>Ga0187892_10002460_pt1 | contig 37060 bp, 36 predicted proteins | sample MA1701073metaG_FD_139345 | JGI IMG/M metagenome (GOLD analysis project Ga0187892, IMG submission 139345) | Bio-ooze microbial communities from a basaltic lava cave in the Kipuka Kanohina Cave System on the Island of Hawaii, USA - MA170107-3 metaG ... | reverse complement strand
TCTCCTTGCGGCGGGGACGGATTCTGTGACGTAGGCGATGTGCTGGCTGCCCTGGATAGCTTCGCCGGCATCTACGCCTGTCCGCATCCCTGTCCGCCTTAGCCTGGTGTGCTTCCGCCTCCGCCTCTTCGGGCGCGGAGTCGGGCGCCGAGCACCATTGTCTCACCCAACGGCGGCAAAAGGCGTAGGAAAGAAACGTTGCGGCCGGTCGTCGCCCGCGTGGATTGGGATCGAGCCAAGACGCACGGGGAAAACATGATGGACTTCGACATTGCCGTCAAGATGCACGTGTATCGCACGATCGCCGCTACCACCCGCGCGCCAACCATCGCCCAGGTTGCGCAGACCTTGGAGTGCACGGTCGAGGAGGTCGAAGAGGCCTTTCAACGTCTGTTCAAAAAGCGCTTGTTGGTGCTCGAACCCGACACGAGCGAGATTCGCATGGCCCCGCCTTTTTCTGCCGTGGAAACCTCGTTCCGCGTCTTGGTGGACGGCGAGTCCTATTTCGCCAACTGCGTCTGGGACGCCCTCGGTGTGGCGGCGGCGCTCAAACGCGATGTGGACGTGGCGGCGACCTGCGGCGACTGCGGCCAACCGATGTCCATGCAAGTCCGCCGCGGGGCCGTCGTACCTGAGCCTTGGGCCGTGCACTTCGCGGTGCCGGCGGCGCATTGGTGGGATGACATCGTCTTCACCTGAGCCACCATGCTTCTCTTCCGGTCGGAAGAGCACGTCAACCGTTGGTGTCTCGACCGCAATCTGCCGCGCCGGCCGATCATCAATCTGCAGCAACTCTGGCAACTGGCCCTCGCCTGGTACGAGAACCGGCTGACGGTTGACTCGCGCCGGCCCGATCCGGACGAAATCGACGCGATCTTCGCCCGCCTCGGCCTCACCGACCCGTTTTGGAACCCCCGGGCGACTCGAATCGGGTAGATGCTCCATTTCCTTGTCCAAATCGTCCAGCAAACGGTTCGCCAAAAGCGGCGACAGTGCCGGCGCGCTCACAGCGCGCCACGCGCGCGGATATGACCGCCGCGCCGGACGCGACTCACTCGCCAAGCGGGAGGATTGACCGCAGAACGACAATAAGCATGGCCGCCAACAAGCGACCATACTTCAAATACAAGCAGACGCGTCGGCTTTCAAGGCAGAATGGCTACGGGCCCTCTTCCTCTGCCGGCTCGCCCTGCGCCGCTTCCTTTATTCTCTGGATATCCGGGTCTTCGATGCGGAAGCCGTACTCCTGTCGTTTCTGATAATTATAAGTGGTCCAGGTTTCGACCGCGGCCTCGCGCTCCTTCCGCATGTCCTCGATTTCGCGCTGCATACGGTTTGCGGCGCCGCCGCGGCGGTTGCCGGCCCCTTCGTCCTGCTTTTCCTTGATCGCCTTGTCCAGGCGGCGTATCTCCGCCTCCGCCCCGTCGGTCACAAGCTTCCACAACCGAAGCATCTCGTCGTCACCGTTGGTTCCGGCGAAGACCGCCGCGACGCGCATGTCATCTTCATATTTTTTCGCGTCGTTCAGAATCTTCTGGTAGTCGGCCCTGCGCTCCCCTTTCAAACGGCGGTTGTCGCGGATGACGCCGCGCACTTTTTGGACCATGCCCGTAGCCCAGTCCTTTCCGGCCGCCGCGAACGCGGCGGGATCGCTGAGCGGCCGCCCCTTGTACTGGGTCTCATTGGCTTTCAACACCTCGACGCTCGCGGCGGCGAAGGCGGCAATGCTCTCATCCTGGGCCTTGGACGATGCCCGCAGAATCTTCTTGGCCGTCTCGTACTGCCCTTCGCGAATGCTGAGAACTCCGTCCAAAAAGTTGATCAGCTCGCGCTTGGCGAGGGGCAGTGATTTCAGTTCATCGGCGGGCGCCAGCTCCGTGAGCCGTTGGCGCGCCGCTTTGACGTCGCCGTTTTGCAGCAGCTTGACCACGCGCAGCACGTCGCGATCCGCTTTGGCCACGACGCTGCTCAATCCCAGCCCGCTGGGCTCGCCCTTCTGAAGGAAGAGAACCTCCACGGTGGCCTGGGCTACCTGGGATAGATTGAAGCTGATCGGCAGACCCGTGGCCGCGATCTTGGCCGTAATTGGATCGGCCGTGAAACGGCCCGTCATTCGCTGCTCGTCCCCCAGGATGACGATTTGATCCTCCCCATCCGGAACGCGTTCAATCCGCAAAATGTCCTCCAGGGCGATTTTCACCGTGGATTTTTTCCCCTGGAAAGTGGCTGTGCCGGTCACGTCGGAAAGCACCAGATGGCTTAGGTCGGAATCAAATACGATGACCTTGCCATTGACCGGTTGAACGCTCCGCCCAGAGGTCTTGAAGCCCACTACGGCCAGGTCGCCGACGTCGTAATCGGCCTCGGCCTCGTTTCCCTTGTCGGGCTTGAACCGAAGCTTTTGATTGGATTGAGAAGCCTGGATCCGGTTTCCCCCTTCGAGGAATAAGCTCGTGGCTTCGTCGTTTCTCATCACGTAGGCCACCGCCGGCGCGGGGACCTCCAAAGCTCCGATAGGGGATTCCCAGTGAATCTTGTCCGTGGAGACGACGCCGTAGGTCTTGTCACCGTTGGGGAAGAAAAGGACATCCATGTTTCGTTGCCGCCGGAATTCGGGTATCTCGATGCGGCCTTCGGCATTCGTCAGGATATCGATGAACGGCGTGAAGTCCGTGCCCTCGGGAATCTTCTTCAGTTGAAAGGCGGTGAGAATCATCTCGCGCGTGAGCTCCGTGGGAGACAAGGCGCTGTAATTGTCGCCACCACTTTCCGCCTCACGGCCCTCGGGTTTGGACTTCAACGTGACGGTGCCGACCAAGTAGCCGTCCACGTCGACCATCGGCCCGCCGCTGTTCCCGCGATTGGCAACCACGTCGGTATAGATGCGCCGCAGCCTTCCGCCCGGCGTTCGGGGGATATCGAGCACGCGGCCGCCGGTGACGGTGACCTCAGGGTGTTTCCCGGCCACACTGCTCTGCTGGTCGAGCCCTGGGAATCCCAAGGCCCACGCGCGCATATCGGCTTTCAAGCGGGAGGATGGCAGAAGGCGGATGTAGTTGGGCGTTTTGAGTTTGTTTCCGTCCTTGTCCTTGGCTTGAAGCAAGGCCTGATCGGCCGTCAGACTCTGATAGATGCGCGTGGCCTCGTACGTTTGCTCTTGATCCGTGCCCGAGTTCACCACCACGCGAAATGTCAGCGTGCCGTGCTCATAATACCATCGCTCCCGCTCCTCTTCGGTGGCCGCGCCGTGGGTTGGATCGATGACGTGGTTGTTGGTCATCAACAGTCCGGTGTTGTTGATGAAATAGCCCGTGCCTCCCCCAACCTCGCTGTCGCCGCGTTGCCGCCGGGACTCGGCGACGCGCACCATCAGCGTGGCCTTTTTGACTCGATCAAGAGTCGCGGGCTTGATGTCCTGGGCGTCGGCGCGAACGGAAACCAGAAGCAGGCCAAGCAGACTCGGCCAAGTCAACCACTTGATTTGCCCTCTGCGTGGAATGGCCGGAACCGGCCTGGATTCGCATGGCTTTGAATTCAGCACGGAATGTCCCTTCGTAAAACTCGTTGTCATCGTTTGAGGTTCCTTTGAAAACCGCCTCGAGGGCACCAACGCCCAAGAAACAATGCCGTTGCCAAGCTCCCGAACTCAAGGTACCGTGATGTACACTTTCGGCTGCTAATGGTAGCCTGAAGGATTATCGGATGTCAACCGTTTGAGTCAACGAAACCGGCCGACGAATGCCGAGCACTTACCTGTTCGTGACGCACCGCGATATCCATGCCCGCCAATAGTCCATCCTTGCCAAAGCCGCTGCTGATCGAGCGGACCACCGTAGCGGAGGAGACCTGGCGGATCTTCCGCATCATGGCGGAATTCGTCGATGGGTTCGAGGCCATGTCGCGAGTACCCGCGGCGGTGTCCATATTCGGATCGGCTAGGTCCCAGACCGCCGACCCTTACTACACCGTGGCCGAGCGCCTCGCGCGGGAACTCGTCCAGCGCGGCTTCGCCGTGGTCACAGGCGGGGGGCCGGGCATCATGGAGGCGGCCAACAAGGGGGCCGCCGAAGCCGGCGGAGTCAGCGTGGGACTGAACATTTACCTGCCCAAGGAGCAGGCCCGCAATCGCTTTCAGAACGTCTCCGTGGACTTCCGCTATTTCTTCTGCCGCAAGGTCATGTTCGTGAAGTACGCGATGGCCTTTGTCTGCTTTCCCGGCGGGTTCGGAACGCTGGATGAATTCTTCGAGGCCATGACTCTGATCCAGACGGAAAAAGTCAAGCGGTTTCCGGTCATTCTTTTCGGCGGGGAGTACTGGGCGCCGCTGATCGAGTGGATGCGGGCGCGTTTGGTGCCGCCGGTCTATGTCGACCCCCCGGACTTGACCCTGTACGAAATCACGGACGATGTTCTTTGGACCGCCGACCGCATTTACGCCTTCTACCAGCGCGAGCTGGCCGCCCGGCCCGCGGAAGCGGCCCCGCCGCACGCCGTCACCGCCGAAGGCACCTACACCGGCCGCCCGCCCGTCCAAACGGGTTGATGACGCCTCGGTTCGCCTTGAGGACGATTTGTCGGCCAAGGTCCAAGAAGGCGCACTGAAAAGGCCGGGCTCGAAAGCTACCTAAACCTTGGACATTCCCTGGCCCTGCTTCAATCGAAAGCTCGACGCTGCATCCACGCCGCCTCATTGCGATGGAGCTAGCGTCCGTGGCGCGGCGCAGAGCTGACGCCCGGTGAGGAAGCTTGCGTACTCGTCCGAGGCGTTCGGTAAGTGGAAATCCACTTTGGCCTGTTTGGCCACAAGAAGATCTTACGGGTAGATTTTCCCCATCATTCTCGCGAAGGGGATGGCTTCGCGGATGTGTTTGAGGCCGCAGAGCCAGGCGACCGTGCGCTCGACGCCCAGGCCGAAGCCGCCGTGCGGCACGCTGCCGAAACGGCGCAGGTCGAGATACCATTCGTAATCGGCCTGCGGCAGGTGCTCCTCGTTCATGCGGCTCAGCAGCCGTAGCAGGTCCTCCTCGCGGGCGGAGCCACCAATGATCTCTCCGAAGCCCTGTGGGGCCAGCAGATCGAAATTCTCGACCTGCCGCGCGTCATTGCGATCCTGGCGCATGTAAAAGGCCTTCACCTGCTTGGGATAATGGGTCACGAACACGGGCCGATCGTGCAGCCGCGAGATGATCGTCTCGTCCGAGCCGCCCAGATCGCCGCCCCACTGGAAGTTGGCCGCCAGCTCCACGTGGTGCGGAATGTTGCCCACCTGCTCTTGCAGCTCGGTGCGTTCCTCGCGGGCGGTGATGGCGTCGGCGGCGGCCTTGTCTTTCTCCCATTGCTTGCCGCCGCCCTTGGCCTTGCCCTCCGACTCCTCGATCATGCGGTCCAATTCGTCGATGCGCCGCTTTTTCTCGTGCAGGTCGTTCATCAACAGATCGCGGGCCTTGGGCCCGCGAAGCAGTTCGACGGCCTCCGAATAGCCCAAACGGTAGAAAGGCTTCTTAACTGCCATCAAATCCTCGGCGTCGCGCCCCAGCTCCTTCAGGCCGTCCGCATGGTCCCGAAGCACACGCTCGATGATCGAGCACACGAAATCCTCGGCCACGGCCATCACATCGTCGAGACTGGCGAAAGCGATCTCCGGCTCAACCATCCAGAACTCGGTCAGGTGCCGGCGGGTCTTGCTTTTTTCGGCTCGGAAGGTCGGCCCGAAGCAATAGACCCTGCCGTGGGCCATGCATGCGGCCTCGACGTAAAGCTGCCCGGTTTGGGCAAGAAAGACAGGCTCCCCGAAGTAATCGACCTTAAACAGCGTTTGCGACCCTTCGCCAGCGGCGGGAGCAAAAATGGGTGTATCCACCAGCACGAAGCCGTTGTCGTTGAAGAAGCACCGAATCTGGTCCACGACCGTCGCCCGGATCCGCAGAATGTGCCACTGCCGCTGTGAGCGGAACCACAGGTGGCGATGCTTCATCAAAAAGTCGATGCCGTGCGGCTTAGGCGTAATCGGATAATCGTGGGTCGTGTGGACGGTTTCGAGACTCGTGACTCTCAGCTCGTGGCCGCCGACGGATCGATTCTCGGCCGCCACCGCGCCGGTCACTTCCACGGCCGACTCCTGCGAGAGTTTCTTGGCCTCATCGAAGAACGGGGCTGTAGCGTCGTTTTTCTCCAGCACGCACTGGCACAACCCGGTGCCGTCGCGAAGGATGATAAACGCCAGCTTTCCGCTGGAGCGGGTGTTGTACACCCAGCCGCGCAGAGTCACGGTTTTGTCGACAAAATCGCTCAGCCGATCAATGGTTGTCACCGTCGCCATGCTTGTAATACGGGAAAGTTATAAAGGCATCTGCGGATCTCGCAACGCTTCACGCCCGAGTGAAAACGGACCGTCGGCCTCAGAGCCGCGAGGTTCGTCCCGCGCGGGCATATGGCTGCTTGCTTGCGGCTCCAAGGTCATGGGGTATGCTTCGCCAACCGCGTCGCTCATGGTGGTCGGAACATGGAGACTGAATCGAATGACAATCTCGACGCGTTCCTCGAGCGGCACAAGGACATGATCGAGGCCGCCCGCCGGCAGGCCGTCCGCCCCAGTAACCAGATCAGGAACCAGCAAGAAATCACGCGATCGACTCATCATTAAGTTCCGCTAGCTATAGCTATACTAAATATCAATTAGTGTTCCGATCAAGGAAATCTCCGATCGTTGCGAGCAGGTTTCCCACGCGTGTTATTCGAACGAACTCAACCTTCTGCGTATTTCAGAAAGCTCGTCCACGATTCCCGGCTCCTCCTTGGCGTCCGCCAGCGGCTTGAGGTAGTCGAAGATGTAGTTCCAGTCAAGATTCGCGCCGCCCTGACGAACGATGGTCATTTTCACGTCGTGCCAATCCTGCGGCCTGGCCGCGAAGGCCTTCAGGAGGATCAGATCCTCGGCGGTGCACAAACGCAGCGAAGAGCCCGGAAGGACTTCCCAATCCCGCGCCCGTGAGACGATCGACTCCTCCACCGGTAACCCACCCAGGGCTATGTCAATTCCGATCCCTTTGTCGGTCTGCAGGAGCAGCACGCGGTTGCGCAGCGCGAATACCGCCGCATCAGCATGGCGCGCTCTAAATCGCCCCAACAGCGCCTCAATAAACGGCTGTTCCCCTCCAAAGCCGGTGAGCAAGGTCAAGTCGATGTCGCGCGTAACACGGGCCTCCGCCCAGTACTGCACGGCCAGCCCACCGATGAAGCAGAATCGCCAACCCCGCTCCAGGCAGAATGCTTGCACGTCGGCCGCGGCGTGAACCAGCTCAATCACCCGAGTATAACTTCTGAAATACGGCTTGTTGTTCGACTAGACCCGAAGACGCACGGGGACCATACTGCCTCAGGGCCCATTCGAAAGCATCGGAAAGTTGTTGAAGGGCGTCCGCTGTTTTCGTTCGCCTCACGTTCTCGAAGCGGATGCGTTCCAACTCCGGGCCGGCCCGCTTCCAGGCAGCCACCCATTCTTTGAGTTGTTCAAACTCGCCTGGATTCACGGTTCTTTTAGTCATTTGCGACGACGTTTGGCCTCGGGCTCGGCTTTCGGACTTCTTCCGTTTAGCGGTGCAAGGGACGCAATATGAAGGACCGCACATTCCGACACGCGGACCACATCGCCTTTTGTGCCGGGCTGCGGAATTCCGACGAGGATCTTGTTTGGGCCCAAGACCATGCACATGTCCGGGTCAAACGTCATAGTGTTCCCCGCTCGACATAACGAATTGGAAAGGCTCAAAAGGCCGGCGTCGCAATTGTGCCCGAATGTCCGCGGCAGTCAGCATTTCACTCTCTTGTCACGCTCGTCGTCCGGCAAGTTAAGCATTGAAACCGGCTTAGTAGGTCCTTTGCTATTCTACGTAGTGCCGAAGCGGTCTTCAACGCTCCCGCCAACGTTGGAGATCATTGCGGTGTTGGCGAGCATCGACAAAACTAGGTTGTGCACAAAAAGCTTGTGGAAGACCTACCGCTCTTGTGGAGCACGCCACCGGTTTGGGCGGACCAGGCCCTCCGCGCGCCGCTGGCGTTGCTCAACGACCACGCCTGGCTGGAGAAAAAGGCGGCAACAAACGCGCTGGAGTTGCTCAACCGTTGGCCTGAGCCGAGTCCGCCGGAAAACTGGGTGGCGGCCATGACCGCCGTGGCCCGCGACGAGGTCGAACACCTGGCGCTGGTGGTGAGGTTGCTCGCGCGGCGCGGCGGACGGTTGACTAAATGGCATTCCAACCCCTATGCTGCGGACCTGCGCGAGCTGGTTCGCTCCGGCCGGGGCAAGGATGAGCTTATGGATCGCCTGTTGGTCAGCGCCCTCGTCGAGGCGCGGTCATGTGAGCGATTTTTACTGTTGGCCCGCGCCTGCGCCGATGGCGAATTGGCCAAAGTCTACGAGGGTCTCTATGCCTCGGAGGCCGGCCACTACCGCGTGTTTCTGGACTTGGCCCGCCAACTCCCCGATGCCCGTGCGGTTGACGCCCGCTGGCAACAAATGCTCCGCGAGGAAGCCAAGATCATCCAACACCAGCGCCCCGGCCCCTTCATGCACTCCGGATTGGGCTAGGCGCAGACGCCGATCAACGCACGACGATGTATAGCAAGAGAAGGAATATCCCCGCCGCAGCGCCTCCCAGCGCGCAACCAACGGCGAAACCCGCGATGGAGAAGCGCGACCGTTTCTTCGGTTGAAGAAGGTTCAGCGCCGGCAGCGCCGAGGCGGCCGTGCGATTCGTTGTCTGCGACTCGGGCGAGCCAAGCCGCGCGCGGACCTCGCTTTGCAAAGCGATTCCTGAATCGACAAGGGTGGAAGTTGGCCCACGTTCCTCAAGCTTCTGCGAACGCCGAGCGTCGCCGGCCGAGGCGGTTCCAAGCTCCGCAAGGGGCAACTTCATTTGGGATGCCGGCGCGGGCCCCTCACCGCTTCCGGCAGCGGACGGCAAGAACTCCGCCCGATGACCGATCCGAATAAACCTGCGCGGCCGTCCATCGGGAAGATCCGGTTCCAAGTCCTCGGCGATGCGCTGAGCAGCATAGGCTCGGGCCACGCGCGAGCGCAGGTGAGCAATCCTTGCTTTTCCGTATAAGCCATGATTCTTGCCGTACAACATGATGAGCCTCCGTCCAACAATCCTTCGTTGCGGTCCCAACGGCGGGCCACGTCTTAAGCTTCCATATTATCGTCACCAGAACCGCGGTTTGGCCATAGGAATCACCGCGCGAGCCGGGTGAGGAAAACCAAGGCTGTGAAATGGCCACCTCCCGAAGGAAAACCAGACGGTGTTGGTATCAAGATCATGGCCCGAACGATTGAAGAACAACGCCGCCGGAGCATGGACGCTCACGACGGCGTTGCGCCAAAGGGCTCTAGAGCGCGAAGTAAGAAACGGATCCAGCCGGTCCGTGCAACTCAACCGCTATGGGGCCGTGGCCGGAGGTTCGTCGCCGAGGTTGAGCACCGTGTCGAACTCGTACGGTTGCAGCAAGGCCGGCGGTTCCTCAATGAGTACGGGGCCCTCGCCGCCGACGGTCTCCTCGATTAGTTCGATTGTGTTCGATCCCGTGGTCAGCACCTGATCCGGCAGACCGTCGCCGTCCGTGTCGGTCTCATGCACCAACACGGTCCAGGTGATTTGGCTGAACATCTCATTGGTTACGTCGAACTCCTCATTCACGTCCGGGCCGTCCGGATGTTCCACCAAAAAATGCGTGTTGCGGACGGTGTGAACGTCCACAACCCACTGCGTTTGCAGAATTCCGTCGCCCATGTCCACGAACGGCAGGGCCTCGCCCAGGAGCACGTCGATGAGCGTCGTATCGCTGCAAAACACGGGCCGGCCGTCGGGGGTCTCGGACGTAAACGTCGCGTTCACCTGGCCTTTCATGGGCACGCCGACGAGTTCCTGGTCGTACAACGTGAACAGGTCGTCATATTGCGGGCAGTCGCCGTGGAAATCGAAGCCGTCGTACCCTTGCGGAACCGGCGGATGCGCCAACGCCGCTGCCTCGAGATCAGGGTTAACGAAGTTGCTGGCACCAATCAAAGGGCTGTTGAGGCCGAAATTGTCGAACGCGGCCGTGGCAAACTCCGGCGGTAGGAAGGTCGGGGGTAGAAGTTCTTTGATGGCTTCGAAATCCACCGGCGGCGGGAAGAAGGGTCCCCGCGGGAACGGACCGGGCGCTCCAGGAGTGCCAGTTGGTGGCAGCGGAGGCAACGGCGGGAACTCGAAATTCGCAAGGAACTCGTGAATGTCTGCCTGTAGGTTATGGAACTCGTAAAGCGTTTCGGGCAGTCCCGGCGGCAGCGGCGGGGGGAATCCCGGCGTGCCCGGCGGTGGCGGAGGAAAACCCCCAGGCGGCGGCGCCCCGGGCGGGAACCCGCTGGAGGGCGGTGGCGGGGCGAAACCGCCAAATCCACCTGAGAATGGAGGCGGGGGCGGAAACGGCGGAAAGCCCGGCGGAGGCGGCGGCACCACGCCGAATGCAAAGTCGCCAAAGGCTCCGTGCTCAAACTTAGGCGGCATCGTGGGGATCAACTCGTTCAGTGCGTGCTGCTGGAGAAAATCGCCAAACGGAATCTGATCAAACGGAATCGGTCCCGGCGGCACCGTGCCACCCGGCTGCGGAGGAAATGGCCCAGTGGGCGCGGAGCCATCCGGCAGCGGGGGCGGCGGGAACCCAAACTGAGCCATGAACGTGCCGAAGGAACCGCCAAAGTTAAATCCCGGCGGCATTTGTTCGAACCCTTCGGGCGGGGGCGGTAGCGGCCCGCCCGGTGGCGGCGGGAAGAATCCGGGAACCGTTCCCGCGCCGGGCGGAGGAGGCACAAAAGTGCCGTCCGGCGGGGGCGGCGGAAATGGCGGGGTCCCCGGCGGGAAGCCCGGCGGGGGCGGCGGGAATCCGCCAGGCGGAGGTAGAAAACCGCCGTCAGGGGGCGGCGGAGGTATCGAACCGTCCGGCGGGGGCGGTTGGCCTCCATTCGGAGGCGGTGGATTACCACCTGGAGGTGGCGGTGGGGGTGTCGTTCCCTCCGGCGGTGGGGGTGCGGCACCCGATGGCGGTGGCGGCGGACCGCCGCCCGGCGGTGGCGCGCCTCCCGGTGGGGGATTACCGCCCGGCGGCGGATTGCCCCCCGGTGGCGGCGGTGGCGGCGACCCACTCGGCGGAGGGGGAGGTGAGGACCCACCATTCGGTGGAGGTGGCCCAGGAGGCGGAGGCGGCGGTGGCGGCGGTGGCGGCGGTGGCGAGCCACCGCCCATGTCCTCGGCGGGCGTCAACGAATCGTCCGCGGAATTGGAGTCCGTTGACGCTGAAACGTTGGAGGCGCGCACAAAGGCGCCCGGGTCGAATCTGGTCAGCGCGGCCGCGCCCGTGGCGTGCGCTCCGATGTTCAAGCCGGATGTCCCCCCCGCGCTGGCGTAATTTTTCGAGCCGGTGGCGTTGAGATCGTTATCGTCCGCCGGGTCCGAAGTGACGTCCTGGACGTCGTTGTTGGGAGCGGGAGTGCCGTTGCAACCCAACTCGGCCACGAACAAGACAACCGCGGCCGTTAGGGGCCAACAAACCGCCGGCCAATTCCACGATTTTGAGCGCATCGATCGGTTCTCCGCAATTTGTGGAACAAATGAAAAAAGACGTACGAAAGACGGGCAAACCCGTGGTTCCCCGGAGTCAGCGGTTCACGGGGCACGAACTCACCGCTGTTCGCACCTTCGCACTATCGGCGCGAATCACTTCGGAATGCAACAAGAAAAGACGATTTCGATCCGTGGAGCCGAACCCAAGGATCTACGGTATGGTTAGAGGACCTTTGGGCCGTGCTGGACGCCGCGCAATTGCTTTGTCCGCGGCGTGGGCCGCCTGCGTTCCGGTCGCGGACGTGGATGCGCCCGACGTGCGCTCTCCGAACTGCCAGGCGCGATACGACTTCCCGGATGACGGCGACCCGGCCACGGCGGCGCTGCCGGTTGTCGAAAACGAACTCCTGGTCCAGTACATGCCCGGAGTGGATGTGAATTCGCGGTCGGCGGCCTATGCCGATGCCGACGCCGCCCCGATCGACGAGATTGGGGAGCTTAACCTCGTTCGTCTTCGCATCGCCCCCGGCACCCAGGACCGGACCGCCGGGCAGCTCTGGGCTCACGCATTGTTCGAGGCGATCCATAAGAACTATGTCTTCGAATTGCAGCGCGTGCCCAACGATCCTGATTACGCCGCCCAACCCTATCTGCCGAGAATTCGGGCACCGGAAGCGTGGGACCTCGCGATCGGCTCTGCCCGCGTGGTGATCGCGGTTGTGGATAGCGGCGTGGATCGGACGCACCCGGACCTGACGGACAAGGTCATCGACGGCTGGAACGTCCCCGCGGGCCACGCCGACTTTGGCGACGACAACGGCCACGGCACATTCGTGGCCGGCGTGGCCGCCGCTATGTCAGACAATGGCACCGGCGTGACCGGAATGGCTTGGGCGGGCCCTGTTCTGGCCGTGCGCGTGTCGGACGAATTCGGCCGGGCCACCGCCCGCGACGTGGCCGCGGGAATTCTCTGGGCCGTGAACCACGGCGCCAAAGTGATCAACGTGAGCTTCGCCCCGCTCTGGTCCAACACGCTGGTTCAATCGGCGGCCACGCACGCCTGGCAGCGGGGCGCAGTCGTGGTTATCAGCGCCGGCAACGGCAGCGGGCTGGCATCCGCGGCGGGCTACGAGCAGGCTTTGTTCGTGGGCGCCCTCGATGGGGCTGACAAGCTCACCCCGTTTTCCGATCGCGGCCCCTTCGTGGATCTGGTGGCGCCTGGAACGGCCATCTATTCCACCGCGCCGGGCGGCGGCTATCGGGCGGCAGACGGAACTTCTTTCGCGGCGCCGATCGTGTCCGGCACGCTCGCCCTTGCATGGTCGGTGAATCCGGATCTGCGGCCGATCACCATCGTACAAACGCTGCTCGATTCGGCTCGAGACCTGGGATCTCCCGGGCTCGACGATACCTTTGCTGGCGGCGCAGTCGACGCCTACGCCGCCGTACGGGCGGCATCAGAGACCACGCTGTCCACGGATACGCAGCCTCCTTTGCTTCGCGTCACCGCGCCTGCCGCCGGCGCAACCCTCTCCGGCAAAGCGCGGGTGACAGCCACGGCCGTCGACGAATGGGGGGTGGCCGACGTCGTGCTGGCGATCGACGGCATCCCGTTCGCAAGCGATGATCGCACCCCCTACGAATTCCTAATCAACACGGCTACGTTTTCCGCAGGACCCCACGAACTGTCTTTGGTGGCGACGGACAGCTCGGGCAATGTTTCCATCCAGCAGCATATCAGAGTTACGTTCGGTGCCGGAGGCACATCCGGGTCCTCCGGGCGTGGCACGATGATCTCCTTTCGATCTCCCGCAGCCGGCACAACCGTGACCGGCGATGTCCTTTTGCAGGCAACGGTGAGCGATGCGGATGGCCTGGCCACCGTCGAATGGTGGATCGACGGCCAACCCGTCTTTACCGCCGCGATTTCCGGCGCCTCTTCAGGCGTGAGCTATCTCTGGCGCGTGTCGGGCAGCGAAAACGGCCCCCACGTGATCTCCCTCCGCGTCTTGGACGCCACCGGGACTCTCCAATCGGCCAATCTTCCCTTGACAAGGCGCTGACGAGCCGGTTTCCGACGCATTTGCCCGGGTGTGTGGATGGTGGAGAACGGCGTCCGCTGGCCGACGCCGTTGATCGACCTCAGTGAGGAAGTTGGTGACTGGCGGGACTACGGCCTGCTGGGTTTTGCCCTAGATCCGAACTTCTACGTGAACGGCTACATCTATCTGCTCTACGTGGTCGATTACCATCACCTGCTTCGGCACCCCGGATTACGATCCGGGCAGCGACTGGTATTACCACGACACCATCGCCCGGCTGACGCGTTACACGGCCAACCGGCACGATTGACGTCGGTGACGTGTTGGGGCGGTTTGGATGCCTTCGCCGGAACGGCCACCTGTCCAAACCCCGTGCAGCCCGTAACGGCGGCGAATTGGCAATTGCCAATTGGCAATCGGCAGTTTTAGGAGACAGGCGCGTCGTCATGCCTTTCCCTTGGGCAGAAGAAGGACCGTAGGGACGACCGGCTTCATCCTTCACGAGCGGGCGTCGGGGCGGGCGCGAGACAACTTTGCACAAGCTGGTTAATGATCTGATCGTCTAAGGCGATATCATCTTTAGATTAGAGCGCAAGAGTTTGGTTGAAGCACAAGGGAGGAATTGGCAGATTTGCTAAACCGGCAATTGGCAACTGACAATCGGCAATCAGGCGTGCCGCGCCTAGCTGTCATCTGGATGGCATCCCTGGTAGCCCTGAGGGCGCCGGTCTGGGGCACTCCCCTCGACGTCGACAGCCCCCCGGAGGGACGCTTCAACGACGATTGGGCGGAAATCTACATCTCCGGGGCCAAATCGGGGTTTGCTCATTCCACGATGACCCGCGACGGCGGCCGAATCCACACCACGACGGACATGAAACTTCGCGTGGGCCGGGCCGGGCAAACCGTGGAATTGGGCATCGTCCAGGAGACGACGGAGATGCTCTCGGGACTGCCGCTAAAGTTTTCCTCCACGATGGACATGTCCACCGCCAAGATGGTGACCCGGGGCACCGTGGAAAAGGGGCGCGTCACCATTGTCACCAGTCAATTCGGGATGGAGCAAACGCAGACCTTTGGCTTCCCCGAAGGCGCTCTGATGACCTGGGGCGCGTTCCGCGAGAGCATCAAACGGGGTTTCAAGCCGGGAACCGAATACACCGTTTCAATGTACGCCCCGGAACTGCGCATGGATGGCGCCCTTTCGGCAAAGACTACGATCGGCGACTGGGAGGAGTTCACCCATCGCGGGAAGCCGCTTCGCGGACAAAAAGTGACTCTGGTCATGCAGTCGCCCATCGGTTCGGTGGAGATGCTCTCCTGGGTGGACGAAAACGGCGAACCGCTCAAGGCGAAAGTGCCCATGCCAGGCATCGGCGACATGGACGTCGTCACCACTGATCAAGCCACCGCTCTGGCCGCGTTTCTGCCCCCGGAAGTGTTCATGACCACGGTGGTGAAGGTGGACCGCGAGATTGACCGCGACCGCGCTTCACGGATCAGGTATCGCATCACCTGCCGCACACCCGAGGGGCGCGTGCCCGACCTGCCTCCGACGGCGATGCAAGAGGCCTACCGGCGCCCCGACGGTTCGGTGGAACTGACCGTTACCAAGCGGTCGCCGTCGCCATCGGCCGACGGGGCGGCGAAGCTTCTCCTCGAGGAAGGCGAGTACCTTTGCTCCAATCTGATGATGAATACGGACGACGCCGTCCTGCGGGAACTCGCCTCCCAGGCGGCGGGCGAGGAGAAGGATGCATATGCCCTGGCCGATCGGCTACGCCGGTTTGTGACGGAGTATGTCACCGCCAAGACGATGAACATCGGCTTCGCCACGGCCAACGAGGTCGCTCGCACGAAAGAGGGCGATTGCAGCGAGCACGCGGTCTTGTTGGCCGCATTGGGGCGGATCCGGGGTTTGCCGTCGCGGGTGGTCGCCGGGTTGGCGTATGCCCCCTTTTTCGGCGGGCAGGACCACATCTTCGGCTACCACATGTGGACGCAATTCTGGATCGACGGACGCTGGGTGGACCTCGACGCCGCCCTGCGCGAGAGCGCCTGCAGCCCGGCCCGCATCGCCCTGGCCACCTCGTCCTTGAAGGACGCCGGCTTGGCGGACTTGAGCCTGCCCCTGCTGACCACCATCGGGGCGTTGAACCTGCAAATCCTCGAAATGGACACCGGGCCCTCACCGTCGCGGTAGGGAAACGGGGAGCGCGAATAAAACTGTTGCAGCCGGCTCATAACCCGGTGTCGCTTGAAGGCAGGCCTATTTTTTCCTGGTTTCGCGAAAAATGGGCGTGAAAGTGCTGAGTCTGCACCACGACATCAGCACGATCACCGGTGAGGAAGTAACCCGCATTGGATGGAAGCCCGCGACAGGAACACCAAAACGGTCCAGTTCGCGCATTTTTTGAAAGCCTACGGGCCGCTGCGCTCCGTACCCACGTCCGGTCGTTCGTGGCCCAGGTGATGGCGTTTCGCGGTTCGCGGGAGATGGGATCTCGGCTCAAACCCAACCGTCGATGCAGGCTTGTTCATCGCGATCGGGAAGTGTTTGTCATTCCATTTGTCTTTGCGCAACTGGTGGCGGAGAACTGCGACGCGGCCAAGGCTGCGCCCTCAATGGTCTCGATGATCTTTCACGGGTTGGTCGAGGACCTCACCGCGGAATCGCTTAAGCTTTCGGCCATGTTCGACGTGGGCAGCCCCCAAAGGACCCAACTCAAGAGAGTAGCCCGGGTCCCACGGACAAGCGCCACGGACATTGGGTCCGTTTCCGATTTCATTCAGGCGCGAACACTAGGGCCGTAGGCTCAGTAGGCCGATAACTAGAACGGCGAAGGGAAGCCTTGGATCCCCTGCGCTTGCCGTATAGTTAAGTCAATGGAGCATGATGGTTTAGAGAAATCTAAGCCGGCTCCGATCGAATACTGAGTTGAAGTCGTCGGATGACCAGAGGAAGGACACCCCCGAGCCAGTCGGGGGGGTTGTCAATCGACGACGTCGGCTTTTTTCGCTTTTCGGCGAGGGGGAGGCGAACTCTTGACGGCAGGAGCGCCGATCATGACATTCAAAAAGGACATGGTAGCGAGTGAACCGTCAAGCGGGGCACCCGGGCTGAAGTTCGGAGCGAGCAAGGGATTCGATCAAGAGCTCCGCCAGCGAGTCGAACGGTACTTTCAAAATACGGGGCTGAGGCAGCGCGACTGCCCGCAAATGTACCTGAAGACAGCCCTGGTCCTCGCCTGGTTCGCGGTGTCGTACGCCCTGCTGGTATTCAGCGCTGGGACTTGGTGGACGGCTTTGGTGCTGGCGATTTCATTGGGGCTGTCGATGGCAGCCGTCGGCTTCAACGTTCAACACGATGGGGGGCACCACGCGTACTCGAACCGCCGTTGGATTAACAAACTGACGGCTCTCACGCTGGATCTGCTGGGAGGCAGCTCATACGTCTGGGCCCGGAAGCACAATTCCATCCATCACAGCTTTTCCAACATTGACGGACATGATGACGATATTGACCTCAAATCCCTCGGTCGCCTGTCGCCGCACCAGAAGAGGTTGAAGTTCCACCGATTTCAGCACCTGTACCTGTGGGTTGTATATGGCCTTCTTCCGATCAAGTGGCAGCTGGTAACCGATTTTCGAAACGTGATCACCGGCCGAATCGGCGAGCATCGATTCCCTCGACCGAAAGGCTGGGATTTGGTGACCTTCATTGGGGGCAAAGCGGTGTTCTTCTCGCTGGCCTTCGTGATCCCGTTGTTGCTGCATCCGGCGTGGTTCGCAGTCGGGCTGTATGTGCTGGCGACGTATGTGCAGGGCCTGACACTCAGTATTGTGTTTCAATTAGCGCATTGCGTGGAAGAAGCTGACTTTCCGTTGCCAAGGGAAGACACCGGCCGGATGGAGGCCAGTTGGGCAGCGCATCAAGTCGAAACAACCGTGGATTTTGCCCGTCGAAATCCGGTTCTGTCCTGGTTCATTGGAGGGCTGAACTTCCAGATCGAGCACCACCTGTTTCCGCAGATTTGTCATGTCCGTTATGCCGCGCTTGCGCCACTCGTGGAGGACACGTGCAGGGAGTTTGGGCTGAGGTACCTGGTACATGAAACCTTCCTGGCGGGCGTGGCCTCGCACTTCCGCTGGCTGCGGCGAATGGGAAGGCTCAGTGATTAGCGCTCTGAGAGCGATTCGCAAGGAACGCGACTAAAGGCCGGCAACTCCCAAAATTTGCTGTGGCTTTTTTTTCTCGCCGAAGTTGCTTGCATTCCCAGGAACGCACCATATAATGCCTGACGGTTGGATTTGTGGGTCGGCCTTTTGGTCGTTGCTTCGGTTGAAGCCCGCCCTTTTTGCCTTTCTCGCTACTCTACCTCTGGGCCGGATGTTCGGCCTCTTTCACGTTGACCCTGAAAGTTAACAGCGGGTCAAATCGCCCTTGAACAGGAGAAAACTACATGGGCAAGAAGTTGTATGTCGGAAATCTGGGTTACTCGATCACGGGCACGGACCTCGAACAGTTGTTCGCGCCACACGGCGCTGTGGAGTCCGCACAGGTTATCACTGACCGTGACAGCGGGCAAAGCAAAGGTTTCGGCTTCGTCGAAATGAGCTCGAGCACCGAGGCCGAGGCTGCCATCGGAGCGTTGAACGGCCATGAACACGATGGCCGTGCGCTCAAGGTCAACGAGGCCAAGCCCAGAGAAAGCCGTGGCCCCGGAGGGGGACGCGGCGGCTACGCCGGCGGAAACCGCCGATATTAAACTGAGTGAGATGGACTCGGAGAGGCCGCACAAGCGGCCTCTTTCCTTTCCATTGTCATCACCCCAGGGAGCACGCGAAGCAGTGCTAAGGCCTGGACCCTGCGGCCACGGACGGCGGACGCGGGCCACGGCGACTTGGTTTGGGGATCGAGGCCGACGGGATTCGAACCCGCAACCACCGGCGTGACAAGCCGGTACTCTAACCAATTGAGCTACGGCCCCTTGAAATCCGCTTTTTTTGGCATCGAATTCAACGCTCAGGCGGAACCAACCCCAAGGTGCATGAAAATGCACCCGCCTTTGTTATTCGGTACAGGTAGATAGCCGCACGGGCGTCGAACGTCAAGCACCTAGCCGGCGAAAGCGTTCGGATCGAGCATGTCCTTTTTTGCCTCGACTTTGGCCATTTCATCGGCGCCGGGCAGCGCTTCTTTCTGCGTATCAATCACCGGCCACTGCGGAGCATATCGGGCGTTGATTTCGATAAAGTCATGCCACTTGGCGGGCAAATCTTCTTCGGCAAAAATCGCCTGCGTGGGGCATTCCGGCGGACAAAGCCCGCAATCGATGCATACTTCCGGATCGATCGCCAGGAAGTTCACGCCTTCGTGAAAACAATCGACCGGGCACACCGCTACGCAGTCGGTGTACTTGCACTTAATGCACGGTTCGGCAACCACATGCGACATAATTCAACTCTCCGGCTCAAAGCCGCCCCACGCTCCCTTGCAAAATCGGCGGCACGGCCACGCGAGGAACCCCAAGCTAACGCGGGTAGGGTGCCGCCATGGCCTCTAAGATACCCGTAAAGCGTCGCCTCTTGATTCCCGTTTGTCAACTGTCATAAGGGCCCGGAAGACGCCCAAACAGGGGCCCACCGCGGATTCCTCACCCTCCCTGGCCTTTAGCCTCTGGCGGAGCAACGAAACCGGCTCGTTGGCGCGACGGGGGCCGGTTTGCTAGGATTGCTGGAACCGCACGTGACGGATGCGGAAGCCCGCCCGGGCGCGGAAAAAGGTCCGCGGGCCCAGCCGTGGCGGGAAGGTCTTATTTTATTCTTTTTTTGAAAGGGCGTTACCATTGCGTGCGACTGCGGAAAAACAGATTTCAGCGTTTCTGAAGAACAAGGCCGGTGTCGTGGCCGATCTGTGTGACGAACTCTCCAATCACGGGGTCAACATCAAGGCCATGACCGTGCTGGACACCGTGGATATCGGCACTACCCGCATGATCGTCGATGACGTGGAGGCGGCCATGCGGGCCTTGCGGGTCAAGGGCGCCGCCTTCGTGGTGGTGGAGGTGGTTACCATTCCCATTGCCAACAAGCCGGGTGCTTTCGCCCGCGTGGCCCGGAAGCTGGCCAACGCGGGGGTCAACATCGAGTACTTCTACGCCACGGCCATGCCGGGCACCGAGCGGTCGCTGGCCGTCTTCCGCCTCTCCGACTACGAACGAGCCTTGGAGCTGGACTATCCGGAATAAGCCGCGGGACAATCTTCAGTTTTGTGGATTGATCTTCGCCTCGGACCGATTCTCCGATCGCCTGTGAGACCGATGTCTAGTCGGGTACCGATTCTCCAATTGGTCAATTCGCGAGCAGCACCTGCGTAAGCCTCATCGCCGCCTGCGGCGTGGACGGCTGCCATTCGATGAGCACGAATGGAAGCTTGGACATTCCTCCGTCGGAACATCTCGCGCTTGACGGACTCCCTACTCATCGAAGCGTGGACTACATCACCCAGCCACTGAAATTGTCCGCCGAACGAATGGCTCACGGGGAGGAAATATCTTGCACCCCGTCGGCGGGATCCGCCGAGATACGGATGTCGACGAGCCGTCCGCGAGAGAGTCGCTCGACGGATCGGCGCAGCTCACCGCCTTCAAAAGTCAATCGGCGAAAAGCTCCAACCGAAAAAACCGGCTGATCGTTCCCATGGCTGATGACTTCATAGGGCCGGATTCCGGCTACGGCCACCCTGCCGCCGGCTTCAATCTTGGCAACGACCACCCGGGCGCCTCCGGCGTCCTCTGTGCTCACGTGCGCCGCCGCGCTCAACCACGGATAGCTGTATCACATCAGAAACGCCCCAAAAATAGGTGAGTGTCCGTGAGTGTCCCTCTTTTTCCACGCGCCATCAAGATCATCGGCGAACGGTTCTACATCTATGCTTCGCGCAAGTGGGCGGCAGCCAGTTCCGGCGGCGGCGAGACGCTTCCGGGCGTCGAACCCGGCGATTTGCCCACCGGCCAGATAGTCGGAACCGCGATCGTTTCGCGACGCGAGCGAGCGAACGGCAAGGGGCACTGGCACCTGTCAGACGTGAAGCGGCTGGACAAGCCGCGCAAGCCAAAGGGCCGGCCTCAACCGATGTGGTTTAGGTCGTTCTGAAGCTGGTCACGCGGGTCAATCGTGTCTCAAGAATAACCCCCTCCATTTGGAGTTGTTCTCGTGGAGCACTGGAATGCTGTTGTTCGGGCAACGATGCTGAAACACAAGCAAATAGCCGCATTCGCCGTAGCCCTTCGGCAACTTCGCATCCGCGATGCGCGCGTAATGAAGCAATCGCGTCTTCTCGGTGTCACTAAAATGTTTGCAATCATCGGCAAAGAAACAATCCTTCTGGTTCAGTTCATGGCACGGAACCAAACGAAGTTCGGTCTTTTCTCTGATTCGTTTGCGCGCGCCGTTACCAGCAACGACAACTATCAGATACACGCGGCCTGTGCCAGCTACGAGTTCGGCAAAGTGCTCATCCCAGACCTCAGTTACTTGGTCGCCGGTTGAAGTGAGATCATCGAGTAGCACAACGGTATCGTCTTCTGTCAGTTTCTGGTTGATGAGTTCGCTGCGATAAATGAACATCGCGTCGCTATTCTTGCCATCAAGATTGTTGGCCAAGCGAAACTGATGCAGCATCGCGTCCCCGCTCTTCCCCGCGCTGCCGGAAAATGCAACAAAACGCCAACGGCCCTGACGCTGCGATGGACTCTTGTCCCAGCCTTCCAAAGAACTCAACGCAGAACGAAACCCGGCAGCAATGCGCTCAGCGCCATAAAAGTCCACTGCATCGAGGACGCGCGCACCAAGATCGCGGTCACCGCTCTCGAACTGATCTAACCAACTCTCAATGCTCGCCTTGGTGACGGCATGGCGATATGCGCCGAACTCATCAGTCCATGCCTTGAGTCGTTTGGCATCGATGGGTGTGTTGGCAGCCCGCGGCTTTCTCATTCTTCAACTCGTCGCCCCAGTTGCCGCAATTTGGACCGGATGAGCTTAGCCAACGTTTCAAGCCTGCTCCACATCGCGTCCTCCCCAAAGAACTGATCTACGTCAATGGCGTTTATCTGCGCATAGAGTTTGTCGGTTGCCGTCAATACTTTCTTTGCGTCAGCAGCCACACGCGCTGATTCAATGTTGAGATGGTCAGGCGTCAGATCGGGTTGCTCTGCAAACTCCCGCAGCTTCTTCGAAATAAGCTGTACCTTCCTTGCCTTCGCTGCGTTGTTGATGTGCTGCTTAATGATGCGAAAGTCAGTCACAGCCTTGAGGCCTTTTGCATCGACCTTCTTCAACATGTCGTCCGTGAATTTATCTTTCTTGAACCAAGGAAAGTTCTTTACCACGCGATCATTTCGGACGGGATAAAGCTCAATAAAGAAATCCGCCTTTACACGATGGTCGGGATCAGCATCAAGCATCATGTCCTGATATCGTTTGTTGTATGAGAGCAGCTTCTTGCACCGTACCACGACCGCTTCGTCCAGCCCCGTCAATTCAGCGAGACGCTTCTCTTTCTTCTCGTCGAGCTCACGCATCAGCAATTCGAGCTTCAATGCCGTAGGCATCAATTCCCAATCCTTGCGGAGCTTATGGATTTGGAACATCGTGACGATGTTCTGCACCAATGTCGGCTCTGCTACCTCATTGACCGGAATCTTCTTTAGGCCAACGTCCTTCGCACACATCCATCGTCGTTGACCATCCAAGATTATGTAGTCCCTGGTACGTTCTTCGCGATAGACCGTTAGTGGGACAAGAATGCCGACGCGCGCTATGGATCCGCGCAGGACCGTCATATCTTCACGATCGAAGAGAAGACGCGGATTGTGCGGATTTGACTTGAGCGCGTCAGCGGCCAATTCCTTGACCCCAATCGCTCGGACTCCATGTTCACTTGCCTTCATCGACCACCTCGGTTAGCCAAATCGTAATCCCGAATGGGCAGGTTCGTAATCAGCCATTCGTAGGCGTTACGACGATGATCGCTGAATCCGGCAACGTGTCTGTGAATCGGGAAGCGGATAGCGTTCCATCGTTTCGCCAATCCCCGTGCTTCCGAACAATCAGCGTAACTCACAAGGAAGTCTGCTCCGCGCGTCTTGATCATCGATAGTTCCGCCGCAAGTCGCGGAACGTCGCTCGTACCGAATAAGCGCGCTCCATATTCTCGAAACACTCGGCGCGATTGAACGGCGAATGGAGGATCGAGATATACGAAGTCGCCAGCGCGGACGTATTCAAGGGTGGTTGCGAAATCTCCGGCAATCAGTTTTGCGCCCTTGAGCAGTTCCGAGCAGAGCATCAGATCACGCTTTGTCGGATATGCTCCAGGACGATGACCACAGGGCACATTGAAGTGACCATCGATGTTGGTTCGGTAGATGCCGTTGAAGCAATTGCGGTTCAGGTAAAAGAATCGGAGCGCGCGTGTCTCTGAATCCAATTTCTGGGCGTCCATTGCGCGCCAACGATAGTACGTCTTGGAATCGCGTCGAATCCGGCATAATCGTCGATAGAGCCTGTCCGGATTGTCTCGGACTTGCCTGTACACGCCGATCAGTCCACGATTGTTGTCCCCGAGAATCGCTGCGGCAGGACTAATCTCAAAGAACAAGCACGCGGAACCCGCGAAGGGTTCCACGTATCGACGATGATTGTCTGAGAAGAACGATGCCAGACGTCGCACTTGCTTCCGCTTGCTGCCAGCCCAGCGAAGGAATGGCTTTCCACGCGAGGGCGCTTCGATGACGTGCGTCAACATGGCGCTCAAGTTTTGCCCCCCTTGGTAGCACCTTTACGCTGTCTCTGTCGCGGCGTATTCCAGTAGGCACTCTTGCACTTCGGGCATACTTTCGGCTCTTTCGTACCGCGCGGCACCCATTTGTGGCCACATCGCTCGCAACGGTAGCCGGTAAACTGGGCTGTAGGCATCGCGCTTCAGTATCCGAGCGATGATCGATCCTGTCAAGGCGCTTATCGCAAAGTAGTTACCAATAGGTAAGAGGCTGGGAGCGCGTGAACAGGCTCGCGCATGACTCGTTCCCGCGACACGCTCGCGGGCCAACCGGGCATTCTACTCGGAGCGACGGCGAATCAGAAACGTTTTTCCACCCTGCTTGCCGGTCTTTGGGGCGGCGTTCGACCCTCGGTCCATCTGGTCGTTAAATCGCGACTTCACCGGTAACCCCCTTCCGGCTTGCTTGGGAAATGCCGCCCCCGCCCAGCCCTCCTGCATCCCAACGCCCTCCGGCCGAAACTTCAACCCCGTTGGATCAGCGGCGGCGGCACACCAAACCGCTGGATACGATCGAGGATCGCCGCGAACAACTCCCGCGGCACCGCCACCTCGGCCAACTGAAACGTTACGTACTTGGCGTGCCGAACCACCTTGGCTCCGATTTTGATCAACTTCTCGCGAAGCGTGGTCAGCGACCAGTGCTTGACTGGATTCGGCAGCGCCAGCCGCCGAAGGAAGTTGCCCAGGTTGTACGCGAGTGCAAGGTGCCGACATGCTGCACGCCGTGCGCAATTTCGCGAAGGCTCTCTTGCCCGTTGAGCCTCCATTACAGGACGTTCAACGTCGCGCCACAGTCGTCCGGTTTGCGAATCGTATACTGAGAATCGGGGAATATGAGCGACACCAGACAGAAGTCAGGTTGGGGATGGTACGTCTTCGCCTTCGTGGCATTCCTGTGCGTTCGCGGCTGCATAAATGACAGTCGCGACAACGAGGTGACGTACACTCGGTCACATTACTCGCAGCCGTACAGCGGGTACCACCATTCGGCTTACATTGGCACCGATCCGCTTGTCGCGGAGAATGGATCGCATTACGGCGCGCTAAGCGAGTTCACCGGCCGGCCGAAAACTGTCTACGTGAACGGCTACTACCGGAGGGATGGGACATACGTTCGGAGCCATTATCGAAGTCCACCTCGTTAAATGGAGAAAAGGCCGATGAAACCTCTTGACCTCGGGCGGCATGAGCCACGACCACTCACGCTCTTACGCTATCTCAAACCAAACCCGTTCGAATTTTATTTTTGCAGCGGATTAGGTTACCCGGATTGCGCTTGCTACGAGGAGGACAAGGGCGCTAAGGTGGGCGCGTAACTCCGGCTCGCTGACCTCGTAGCCCTCCCCACAGCTCACGCTGCAAAAAGACCGCGATGATCCGCAGCCCTCCCAAAAACGTCAGCCGACAATCCCCTAGAGTACGAGCACGGACAGTAGTTCTACCCAATGCCACGGCTTCGCCTTAGAATGAACCTTGTCCGGCGGGGAGCCGGAGCGTTTGTTTGCTTTGAACCGTAGGAGCCGCTATGTCCGACGTACCCCAGACGCCGACGGAGAATATCATCGACCACCCGCTGATCGAGGAGATGCAGGATTCGTACCTCACCTACTCGATGAGCGTGATCATGTCGCGGGCACTGCCCGACGTGCGCGACGGGCTGAAGCCCTCGCAACGCCGCATTCTCGTGGCCATGAATGACCTCAACCTCGGACCGCGGGCGCAAACCAAAAAGTGCGCCAAAATCAGCGGCGACACCAGCGGCAATTACCACCCGCACGGTGAGTCGGTAATCTACCCCACGCTGTGCCGCATGGCCCAGGCCTGGAACATGCGCCAAGTTCTCATCGACGGCCAGGGCAATTTCGGCTCGAACGACAACGACCCCCCGGCGGCCATGCGCTACACCGAAGCACGCATGAGCGGCGCCGCCGCGGCCATGCTGGACGACCTCGAATACGACACCGTCGATTTCGTGCCCAATTACGACAACTCGCGCACGGAGCCAACCGTGTTGCCGGGCAAATTTCCGAATCTGCTGGTCAACGGAACCACGGGTATTGCCGTGGGCATGGCCACCAACCTGGCCCCGCACAACGTGGGCGAGGTGTGCGACGCGTTGATGGCCTTTCTGGACAAGCCGGAGATGCAACTGGCCGAGTTGATGCATTTGCTGCCTGGTCCGGATTTTCCGACCGGCGGCCAGATTTGCGGCCGTCGCGGGATCGTGGACGCCTACGCTACGGGGCGAGGCAGCATCGTCCTGCGCGGCCGGTGCCGGATCGAGGAAGGCAAGGGCGGAAAGAAATCGATCGTGATCTATGAACTGCCCTTCGGCGTCGCCCGAAACGCGATCACCGAAAAGACCGCCGCGGCCGTTAAAGCTGGACAAATCAAGGACGTGGCCGCGGTCAACGACGCCTCCGACCGCAAGCACGAAGTGTGGATCGAGGTCGAACTGAAACGCGACGCCAACGAGGACGTGGTGATGAACCAGCTTTTTCAGTTCACGCCGTTGCAGTCGACCTACCACATCATGAACATCGCCTTGGTCGATCGCCAGCCGCGGACGCTGACGCTGAAGGACATGCTCTCACTCTATGTGGACCACCGCGCGACCGTGATCCGTCGGCGGACGGCCTTCTTGCTGAAACGCGCCAAGCAGCGGGCTCACATCCTGGAAGGTTTGATCCTGGCCGTCGGCGACATCGACGCCATCATCGACCTGATCAAGAAGTCCAGCGATCCCGCCGCGGCCAGGGCGAGCTTGATGGCACGGCCCCTGCGGCTCCTGGAGCACGCCAGTCTTCGGAGCCGGCTTCCCGAGGCCTTCGTGAGCCGCTTTTTGGCCGGAGATCATCATCTGACCGCGGTGCAGGCCGGGGCGATTTTGGCCATGCAGCTTCAGCGTCTCACCGGATTGGAGATCGAGAAACTGGCCGGGGAATACACCGACTTGACAAAGGAAATCGAAAACTATGAGGCCATCCTGCGCGAGGAACGCCTGGTTCGAGACATCATCCGTCAAGACCTCCGCGAAATGAAACAGAAGTTCACCGACAAGCGGCGGACGGAGATTGTCGAGGCCGTGGGCGAGTTCCGGCTGGAGGAATTGATCGTCGACGAACAGGTGGTGGTCACGATCTCCCACGAGGGTTACATCAAGCGGACCGACGTGGATTCCTACCGCAAGCAGGGCCGCGGCGGCAAGGGCGTGCGCGGCGGCACCGCCAAGGAAGGAGACTTCCTCGAACACCTCTTCGTGGTTTCGACGCATGATTATTTGTTGGTGTTCACCGACCGCGGGCGGCTGTACTGGCTCCGTGTGTTCGACATTCCCGAAGGGGCGCGAACGGCGCGTGGGCGATCCATCGCCAACCTGCTGCAGATGCAACCGGGGGAAACGCACCGGGCGATTTTGCCCGTCCGTGAATTTGAGGAGGCATTCGTGTTTTTCGCCACCGCCCGCGGCACGGTGAAAAAGACGCCCATCGGGGCCTTCAGCCGGCCGCGCCCCAGCGGAATCATCGCCATTTCGCTCGATGCCGATGATTCCCTGATCAACGTCGTACGCACTTCCGGCGAAAATGAGATCGTCCTGGGCACAAGAGACGGCATGGCCATTCGCTTCCATGAGGCCGATGTGCGGGCCATGGGCCGCAGCGCCCGCGGCGTGCGGGGCATGACCTTGGAAGGCGAGGACACCGTGGTTTCGTTGGTGGCCATCGAGCCGGGAGTGTCGCTGTTGACCGTCTGCGAGAACGGTTTCGGAAAACGGACCAACATCGACGAATACCGCAAAACTCGCCGGGGCGGCAAGGGGGTCATCAACATCAAGACCACCGAACGCAACGGCCAGGTGGTGGCCATCCAGGCGGTTACCGACAACGACGAGCTCATGCTCATCACCGCTCAGGGAATGATGCTCCGGACGGCCCTCACGGAACTCCGCGAGATCGGCCGGGCCACTCAAGGCGTCCGGCTGATCCGCATCGAAGAGGGCGATAAAGTCGTAGCCGTGGCAAAGATCGCACCGGAGGAAGGCGCGGAGGGACTCGAAGATACAAACGCTCCCGACACCGACACAACCGCGCTTTGTGCTAACAATCTACCCGGGATCCATCTCGAAGATACAAACGCTCCCGACACCGACACAACCACGACCGGGGAAGTTCCGCCGTCGAATACCGACGACGGCTCCGAAAACTCTGACGGCCGTACGGATTAAAGTCTGTTTCAGCAGCTCGAAGTTGAGCCCTCATGTACCTTGGGAAAGGCCGATCTCAGGATTGCTACTGCCGGAGGAGGGAGTCGAACCCTCACACCCTTGCGGGCACGGGATTTTGAATCCCGCGCGTCTGCCAATTCCGCCACTCCGGCGATGCGTCCTTGGAACCGGTATGAAAGCGGCCTTACAAAGCCGCGCCGTCATTATATCCCCCACACGACCTGTCAAGCTTTTCCAGATTTTTTTGAGGATTCCATCTTTCGGACGATTGCGATGCAGTGACGCTTTAGGGCGTCTAACGAAACCGGTTTGAAGAACTCGAAATAAAGTCTCAAGTGAGAGCTAATTGCGATAGTTACCTTTCAACTTGAAGACGACTTGGAGAAGCAGCTGCGCCGCGATCTGGGTGACCTGAGTCAGGCAGCCCTAGCCCGTGATGCCTTGCTGATCGAGGCGTATCGCCCGGGCGAGCTTTAGCATCGGGCGCCTGGCGCGGACTTTTGGGATGGGCGTGATCGATGCGGATCAATGGCGCGCCCAGCGCGGCGTGCCCCTCAACTGCTCGTCGAAGATTTCAAGCGGACCAGCGGACGCTCAGTTAGGGACCTGCGGGACCGATCGTCCCAATGATTGTCGTTTCCGATACCGGTCCAGTGCATTACCTGGCCCTTCATCGGACACCTCGATGCCTTGCCGACCCTGTCGGGTAGGTCATCCTGCCGGTAGCCGTGGCGAGTGAACTGTCCCGGCTTTCAAGTCCCGAGCCGGTGAGACCCTAATGCAAGCCATGCCGCCTTGGCTGAAGGTCAAGGACGCGCCGATACCTGACGAGGACTTGAGCAAAACTCGGCGATGGCGAGCAGCAAGAATTGCACTAGCGCAAGCGCTTGCCGCCGACCTCCTGTTGTGCGACGACAAAGACGCTCGTGATGCCGCGTAAGGAAAAAGCCTGCGGGTCATCGGAACGCTCGGCGTCTTGCAAGAGGCAGCCCAAAACGGTCTGCTCGACCTAACCGATGCCTTCAAGAAGCTCCGAGAGACGAATTTTCGTATGTCGCGGTCGTCGCTCGCCCGCATCGTGGAGGACACCGCCTGACTTCGGTCCCTGATGACCCTAACCTTAACCGAATGCTGTGTGTGTAACGTGGCCGAACGTTCGGAGCGTAGTCAATGAGACGGGATTGGGACTTGATAAGAAAGATCCTCTTCGCAATGGAGTCGCTAGACGCCTATCCGGCTGCACCGCTTTACGATCGACGGGTACGCTGCCGATCAGGTTGGGTACGACGTTCACCTGATGGGTCAGCAAACCTCCTCGAGGTCGCGCTTCCCTGGAACTTTTGAAGGCCGTTCTCGCCAACATCGCAAAAGAACTACTAGGCATCCGGTAGCGACGCCAACATGCATCGGAGTTGACGTGCCGGAGCTTTCGCTCGAGCGCGAGTGACGCGCGGCGTGAGCATGCCGTGGTGAAGGGCTCAAGACCCTCAGCATTGCGGCTGCCACGCTGGGCTCGTGCGTCTTTTTATGGCGTTGGTTTTGCTCAGTGGAAAGATGGGCTGTCTTCCGTTAGCATTCGGGGGCTTGAGATGCCCAAGAACCGGCTGGCCCTTGGGGGCCGGTCGAACGGGCCGGCGTTTCGATTCCGCCGAAACTGCGGACGGAGTGGCATGCGGTGGCATGCCCAAGCCCGGCGTCGCGTGGCGCCGGCAGGGTCGCCCGCATGGCCGCGCTGCGCTTGGCCATGGCACCCAAAGAATCGACTGAAGTACTTTGCACGCTGCGGGAGTCGTGAATGGCTGTTTTTCAACCTGAACAGTATCGTAATATCGCATTCATCGGGCACAGCGGGTGTGGCAAGACGTCGCTGGCCGAAGGACTCCTTTTCAAGGCGGGGGTCACCAACCGGCAGGGCAGCGTACCCGACCACAGTTCGATCCTCGACGTGAGCGAAGAGTCGCGCGAGAAGCTGACCAGCCTCGAATCGGCCCTTTGTTACCTACCCCACAAGGGGCTCCACGTCAACATCGTGGACACGCCGGGCAGTCCGGCGTTCTGCGGAAGCGCCATCGCGGCCTTGGCCGCCGTGGAGTGCGGCGTTCTGGTGATCTCGGCCACGGCCGGAATCCAGGTCAACACGCGCAAGATGATGGATCGTGCCCGCAACTACGGGCTGGGCATCTGGATCGTCATCAACCAGATCGATGCTCCCAACGTCGATCTGCCGGCCCTGGTCGGGCAAGTGCAGGAAGTCTTCGGATCGCAGTGCGTGCCGCTCAACTTGCCCAGCGGGAAAGGCAAGTCGGTGATCGATTGCTTGGCCAACGATTCCGGTAACGCGGATTTCTCCGACGTGGCCTCAGCCCACACGGCCGCCATCGAAGCCATCGTTGCCGCCGATGACCAACTGATGGAGAAATACCTCGGCGGCGAGCTTTCCGATGCGGAAGTTCGGGGCGCGGCCGCGAAGGCCGTCTCCACCGGCACTTTCATGCCCATTCTGTTCACCAACGCCCGGGGCGGGGCCGGCATCGCGGAATTTCTGGATACTCTGGTGACCTGCTGTCCGAGTCCGGCGACGGGCAAAAAGCGCGTCCTCGTGGAAGGCGAAAGCAAGACGGTCGTCGAACCCAACGGTGCGGCGCCTTTTGTCGGCCAGGTATTCAAGATCAGCATCGACCCCAAGACAAACATTAAGTATCTGGCCATCCGAGTGCACGCCGGAAAGCTGACCTCAGACATGAGCGTCAAAACGCTCAAAGAGCCGAAAGGCACCCGGCCCGGGCAACTCCTTCGCACGCTGGGCGCCGAGCACAAAGAAGTGGAAAGCGGCGTGGCCGGCGACATTGTTTCGCTGGCCAAACTGGACTTCCACATCGGCGACACGCTGTATGCCGCCAAGGGCGGGAAGATCGAGATGGCTCCGTTCCCAAGGCCGATGTTCTCCCTGGCCGTTCAATCCAAGTCCCGTGGCGACGAGGACAAGATCGGCGTGGCTCTCAAGCGTTTCAGCGAAGAGGATCCCTGCTTCGTGACCGACCGCGGCACGGGAGGTGAGTTGGTCATTCGCGGCATGGGCGATACGCACCTGCGGTATTACCTGGGCCGGATGGCGAAGTACTACAAGCTGGAAGTTGAGACCCGCCCGCCGCGTATTCCTTATCGCGAGACGGTCACGGGCACGGCCCGCGATATCGAATACACGCACAAGAAGCAGACCGGCGGAGCTGGCCAATATGGCAAAGTGGTGATCAACGTGCTGCCGGCGGCCCGCGGCGAGGGATACGAGTTCATCGACAAGATTTTCGGCGGGGCCATCGATCAGCCATTCCGCGTAAGCGTCGACAAGGGCATCAAGGTCCAGTGCGCCGAGGGTGTGCTGGCCGGCTACCCAGTCCACGACGTGAAAGTCGAGTTGATCGACGGCAAGACCCACCCCGTGGATAGCAAGGACATCGCCTTCCAGATCGCCGGGCGCGGGGCATTCAAGGAGGGTTTCATGAAGGCCAAGCCCGTTTTGCTGGAGCCGATCGTGTTGATCGAAGTCATCTGCCCCACCGATAAGGTCGGCGACATTCAGGGCGATTTGGCCTCGCGGCGCGGCCGGCCCCAGGGCCAGGAAATGCTGCCCGGCAACATGGCCTGCATTCGGGCGTTGATCCCGCTGAGCGAAGTGGCCGATTACGCCTCGCGGCTGTCGAGTATCACCGGCGGCCAGGGCAGCTACAGCATGGAGGAATCGCACTACGAAGTCGTGCCCGCCAACGTCCAGCAACAGCTCGTGGAGGCCCACAAAAAGCATCACGCGGCGGCGCATGAGTAGTAGCCTTCCCGCGGGCGACGCTTCTGTTTCCGAGGTCTTTTTCAGGAACGTTCACCATGTTCACTACGGAAGGCGCCAGAATACGTGTCCTTTGCAATGAGATCGACCGTCTCCAGAAGCTTATCGCCCAAGCCGACAAGCGGCGGACGGCGGAGATTCAGCGCATCAACGAGCCCCTCAAGGAATGGGTTCAATTGGGCGTCCTGGACGCCGCTGCGGCGTTCGATGAGGCCAAATGGAAGGCCTTGACCGATGAGAAAAAAAAGGAGTTCTTCAAAGCCGTCACGCTGATCCGCGAACAATTGGCGTATCTGGCCATTCCCGACGAACCGACAAATCCGAAAAGCGACATGTTCCATATACACGCCTCCAACTTCTGCGTCAGGATATTGACGTTTCTGGCCATCGCCGGGATCGTTGTGGTGCTCTGGCGAATCTACGCGCACTGGCCCCAAGCGTTTCCGGGCCCTGCGGCAGAGCAGGGAACTGTCGGCGACCCGAAACCACGCCAGCCGACGGAGCAAGACGTCCTGTTGATGATCTTCCTGATGGGCTTTTTGGGTGGGTTGACTCATTGGGCCGGGTCGTTGGCCATATTTGTGGGCAACCGAAAACTGATGCGGAGTTGGGTCGTTTACTACCTGCTCATGCCCGTGGAAGGCTCGGCCTTGGCCCTGGTCATCTATTTTCTGCTTCGGGCGGGGGTTCTTTCTACGAACTCGGGCGGCAGTGATGCACTTGGCGAGCTGGACCTCATCAAGATTTATGGCTTCGCGGGCCTAACGGGCCTATTCGCAAAACAGGCCCTCGAAATGCTGCGCGACGTATTCGGTGCCATCTTCAAAAGAGTCCAGGCCAAAGATCCAGCGGAAAAAGAGAAATCCCCCGGCTCGGGAGGATCAGCAGAACCATCGAAGACAACGTGACAGCCGAAATTTTAAGGCATAAACGTCCTATAATTTTTGCGAGATCGTTCGGTTACTTGTTCTTCAATTAGAGCCATCTATCAATAAAACAGTGAAATTTTTCGAAAATTGTTTTTTTTCTGCCCGTAAGCCCGGAGCTGGTCGTTGTATAATATACAAGAAAAAGGAAATACTCGGAGCTGTCAGAAAGGGTTTGATCAGTGTGGATTTGATTAAGCGCAATGCTCCGTCGAAGGACGATGAACCGCCAAAATGGAAACTGGCATACTTTGAAATCTCGGCTCAGGAAGCTAGGAGCTTCCTGACAGAAGAACAGTACGAACATGCGGTTGAACAGTTTGAGGAATTGGCGTTGGAAGAAGACCCGACGCATCCGAAGACTGCGGATGTCCGAAGTATCGAGGGCTTTCACGAGCTTCGCGACAAGGGTGGAGTACTTGGGAAAATCAACCTCAGGGTTTATTTTTCGGTTTGTAAGCCCGCAAGAATGATTGTTGTCCTGGGCGCGTACAAGAAAGAGAGCGAGGCGCAGACTCCAAATTGGATCGTGCGGCGTATAAAACAGCGTCAGCGCCTTCTTGAGGAACATCTGGCTAAAGAGGGTCTTACTCGACTTCCGCGGAAGCGAGAATAGGGGAGGCGTATGGAGACTTTTCAGCGGCGGGCCGGTGATGAACTCGCGCCGCAGGTGCGTCTTGAAGAGGCAGCCATCGCCATCTTGCTCGAGCGTATCGCCAATCTCGATCGCGAGGTCAAGGACGATTTGATGTCGGTTCTAATAGACATCAAAGATTGCGAAAGTGAGCAGGACCTTCGTGAGATCGAACAAACGATCAGAGAGATTCTGTTTCCACGATTGGCGGGCGGATTCATTCAGGGTCGAGCGGGAGATGCGCGCGCGACGGACACACTTCGCAAGCGTTCTGAATGGATTGGCGACAAGATCCGCAAGTTGCGAACCCAAAAAGAACTGACCCAAGAGCAGCTTGCCAGTGCCAGCGGGCTACCCCAAAGTCATATCAGCCGCCTGGAAAAGGGCCAGCATAGTCCTTCACACGTCACTTTGACGAAGCTTGCGGCCGCTCTGGGCGTTCAAATCGGCGACATCGATCCCGCATCAGACGAATGAAGTCTTCAGCGCGGAGCGCAGGAACTTCGATTATCAGATCTTGCCTCGCGACTCCACGCCTATCGCATGGAAATCGCCAGGACGGATTCGCAGAGGACGGTCAGCTCATCGTCGCCGTAGGGATAGTCGACGTTCAGGCGATCCCCGCCGCCGTCGGCGATGGACAGGCAATCGACCAGCCGCCAACGTCGAACGTTCCCGCGAATCGTGACTTGCACCTGCCAGCCGCGGTCTAGCAAGTACGTCCGGAAGTGCGATTTGAGCAACTCTGCGGCCAACGCCGCGTCGACGACCACGCAATCGGCCTGGTCGTCGTCGAGTGGAACCAGCGCCCAAGCGGGTTGCTCGTTTTCAGAGTCGGCCTCCAGAAAAACGAGGGATTCTCTACACCCGGGCCGTTCAGGCGAGTCCCATTCCGGTTGTCCGGCGACGGCCTGGGCTTCCGCCGTGCACTGACACAGTTGTTGCGGTGTCATCAGTTCCGATCCGTTACAGAGAGTGTCGTACGCAGAGTCCAAACAAGCCAGTGCCGACTCGGGTGGTTGCCCATTTTGACAGCAACAATCTTGCACATTCGGCCACTTTTTTGTTGACAGAGGCTACCGCTTTTTCGTTCAATGAGACTCTACGTTATCTGCAGGAACGCCATTGGATACAAGGAACCCCGGCGGGTCAATTATCGCATGACAAAAGGAGGAGAGAAAGATGTCCCATGTTTCACGGCAAGTTCTCGTCGGATTAGGGTTTGCAATTGTCACCTTTAAGGCGGCGAACGCCGGTGATCTGATTCAGGTTCCCGTTTCGTGGTGCGTACTGGCCAATGACGTGGATGGCAACGGCGAATTCACGCCGAACATCTGCGCCGATTCCGGCAAGCCCTGCGCCGCCGATGCCGAGTGCCCGGGCAGTTCCTGCGGCGAGGACGGCGCCCCGGCATTCGTGAATCCAGACGAGGCCATGCCCCCTGAAGTCAACCTCAATGGCGTGCTCTGGCGGCGCCACGAACGGGTCAGCGACCGGACGTACATTCCGCAAGCCGAGATTACCTTTCGATCTGCCATGATGAGACCCTTTTCCGTGGGGCCGGGCGACATCCCTGAGCTTGTTTTTCCGATCATCCCGGACACCATGACAGATACAGGCGAAATCGGCGATGTGCAACTTCGTATCAAGATTCGCGATTTCTGCGCCGGCGGGGGCAACATGGGCGCCGACTGCACGAGCGACGGCGACTGCCCGGAAAGCTTCTGCAGACCGGAATATGACCCCATGACCGTGACCACCGAAGTCATTGACGTTTGGAACCGTTGCCACGCGGCCTGGGTGAATATCGCCGTGGAGCGAGGCACCGATGCTGCCAACAGCATCGGCGTGATCGCGGTCAATATTCGCAAGTTTACGACCACGAATGGCGAGCCGGTTCTAACCTTCGGCTACGCCGGTTCCGCCGGAGCGAACGGCATCGCGTTCCCACACGTAGCCATCGTGGACCACCAGTTCCTCTCTCGTTGCTCGGGCGAACTGACGCCGGGTGGCTGCTTGGTGTTTACCGATCCCGACGAGATCATCCTCGCCCACGAGTTCGGTCATTCGCTGACACTTACGCACACCCTGGACCCGGAAAACCTCATGTGGCAGGGCGGGCCGCAGCAAGATACGGATGGTGACGGCGTCATCGACGGCAACATGCTCACGAAAGAGCAAATCGCCTCGGCCCGCGGCGCCGCGGACCCGATTCCCGGCAAGCTGCAGGATCCTCCAGCCGAATTGGTGCCTGGGCCGGTGCTGCGTTTCTCCGCCATCGACGCTCTGGGCGACGTGGGCATGATGGGCCCAGCGACCGTGGACATCGCCCGACATTCGATTTCGACGAATAGCGACCTGGGCCGAATGTTCTTTTCGCACCTTCTGGCCGGGTTGATCGGCGATCCGGCCGGGCTCGAGTACTGGACGTTGGTCGATGCGGACGATGATCCCGAAACCGGCGGTGGCCACATGGCTCTCAAGGCCCTAGGGTTCCCGGCCGGTCCCTGTATGTTTGCGGGCATTGATGTTGTCACGCGGGCGGGCGACTTCGGTGGGGAATTCGAGGAGCCCATGGCACAGATCTGGCGCTTCGACGTTGCGGCCGGTGAGTTTATGCCCGTGATGCATCCCAGCATTGGAGCCTCGCGGGCCAGGATGCTGGCCACCCTTGACGACCTCTTCGGCGGGCTCAACGTGCCAACGTTTGACATCGTCTCCGTCCACTTCGACCCTGACGTCCTTATGCTCGCTCCGCCGTTCCGCGTATTCGCCGCGGCCAATCGGCTGCCCGGCGAAGTCGATTTTCTGCCCGACGAGTCGCTGGACTGCACGCTGCCGTTGGTGGTGGTGGTACCACCGGTTTTCCCGGTGTGCCAGTTGATCCCGCCGCAGGCTCCGCCGGGCGGCGCGGCGGTGGTCGAGGCCACCGGGCTGATCGCCAATCAGCTTGCTAAGGTCTATCTGGGTGATGAATTTGTGGCCATGGGGCCGATCGACAAGACAGGCCGCGCGGTCATCGCCTTCGACATCCCCGCCGATTCTCCGGAAGGCAATCGACTGGTCACCGTCGGCGTGATGAACACGGCGCTGACGGCCGACTGTGCCCTGGACGTTCAATCCTCGGAAGGCCTTTTCATCCAATGTCCGAAAGACGTCGAAATCCCTTGTGATGCCTCCACCGATCCGAGCGACACGGGTCGGGCTACGGCCTTCACAAAGTTCTGCGACAAGGGCGAGGTCGAGGTCGGTTTCGTTGACGGGGAAGGCCAGGCGGAATGCCCCCAGGTTCAGTTGATCCGGCGGGTTTGGTTCGCCACCGATGGCTGCGGCAACAGCAGCTCCTGCGTGCAGACGATCGCCCTCATCGACGACGAAGATCCCCAACCCGCCAAAGGTTGCCCGCCGGAGTCGATCACCATCGAATGTGGCGAACCGGTGCCCCCGTTTGACCCGGAGTTTCTCGATAATTGCGACGACGATCTTGAGGAAGAGGCCATCAGCGCAATTGCGATCGGCGATTGTCCACCCACCTGGCGGATGATCTCGCGCAGCAAGACTGCCACCGATGACTGCGGCAACAGCGCAAGCTGTGGACAGTTGGTCAACATTCTCGACACTACTCCGCCGGCGATCGAATGTCGTGCCGTCCTGCAAATGGAGTGCACCTCGACTTCCGGGTTCCCCGTCCGCGACCTGCCGCTCATGGCCAACCTCAGTGATGAGTGTTCGGACGTGACCGTTACCGATGATCGCTTCGGCCGCTTCTATCCGCCGACCTGCGGCGGGCCGCCGAATCGAGTGACCTTTACCGCTCGTGATGAGTGCGGCAATGAAAGCACCTGCACGACCGAGGTGGCCGTGGTGGGGACGTTTTGTTGTCCGGCCATCATGGATACGGATTTGGCTTTGCTGCCGGGGGACTTGGATTTGCGGCAGGAGACT
>Ga0187892_10002458_pt1 | contig 37061 bp, 35 predicted proteins | sample MA1701073metaG_FD_139345 | JGI IMG/M metagenome (GOLD analysis project Ga0187892, IMG submission 139345) | Bio-ooze microbial communities from a basaltic lava cave in the Kipuka Kanohina Cave System on the Island of Hawaii, USA - MA170107-3 metaG ... | reverse complement strand
TATTTTTGTATTTTCTATGTTTTGTCTGTTTTTTGCCATTAATTGATCAAGAATAGTATTTATTCAAACGAATGCCCAAAAACGGTAAATGAAGGCACCTGAGAAAAATCTGCCAAAGACAGTCGACGATAAAGAGACTGGCTTAGTGAAGGCAGATTATCAAAAAAACAAACTCTTAAAGAAAGGAATTCACCTCATGGCTGACGAAAGACTAGAGGACGCAGTCAGGACATTTGACCAAGTATTGAGGTTAGACCCTTCTAATACAGAAGCCCTCCTAAAGCTCGGGTATTCAAAATTTCATCTAGATGATTATGCGGGTGCACTCCAAGCCTACGATCGTGTACTTGATATCGATGTGGCAAACTCGGAGGCTTGGAATCTAAAGTCGCTTGTTCATTATCAACAAAAAAACTACGCAAAAGCGCTGGACTGCGTTGAAAAATCAATAGAATCGGATCCCGCTTTTGGAATGGCGTGGTACAACAAAGCATGTTATCTTTCATTATTAAATGAGGTTCCAGAATCGTTAGAATCACTTAAGCGTTCAATTGAAATCGATGTTAAAAACGCAAAACGGGCAGTAAAAGACCGAGATTTTACAAATGTCAGAATCGAGGACGGGTTTAGAAGAATTGTTGAACTTGTTGTATTAGAATCAATTAGACAGGGATATCATACGGTTGGAGCAATAGTCTGGACCACATTTATCAGTAAAGCCGAAACCGAAGAATCTCTTCGAAAACTCTTAGAAAAAGGACTCATCGTTAGAAACGAGAAAAGACAGGGACTCAACAAAATAGACACATATGATATCGAACCTGAACTTGCGAACAAAGTCGGTGTCGAAAGACGTAGTCTCATTGGAACAAGAAAGAAGCTCCCAAGTACAATTAAAAGTCTCAAAGAAATCAGCGATGCAATTCAGACAACTAAGCTTGCAATAGAAGAAGAAGATGCACAAAAGATCATCAAAAGTTTTGATTCTTTCATTGACTCAGACAAGCTTGGCAGCATGATGATTGAACAATTCCTTGAGGATCATAGGGAAATTAGACTGTTCAAAGTAAGAATAGAGGATAAAGGAATAGACTACCTTAAGGAAAACAAACAGAAAATCCTAGATCTTTTTGACAATTTGGAAGTTACAGTTACAAAAAAGCTTAGGGGCCAATTCACTGACTAGTCATTCAGCTGAAAGATCCCAATAATCTGCATTCTCTTGTTTTATTATTGGTTTGTTGAGTCCTTTCCACTCCTTAAAGGAACGAACATATAATTTCACATTTGGATGCTCAACTGATTTTAATGCATAATAGGCAAGACCAGAAAGTGTCCCGACGCTTCCACAGTATGTTATGATTTCTGCATCTTCAGCAATCCCTCTATTTTTTAGTAGACGTTTTAGTTCATCGCGTGGTCGTAGAATTTTGTCCTCTGACGCGAGAGTCCGATATGGTATATTGATTGCTCCTGGGATGTGTTGTTCCAAATAATTGAGGCGTTCGCGGTTATCGATAAGAACTACGCTTTTACTGTCTTTTACCTTCTCAAGATATTCTGCTGTAGCCATAATTTCTGGCCTCAGGCGTAAAGAATGGGTCTTTGAGCCAAATGTTGACTCATTTACGTCAGTTTCAAGTCCAAGATGCTTCCACTGATCATATGTCACGTCAAGCAATGACACATCAGAATGCCCGAGATACTGTAGTGTCCAAGCTACCCTTGACGCTAACGCCCCAAATGTATCATCATATACTACAACCGGAGTTTCATCATCAATCCCAAGTGACTGAGCCACTTTAAGCACCCTATCAGGGCTGTCATCTGAAAGCAGATCCGCAAGTGGTAGGTTTACCGATTTTGGAATGTGATCTTTTTTGTAATCTTCTGCCCTTCTAACGTCTATTACGCGAACGCTGTTGTCTCGCAGCTCAGAACGCAGCGAATCCGCATCAATCGTGGTTTTGATTGTTTTTTCTTTACTCACGCAGCACATTCTCCCTTGCCAGTTCTGGTATGATAGCTAGAATCGCTTCCATAGTCCGCATAGAAATCCTTGTCATCTGTTATTGACGGAGTTGCAGTAAATGGCAAAAGGAGTGTCTTTACATCCCCAATCGACTTGATTGTCGAATCGCTATGACCAGCAATTATTTTGTGAATCCATGACTTGAGTGTATCACCTTGTTTTTTGTCAGCCTTGAATGCTTCTATGATTTTAAGAATTGCTGGAATAACCCTCTTTGCTGGCAGCCTTAGTACGTTTACACCAAGCATTGTTTGACCATCAGACCGTCCACCAATCGATAGCTGATACACCGGATACATTTCCTTACCATTTCTTCCTCCCCCACCATAGAAACCAATTGTTGCAATTTCATGCTGGCCGCAAGAGTTTGGGCAACCGCTGATTTTGATCGTTGCATCCCTAAGATCATCATCCTCATCAAGCTTTAGCTCGATGAATTTTCTCTGGATTTCTTTGGCAAGCCTGTGAGAGTTTGTAAGAGCCAAGTTACATGAGGTAGTGCCAGAACATCCAATTGGATGAGCCATGGTAAGCGAGCCAGGGTTTGCAAGCCCCGCCTCCAATAGTTTTGAGTAAAACTTGGGCAGATCTGATTCCTGTACATACCTTATGAACACATCTTGCACAAAACCGGTTCGTGCGTATCCTTCTGCAGAAAATTCCCTACAAATGTCTGCCAATACACGTAACTGGCTTGCAGTAACATCCCCTGCCTCAAGCGTAATTGAAACTGAATAGTAGCCATCTTGTTTTTGCTTGTATGTGTTATTTTTACGCCATCTTGAAAATCCGTCTGGGATTGACTTGGTGTCGAATCCAGAAATTCTAACCGGTGATGAAAGTTTCTGTGGCATGTGATCAACATCAAGTGTCACAATAACAGATTGAGTAGCCCTAACAACTGCGCGCTCCTTTAGAACCAAGTTCTGAAACTGTTCCCAACCCATCTGGTCAACCAAATATCGCATCCGATTTCTAGCCATATTCTTTCTATCACCCAATCTATCAAAAATTCGAAGTACTGCAATTGATGCGTATAGTATGTCTTCTTCTGGGGTAAAGTCCTCAAGCTGATGTCCTACAAAGGACTTGTTCCCAAGCCCACCTCCCAAAAATATCTTAAATCCTCGTTGCAGTTTTCCGCCAACTGTTCTTGTTTGTGGGATTAATCCGACGTCAGTCATTCTTGCCATGCCGTGTTCTTCGCAGCAGGTAAAATTGAACTTGAATTTTCTTGGAAGTGATTGGTTCATTGGATTTCTAAGTAGGAATTTTGCGGTTGCAACTGCATATGGTGTCGAGTCAAATTCTTCTTTGTTACAGACTCCAGATAGTGGACTGCACATTACGTTTCTAACTGTATTACCACAAGCCTCCCTTGATGTAAGACCAACTTCTGTCAAACCCCTCATAATTTCAGAAACATCCTCTAAGATTACCCAGTGAAGTTGAATGTTTTGTCTAGTCGAGACGTGAGCACTGCCAATTGAGAATGCTTCGCTTAGTTGAGCAATCCTTTCAAGCTGGTGAGGATAAATTTCACCTGCTGGGATCTTGATTCGAACCATTGCATAATCATCAGTCATCCTAGTTCCGTACGCACCGTGTTGAAGTCGGAACCGTCTAAACGAGTCGGCGTCTATTTTACCTTGTCTAAACGCTTTGACAGTTTTTGCAAAGTTTTCGGCTTCTTCGATTTTAGCCCAGTTAATCCTAGGCATCCTCGTCTCCTTTGGGGACTTGACTATAGTACTACTCAAATTCAACTAGCTTTTTTTTAAATTTGGATATAAATTTTTGAAACAAGGTATTTTCGCCACCTTGCCACAAATGGCAGCAGAAATTTTCCGCTTGTACAATGCCCAGATTAGTTGTACCTAACAACCATATGTAAATCAAAGATGTTAAGCCACAACATGGATCCTATCTGAAACCCACAATACTAACAATAAACTATTAATGTCTTTTATCGAGTTGAGAGTTATGCAAAGCACCTCAGTGAAAGAAAAAACAAAAATTTTTGCTGATGTTGGTGAAGCCCAAATCACAGGCGCTATTGCAAAAGAATTTTTCTCTGTCTTCAATGAACATATTACTTCTGATGTCATAATTATTGGTGCAGGACCTGCTGGTCTTACCGCAGGACGAGAATTGGCATTAATGGGATACAAGACTTTGATTATTGAGCAAAATAACTATCTTGGTGGGGGCTATTGGCTTGGTGGGTATATGATGAATCCCGTAACTGTCAGAGCACCTGCACAAAAAGTGTGGGATGAACTTGGTGTCCCATACAAAAAAGTCTTAGACGGCCTGTACATCACAGCTGGCCCACATGCAGTATCGAAATTAATTGCTGCTACATGCGATGCTGGAGTAAAATTTCTTAATCTGACAAAATTCGATGATTTGATCCTCAAGTACGGTAGAGTCTCAGGTCTTGTAGTTAACTGGATGCCGGTTTCAGCACTTCCAAGAAACATTACTTGTGTGGATCCAGTGGCCCTAGAATCCAAAATGGTAATTGATGCATCAGGACATGACTCTGTGGCAGTAAAAAGACTAGTTGACAGAAAACTCGTAGACTGGAAAGGAATGAATCCTATGTGGGTCGAAGATGGTGAGGATAAGGTAGTTGAGCATACCGGCGAGATTTATCCAGGACTAGTGATTGCCGGGATGTCAGTAACAGAGACACATGGGCTTCCACGAATGGGGCCTACATTTGGCTCCATGCTCTTTTCAGGAAAAAGAGCTGCAGAGATAACTGCCGCAAAGCTAAAAGAGATAAACAGAAGCTAGCCCGTGAATATTTCTAAAATCTTCCTCTATGATGAACCGGCCGTACCAGAGATAAACCTGAATGGCGTGTCCATATTTTTGGAAAAAACTTTCAAAATAAAGCCAATACAGAGAAAAAATATTTTTCAAAACGCCACACCGAAAACCGCCAAAGAGTTGGCCGAATGTAGAATCTTTGAATTTCGACGCCCATTTGAGCATCACACACCAACAGGAGAAGAAATTGAATTTGAATCTGAGTCATTCCAAGATACTTCGAAAATTCAAAACATTGTTTTGTATGATGGATTCGAGTTCCAAAAAATAGTTTCTTCTCTAATACCGCCCGAAGAACAAGATTTGAAAAATTTACATATAGTATTTACAAACAAACTTACTTGCACCTTTGATTTTTCCGATCATAGATACCATGGAAGAGCACTCATTGCCGCAAACCCATCGATCATCTCAACAACTGGCATAATTGAAGCTCCTGCAAAACCACGGCAATACTATCTGGACTTGATGGCAAACTACGGTCAGGGCTTAAACATCGATTCCATCAAACAAAAATATCAAGGTACATACCTAGAATATCACGATAATCGTCTTGGGAAAATAGTGGAGGGGTATTGCCTGCAAGCGTTGTTTTATCACATCATAGGGGATCCATTTTGTGATCTTTTAGAGTGTAGGTTAAACAACGCACATTGGCAACGAGATCTTTTGTATTCACAATTAGAGTTTGGCAAATTGTGTGCAAAACATACACAAATTCTTGAACAATGGACTTTGCATAACTTAAATTGTTGAGCATTTTTAGCCTCAATTATGATGGCTGATGCCGGTTCCACAGTGGTAGTAGAAAAGGACCGGCCAAAATCAGAAAAAAAGAAGACGTTGTACGACGTCATTATTGTTGGTGCAGGACCTGCTGGATATACTGCAGGAATTTATTGTGCACGTGCCAGACATGAAACTTTGATATTATCTGGCATATTGCCTGGTGGCCAGCTCGTCAATACGACAGATGTTGAAAACTATCCAGGATTTGAAAATGGAATAATGGGGCCAGACCTCATGGTGATTATGAGAAAACAAACTCAAAGAATGGGAGCCGTAATTATTGATGATGAAGTAGTAAATGTGGATTTTAGGCATAAGCCATTCAAAATTTTGACAGCATCGGAAGAATACGAGTGTAAGGCAGTGATCATTGCAACAGGTGCATCCCCAAGGAAATTAGGACTTGAAGGCGAAACCACATTTGGTGGAAGAGGGGTTTCCTACTGCGCCACATGTGACGGCCCGTTTTTTAGAAATCAAGAACTCATTGTTGCAGGTGGGGGAGACTCGGCAATAGAAGAAGCAACATTTCTCACCAAATTTGCAAGCAAGGTTCATCTTGTTCACAGACGTGATCAGCTTCGAGCAAGCAAGGTGATGCAAGAACGAGCGTTTTCAAATTCAAAAATCCAGTTCCATTGGGATAGCGAGATAGTTGACATTATAGGTGATCAAAAAGTACAAAATGCCACACTCAAGAATATCAAGACCCATGAAAAGACAGTCCTTGATGTTGGCGGAATCTTTGTAGCAATAGGACATACACCAAACACAAAGATCTTTGAAAACCAAGTAGATCTTGACTCCCAGGGATACATTGTCTTAAAGAATCACACACACACAAGCGTCCAAGGAGTGTTTGCTGCAGGAGACGTTCATGACCATAGATACAGACAGGCAATAACTGCTGCAGGTTTTGGATGTATGGCAGCAATAGATGTGGATAGATATCTAACAGAAAACAAATGACGTGATTGCTGTCTGTTCGATTTAAACAGACACTCATAGAAAGAATTCAGACGTTCAGTCAATCTGTGAGGCAAGACCAACCAAGTGATAATTATGCTGTTTGGTAAAACAGGATTTAAGATAAGTGGTGCTGTCGGAATAATCATTTTACTTTTAGGAATTACGATTTTGTTTGGAACATACCAAATGTCAAAGGTGAGTAATGAAATTGTTATGGTTTCTCAAGCATATGAGCCTTTACAAAATATTTTGAATGATATCAAATTCCATCAATCAAATCAATTTAACAGTTTTGAGAAAATTAAATCTGTGCCACAAAATAGCGAAGATTCTAAAAAAGCACTTGAAATGTTTTGGTCAAGTAATGTCATGACCAAATCAAACATTCAGCAAGCCAAAAAAATCACAGAAGCCAGTTATTCTATTGCTCCAACCAAATCTATTGAAAATAATTTTAAGCTAACCCATCAAACAATTTTTGATATTGAACAGATGCATAATGAGTTTGAAGAACTAACAAAGAGTTCTTTTAGTTCAACACAAAATGATCAGTTTCTTATTAGCCAGATTGCCACAAAGGAGCGACAAATCACAAGCAAAGTAGACTTTGCATTATCAGAGATCAAAAAATTTAACGAACAATCAATTACCGTCATTGAGGAGTATGAAAGAGATTGGCTTTTCGTCCAAATTGGAATAATTGTAGTAGTTGGAATAATTGCCATCTTTTTGAGATATTTTATCAGTCAGATAAACAACGACCTAAAAAAAGAAATTAAAGAAAAAACGCACGAGTTGCAAGAGGCAAACAAAAAGCTAGAGGAATTAGATGTAAGAAAAAATGAATTTATCAGTATAGCATCGCATGAGCTAAAAAGCCCCATACAACCAATCTTTGGCTTTGCGGAACTTGCTCAATCAGGTGACATGGATCAAAAAGAGGCATGGGATGGAGTCATCACACTTGCAAAAAAGCTACAAGATTTGGCAACAGATGTTTTAGATGTAACTCGAATTGAGAGTAATCGTTTAACACTGTATCCACAAAAATTTGCAATTAACGAACTAATCTTGGAAACAACAAAAATGCTAAGAACTGGATTGAGTAAAGACATCAAAATAATCGAAAATCTTGATGAAAATATCGTGATTGAAGCAGACAAAACAAGAATTGAGCAGGTTTTACGAAACATACTGGGCAATGCAGTCAAGTTCACGGAATGCGGCACAGTTACGATAAAGACACATCTAGACAAAAAAGCAGACGAGTTAATTTGTGCAATAAGTGATACAGGTCCTGGAATACATGAGGACGTACTACCAAACATTTTTGGCAAGTTTGTCACAAAAGGTCATGAGATGCAAAATCAGAGCGGAAATGGTCTTGGCTTATTTTTGTGTAAAGGAATAATCAATGCCCATGGTGGAAGAATATTTGCACATAACAACAAAGATATTGGTTCAACGTTTGAATTCTCATTACCATTAATTATAAAGAAGTCAGTTCCCCTTACAAACTAACCCTGTTTGTATGCTTCAAACAAACTTGTATTAAATTATTGATGAAAAACTTGAGAGCTTGTAGATATGCCCATGAACATACTTGTAGCAGAAGATAATGTATTTACCGCCACCCAATACACCAAGGCTCTTGAAAAAAATGGCCACAAGGTGACAATAGCAAAGGACGGGGAAGAATGTTTGCAGTTGTATGATAGTGAACTTACCAAATCAGAGTTTAACACACTTGAAAAGAATCCCTTTGATGTTGTGTTGCTTGATAACAACATGCCGAAAAAAAGTGGAGTAGAGGTAGCAAAAGAAATCTTGGACAAAAGACCAAACCAGCGAATCATCTTTGCATCTGCATATGACATCAATTCGCTTCTGAAAGCACCCGGCAACATACCAGAAACAATAGAGGTGCTAGAGAAACCGTTTTCACTTAATGCAATGATAAGCAGACTACAAGCTTAGTTACATGTAGACTATATCTGAAACATGTTTTGCTTCTTTTAGGGCCCTATCAAATTCTTCTTCTGAGAAGACTTTTTGCTGGACATAAAGGCTTTTGAATTTTCTGCCGTCATCAGCAAAGATACCAACTACAACTCCTTCAGATATTTGATATTTTTTCATTGCAGCATATACGGTTGCAGAAGAAGGACTAACTAACATTTTTTCTTTTTGGAATATCTCCTTTACAGCTGCAAATGCTTCCTCGTTTGTAATTGTAATCCAATCATCAACTACGTTTTCACGTCGTAAAAACAGGTCCGGTTTGGCTGATTCTTCGAAGTTACGTAATCCCTGAATTAGATGGTTTTGTTGTGGCTGAACACCTATCGTTTTGATTTTTGGGTTTTGTTCTTTTATGTATGTGGAAATTCCAGTAACAGTACCGCCAGTTCCAACACCTGTGAAAAAGTGGGTTATTTTACCTTCAGTTTGCTTCCAGATTTCTGGTCCCGTGCCTTTGTAGTGTCCAAAAAAGTTTGCCTCATTTGAGTACTGATTTGGCGAGAAATACTTGTCTGGTCTTGAAGACGCTATAGACGTTGCCAACGCTATACTCTGATCAGTTCCTGCTCCAACCTTTGGACATAAATCGTCGCTTGTCTCATACATTTTTGCTCCAAGAGATGCAATTATCTTCTTTGTCTCTTCGCTTGCCTTTTCTGGTATCACAATTTCGACTTGGTACCCAAGAAGATTTGCTATACCAGCGAGTGCAATTCCAGTATTGCCAGATGTAGGTTCTATAATTATGGTCTGCCCCCTAGTTATCTTGCCTTTTTCTTCTGCATCCTTTATCATCCAGAACGCAGCCCTGTCTTTAACAGAACCAAATGGGTTGTGACCTTCTAGCTTTGCATAATAAGACACCCTATCAGTAGATAGTGAATCCAGTTTTACAATTGGAGTATTGCCAATTTTATCTAGTGCGTCAGAGTCACTTAGGATTTTAGTGGCCAGATTACTTCACCTTTTTAATGGAAAATTCTAATTCATTTTCTCTTTTTTGCAAAGACATCAGCTCATGACCGTTTCGTTTGACCCAACGCGAGATGTCTTCTTCTGCATTAGGATCATCTGCAAGAACTGTGAGTGTCTCACCCACCTGCATCTTTTCTACTTCAATTTTTGTTCTAAAGACAGGTTCTGGACAAAACAGTCCACGCGCATCTAATTTTTTAGTTGTTGCACTCATTGATATTTTTTGAAGGCTGGTTTGTATATTAAAAGCTATTCGACTTAGTTTTAGCTAAATGCCTTTTTTGAATGTGTAAATTTCGTTTTCATAATGTAAATCAAATTGCCATCTTAAGCAAACTAGCTATATTTCTTTCGCCCAGTAAAGAAGGATCATGATTTAGAAGATTAACTTTCTTTGAAATTCGCTTTATTAGAAATATTGATAGTTTGTAAATGAGTGACCATAGATAGCTATTCTGGTTTAGATCATACATTTTCAGCAAAAGTGAGAAAACCCATTGTGAGTTTGGATAGTTTTCTTGGACATATTCTGCGATATAGTCCCTTGAGTTGTTTATCTTGTATTTGATGTGTTCAAGTATTTCCTTTTCTTGTGTGTATCCTGTTTGCTTTATTGTTATTTTACGATGCCTTAGTGAAAATAGGGTGGTGTCAAGCGTATTTTCTGACTCGATTATATTCATACACCTGCCGAGAGTTGATAAGACGTGTGAATCGCTACCAGCTACACTAACTTTGTTGTGTTCGAGTGAGAATTTAGCTGCCCTTGCATTAGAGATTACATCTACATTGTTGCTGTTAAAGACTTCAACTAAATCACAGAGTTCTGCCTTTTCACGTAATGCGTCGACAAGGCTGAATGGGTGCGGCGCGCATGAAATCGCATCCTGTTTTTTTATTTCATCCAATACTTCCTCTAAAGGCAGTCCAGCTTTGATTTCTTTTGTTATGCCATAGGCGATCACATGAGCCCCTGTATTCGTTGTGACCTCTTCTGCTGGATAAATCTGAATTTGTTTGTATTTTGCATGGTTGTTTTTGTACTCTAGCATCTGGGTGTAGCCGTTTAGCGTATTGTGGTTTGTGACAAATACTCCCTCAAGGCCCAATGTCCTTGCACGCTCTAGCTGTTCTGGAATTGTTATGTTACAGTCGTACGGAGGCTCCTCGTCACCCACATTAAAGTTAGAGAATGAGTTATGGCAGTGTAGCTCAGTTTTGACATAATCCAAATCAATTGCAATCTTTTTTACAATGATTATAATCTTTTTTGTAGGTGTTAACGGAACAAGTCAGTTTGCTTTGATCGAATTAAGCTTTTGATGCCAACATCAGATGAATCAAATTCAAAGTTCCGCACCACCGCAAATGGGCAGTCCTTTGTTTTACCCATTACAAGTTCTGCCGCGCCACATATTTCGTCTGCTTGGGCAATTGCAGTTATTCGCAATGTTCTGTTAAAGACGTCTTTTTTTCCTGCATAGTCAACAACCCCTTTTATGCCAGCAATGCCAATTGTGCAGTTTGTTTGACCTTCCCTGAATGTACGCCCAAAGGTATCAGCTATAAGGACTGCTACTTTTTTGTGTGCTTTAGATGCGATTTTTTGTTGAAACTCCAACGCTGCCTTGTCAGGGTTTTCTGGCAGCATTGACGCAAATCCCAAAGGAAGATTACTTTCGTCAACTCCTGCATTTGCGCAGATAAACCCATGTTTTGTTTCTGTTATAATTATCCCGTCTTGCATTCTAACAATTCGTTTTGATTCTGAAAGTATGACTTCTATCAACTTTGGATCTTTTTCATATTCTGCTGCAATTCCGACTGCTAAAAGCGATGGAATGACGCCAGTAAGCTCAACAACCCTTCCTTCTTGTTTTGAGACTATTTTTTGTGCCAATACAACGATGTCCCAATCTTTTAGTTCCTTAAAATTAGAAAGGAATACTTGAACAAGATCGTCTCCTTTTTGTATTTCCTTTTTTACTACGACTGGAATGATTTCAACTGGCATTTAAAATTGAAAGCACATATTCTAATTTAACTTGAGTTGTTCGGATTTTACTATCCCAGATAGGATCGGCTCGTGCAGGTTCCAAAGCACGTTCGATTAATTTGAACAAATAATTTTTGATCATTTTTAGATGAAGCTATGCCATTACCAACGCATGATGCAAGTAAAGCTAAAACACGAACAGTTGGAAAAAATACACGGAGAAATCTACGGGTTAAGAAAGGACGATTCTCCAATTTGCATCCAACTAGAAAAGCTTGACAGGTACATCCAAGAACGTGGTGGCAAAGGCTTCAAACCAGACACATTTGACACTTTTGAATACATCTAAAATTAATTAACACGTTATCTTTGATGCATCTTAGTTATGCGACAGTCTGAAGCTGTAATTTGAGATTATAGTGTTTATTTATCACTTCAATTAGGTTTGTTAGATTTTTTTCCTCGATTGTGACATTTGCTTTTTCTTTTACTACGTCTTGTGCCCTGAATGCCACCCCAAGGCCACAGATATCAAAAAGAGTCATGTCGTTTGCACCATCAACTGTAACAACGATGTTTTCCTTGTTTTCCTTCCATTCTGACATTTTAATTTTGGCAGATTTCGCTTTGTCTGAGGTCACGTTTATTTTTACGCCATCAAGTTTGCCATCTTTGAATATCAATTCGTTTGAAAACACGTAGTCGAGGTTAAGCTCTTCTTTGAGCCTGTCAGTCATTATTGTAAAGCCTCCCGATACTGCAAGTATTTTCCATCCCGCCGATTTTAAAACTCTGCATGTCTCCTTTGCTCCTGTCATAATTGGGAGTTCGTCTGCCACTTGTTTACACATATCGTAGCTTAGACCCTTTAATGCATCAATTCTGGTTCTTAGTCCATCTTCCCAGTTTATAACCCCCTGTATTCCTTTTCTTGTAATTTCCCAAATTTCTTTTTCTTTGTTTACCTTTTCTGCAAGGATTGGTAAATATTCAGCATCAAAGAGAACACCCTCCACATCGAAAATTGCCAGCAATTGTTTCCAACTTTTGGACAAAACGCTGTCAATATAAAAGTTGAAGTTTATTTTTGGATCGCATAGCGTTACCAATAAATCATGGTAGGCAAGACTCCACATCATGGATGAATTAGAACACAAATACGAAGTCGAAGTCAAGGGAACTGAGAAATCACAGAAACTTCCAGACAACGTAAAAGATGAGCTAAAGGCATCTGGAATGATGGACGACAAAGGTAAGATAAAGCTCAAAGGAGTCAGCCCAAAAATGCTAAAGCGAATGAAACAGGAATATGTAGACTGTCCAGTCCTAAAACAGGATGTTGGCTTCATCCAGTGTTTTGTATGTCCTAATTTTCAAAGCCGAGTAACAGGCAAGGTTCTTTGTAAGGGATATCCCTTAAAAAAATAAAATTAAGAATAAAAAAGAGATTTTATGGTCTGGTACCCCAGCCAAGTTGGATTAGTCTTTCTGCAGTTGTAGGTGTAACACACGCAGGCGAGCCATTAGATTTTTTGATTAGAAGCTCCATTCCAGAAACGCATGACACGTCCTCTGATTCAACACCAGCTTTGACCTGTTTTAGTGGCGACATGTCTTCGTATTCATTTTCCTTGTCATGTTCCATTGGGCCTAAAACCAATGCCTCTGCTTCTTCGAGTTTTTCTAAGACGGCATCAATCTGTGAGTCTATGTCATCTGATGAAGCCCCATCCTTGATCATATTGCGAATCTCTTCTCGAAGCATGATCTCGATTTCTTCCATCAATTCCTCATCTTGTGCTGCAATTGATGCTTCTAGGAATTCATAGTTATCCAAGTATGCTTTTGTTGCAAGGCTCAGCGCCACGTCTTTGTTTCCGTTAGCATATTCTTGGCTTGTCTCAGCCAGGAGGTGCTCAATATTTTCAAAGTATGCGTATAGGCCTCCGTCTTCGGATTCCTCTCCCGTGATTCCATCGATTTCGTGAATTATCCCATTTGCAAGAGTTTCCACAAGGGATGGATCTGCTCTCTCATCATATGCATGCCAAAGATCTTCATAGAATTCGTCGATTTCTTCCACCTCGTCTTCTGGAAGATCAGATTTTATCTCGTCAAAGATTTGCTGAGATCTCCACACAAAGGCAGAACCGTCTTGGAATTCCGCCATCTCATGTATGGCACCTTCCTCAACGGCTTCGGCATATTCCACTATCGAAGTGTCAAGGAGCGTCTTGATCAGAGACAGTTTAAAGGATGGATCGTTACTCAGATCTTCTCCAACAACCATCATTCTTGCTTCTTCTATTATTTCTCTTGCTTCATCTAGTGCTGCCTGTGCATCTTCTCTTGCGACATCAACAGTATTTGAGCGCAAGTTCGTTAGTGTATCCTGTATTCTTGCGTCAAGCTCTGGATCATATTCCTGAAGCTCTGGCTTCATTAAATCATACAGTTCAGCTATTGGATGTGTGGCATGAACTATTGCAAGTGCAGCGTTATCATCATCCAAGTTCAGCTCAAGTGCATGAAAGTGTCCCAGTGTTTCTTCTAGTGCCGATGCAAAGTCAAGCTTTTCACTTTTGTCCGCATAGGCAGAAGAAAATACTACTGCAAAAAGTAATGTCGCAATTACTGCAGGCATTACTATTGTCTTCATGTGAGTGCGGATCGGCCCATATCATTTAAACGGACTAGATTATTCCAATTACTTAGAATATTGTTTTGTAACAACGAAGAAAAGCTCATTAGGCAAAATTTTGGCAGGGTATCAGATTGAGCAAGGAAAGTGTTGGCATCACCGTCTCAAAAAAGGATGATTTTAGCGAATGGTACACCCAGGTCGTCCTAAAAGCAGAACTTGCAGACTATGCCCCAGTAAAAGGCCTCATCGTTCTTAGACCAGACGGATACGCAATTTGGGAGTCAATCAAAGATTCGCTTGATAAGAAATTCAAAAAGACTGGACACAAAAACGGTTTTTTGCCTGTTTTGATTCCAGAATCACTCTTAGGAAAAGAAAAAGATCATTTTGCAGGATTCAATCCAGAGGTCTTTTGGGTCACGCATTCTGGAGATTCCGAAGTTGGCGACCGGCTTGCACTGCGCCCAACATCTGAGACACTAGCATACTCATTGTATTCCAAATGGGTGCAGAGTTGGCGCGACTTGCCACTTAAGATCAATTTTTGGAACACTGCACTCCGTGCAGAAATAAAAGCAACAAAACCATTTCTTAGGACTTCGGAATTTTTGTGGCAGGAAGGACATACAGTCCATGCCACCAAAGAAGAGGCAGAAAAAGAAGTACTAGAAATTTTAGACATTTACAAAAAAACAGTAGAAGACGAGCTCTCAATTCCTGTTATTATTGGTAAAAAAAGTGACAAGGAAAAATTTGTTGGAGCAGTATACACTGACACCATGGAAGCTATGATGCCGGATGGAAAGGCCCTGCAGATGGGAACATCACATTTTCTTGGCCAGAACTTTTCAAAACCTTTTGATGTAAAGTTTCTCGATAAAAATAATGTCGAGACATATGCATGGCAGACATCTTGGGGTGTGTCATGGCGATTGATTGGTGCGACAATAATGGTTCATGGTGACGACAAGGGTTTGGTTTTGCCACCAAAGATTGCGCCAATCCAAGTTATAATCATCCCAATCTATTATTCCGATAAAGATGCCCAAAGGGTTCACTCAAAGGCAGACGATGTGGAAAAGATCTTGCAAGGTAAAGGAATTCGTGTTCATGTAGACAGGCGAGATGAACTCACACCTGGCTTCAAGTACAACGAGTGGGAGTTAAAGGGCATCCCACTCCGAATAGAGATTGGGCCAAAGGACCTAGACAAAAATAAGGTAACGGTTGCAAGACGCCACACCAAGCAAAAATCAGACCTACCTTTTGATCAAATCGAGTCACAGATTGACGATATTTTGCAGCAAATTCAGGTTGAAATGTTCGAGACTGCAAAAAAATCACTCAATGATCGAATTACGAAGGAAACAGATTATTCAGGCCTCAAATCTGCGCTAGAAAAGGACTGTTTTGTTGATGCACCATGGTGTGGAAAGACAATTTGTGAAGAAAAAATTAAGGAGGAAACCATGGCAGATATCCGTGTGATTCCATTTGAGAGTGAAAATACAGATGGCAAATGCATTTACTGTAAAGAACAGAGCGTAGCAAATGTGATTTTCGGTCGTGCCTACTAACGATTCTTGATATAGTATTACGAGTAATTCCAGATATTGAACGAGCTACTCCGTGTAGAGGATTTAAAAAAATATTTTACAAAGAAAAACTGGCTTGGCAGACAGTCATCGCTAGTCAGAGCAGTAGACGGAGTATCATTTTTTGTGAAGCAAGGAGAGATTTTTGTTCTTGCCGGAGAGTCTGGCTCTGGTAAATCTACAATAGCAAAACTGATTCTAAGAGCAATTACACCAGACAGTGGAAAAATCATTTTTAATGGTATTGAAATTACAGACAAAAACGAGAATCTAAAAAAAATTCGAATGCAGTGCCAAATGGTGTACCAAGACCCGTATGATTCAGTCAATCCCCAAATGAAAATAAAGGATATTGTTGCAGAACCAATCGAAGTACACCAGATTGGTGATTCAAAACAGAGATTAGAGTTAGTAAGAGATGTTTTGCGCGAAGTAAGATTGGAACCAGTCGATGAAATATTAGAAAAATATCCTCACCAGCTATCTGGTGGTCAAAGACAGAGAGTGGTTTTAGCAAGAGCACTTGTCTTAAAGCCAAAGATGATAATCGCAGACGAGCCCGTGTCAATGCTTGATGTTTCGATTAGAGCTGAAATTTTGGAGCTGATGGATAGCCTCCGAAAAAAACACAATATTTCTTTTATGTACATCACGCATGATTTGGCAACTGCTAGATATTTTGGCCATACAATTGCAATAATGTATCTAGGCAAGATTGTCGAGGTGGGTCCAATTAGTGAGGTATTGTTTTCCCCTATGCACCCATATACACAAGCATTGCTTGATGCAATTTCTGAACCAGATCCAAAAAACCTGAACGCTGAAAAGACAATTAGGATCAATGATGCCACACGTGTTGATGTCTATGAGGGATGTAGATTCAGAGCACGATGCCCATATGCTTTTGATAAATGCGCTACAGAGCCAAGTCTCGAAGAGGTTGGAAACGAAAGAAAAGCAGCTTGCTTTGCCAAGCTGGAAGGCTAAAAACAATATAAAACTCGCTATTGAATATTCACAAACTGTCGGTGTTTGCACACATCGAAAAACAGCCTCTTAATATGAGAATTTCGTGTATAAACATTGGATTGTCAATTTCATTGTTGATTATTCAAAGAGGAGATAGACTCCAATTTGAATTTGTATGATACAAAAATAGTGCGATGTACCAAATGCAATAAGAGTATCGGAGAGGTTGAATTTGATGCCGAAATTGTTTTCCCAAAGTGTGGTCACTGTGCAAACCCCACTCCTGACGGCTTTGATAAATTATCATACACAATAAACAGTTTCAATAAAAAGAATGTAGTACTTGCCGTCCACTAGTTCCATAACACAAATTTTTTTACTGGACTAGCTTGTCAAAGATGGCATTCGTTTGTCCTTGTATGTGACTACGTGTGAAACACCATTTTTTGGATAGACACCATAAATGAGCTTGGCTTTTTGCACAACTGAGTCCTTTAGCGAAACCATGATGAACTGACTACCTTGTGAGCGTTGCTCAATTATTTTTGCAAGCTTTTCAGAGTTTGGGGCATCTAGGTGTGCGTCTACCTCGTCAAACAAATAGAATACAGATGGCTTTAGCTTCTGTAGTGCTAGCACAAATACAATTGCGGCAAGAGTTTTCTCTCCTCCGGAAATTGAGGATGATTCTCTTTTTGGTTTGTTTGGAAATTGTATCAGGTATGATATTCCAGAATTGAAAATATCGTCTTCATTTTGAAGCTCAAGCCAAGCTTCACCGCCAGTCATTGTGTGGAATGCCTCACGGATCTCCTTGTCCACTTTGTCAAATGCTTCAAGGAATGTCTGACGCTTGTCTTTATCAATCTCCTCGATGAATTTGACAATTGCGTTTCGTTCTTCTTCAAGCTCGTTCTTTCTATCAGACATTGAACGGTAGCCATTTGAAATCTCAATGTAGGTCTCAGGAGCCGTTGCGTTTAGTTTTGATGTAAGTGAACCCATCTCAGATTCCAAGGCGCCAAGCATTGAATCGACCTCAAAAGTTTCCGTTGTTTCCCCATAGCCATATTTCTCAAGTATTTTTTGGATTTTTGCCTCGTTTTCTACAATATCACGTATATCCCTAGCAAGTGAGTCAGACTGTCTTTCGATTGCGTTGATTTCCCTCGTGTACGTACGCTCTTTTTCATTGAGCTGACCAAGATTTCCATCGAATTCCTGAAGCCTTGAAATCGACGTCCCCCCCGTGGCAATCAGCTCCTGTTCCTTTTCTCTGAGCTTGATTAATTTCTCGTTTGCCTGTTCTTTTTCCTTTGCTAGAGATGCAAGACGGGACTCTATCTCGTGTCGTTCATGGTTTAGCGATGATTGCTCATCATGTAGGTTCCGCATTTTCGTTTTTTCGCCAATCTCTTGCCCAGACAGAGTAGCAACCTGTGCTTCTTTTTCCCTAAGCTCATTTATGATTTCAGTCTGTCGCGCCATCAGATCAGATCGTTTTTCGTTTAGTCTTGAAAGCTCAGATGCGATCCTTGTGTGCTCACCGTCCGCATAGTTATCATGCATCAGCGATATTCTTTCTTCAAGTGACGCAGTGTTAGATTCTTCCTTTGAAAGTTCGACAGAAATTCTATCAAGGTGTCTTTGAAGATGAGTTATTCGTGACTCTATCTGAGATTTTGTTTTTTCTATGGTTGTTAGTTTGATCTTCAGATCAGAATAGCTCAGATCCGCGTTGGTAAGACCTGTTTCTGAAATTGAAAGTCTATTTTTGTAATTCTGTATTATTCCATCAACTTTTTTTAACGCAAATCTTTTCTTTTGAATATATTTTTTGATCAAATTAATTGACTGTACAAGGCCATCGACTGATGTGCTCATTGAGATTATTTTTGTAAGCTTGGAAATCTTGGAATTAATATCAATGATTACTGCACTGCCCTTTGCCTCATAGAACTCTCCATCCACAGTAACTGTCTTGTAGCCTGATTTTGATATGCGCATGGCAGCATCCCTTGATTTTACCAATACAACATTTCCAAACAAAAATGTCGCAAGTGGGACATATTTTTCCTCACACCTTACAAAGTCAGAGAGCACTCCAACAACATCTGGATCAGATGGTCGCGAGAGGTTAAACTTTGGAATTGCTTCAAGTGGAATGATTTTCAGCTTTGGCAGTTTCTTTGAGCGTGCTATTTCTGCAAGGCTCAAGAGGGCCGCAAAATCTTTTACGACAAATGACTTTATCCAATCCGACGCTGCAGCAAGCATTGCACGTTCGTATTCTTTATCCCACGATATCATCTCGTATACAAGGCCCTCAATTCCCAAGTCTTGTCTGTGTTCTATGAGGCTTGCAATGGTGTAATCTTCATGCATGAGCCCTTTGACTACGCGAATTTTTGCTTCATATTGAGCAGCTGCGTGTGTTGCTTTCTCTAAGATTATGGAAAGATCATCAATGTCGTTTTCGATTCTTGTACGTTTGTCCATTTGATCAGAGATTCTCGATTTCAGTTCCGTAATTGCATCTTTGTGGTTTTTTCTAACTAGCTCCAACCTCGTTTTTAGACGACCAAGGTTTACAGATTCATCAACGATCTCAACATGCCTTTTCGTGTTAGAGCCCATTTTGGATTTTGTGTCATTAATTTCGGATTCAAGTTTTGCAAACATAACTTTGGTATGGTTTAGTTTTGAAGTAAGGCCTCGGATCTTGTCGTCTGTTTCTTTTCTTTGTGCAATTGCATGGCTTTGCTGCTTGTGAACTGCAGAGATTTCAGACTCTAGTGATTTGATTTCTTGATAGATTAGATTCTTTTCTTCTTTGATTTTTGCAATCGATACTTTTTGTTCACCAATCTGTGATTCAATAATAGAACGTGCTTGATGGAGTTGTTCAAGCTCGGTTGCGATTTCTGGGAGCCTTGCTTGGATTTGATCATGTCTTCTTGTTTTTGTAATGGTCTCAGAGTTTGCGCTTTCATACACCTGCATTGCAGCGCTAAGCTCAGAGTCAATTGAGGCCTTGGCCTGATTGTATGCATTTGCTTCTGCCATAAACGAGGATTTTTGCGCTTCAAGTTCAGAAATCTCTTTTTTTATTACTGCCCGCTCTTCGTCTAGTTTTTTTGCCTCAGACGCTAACGAATGCATGCTGCGTTCCTTTGAGACCTTTTCTGTTTGAATTACCTTCATTTTCGTCGAAGCCGAGATTGCGTGCAGCCTCCCCAACTCCCTGTTTATAAGCTCGTACCTAAGCTTGAGGTTTCGCTCAGCCTCAAGTTCATCTATTCGTTTTTTTATTTCATCCATTCTTGCCAAGGCTATCTCTAGGCGCCTGTCTGCATCCTCAAGCTGCTTTATCGACTCGGCTTTTTTCTCATCAAAATACGCAAGTCCAATCAAGTCCTCAATTACGGTTCTTTTTTCTTCTGCTGTAAATTCTGAGATTCTGGTAACCGTTCCCTGTTGCACGGCGTTTAGCTGGGTGAGGCTGGCATTTGCGACTTCTAGTAGATCTAAAATCTGGTTACGGTTTGTGTGTTTTTGGTTAAGATAGTAAATGTTTTCACCATGCTCATCCATCTCTCTTGTAATTACAACTGAGTTAGAATCAACTGGGATCTGCCTATCAGAATTATCAAAATGCAAACTTACGCGTGCCATCCTTGTTCCACGCCTAGTTCCTTCAATGTCGTGAATAAGGGATCTAAGCTTATCTACACGCATTATCTTTGGCTTGTTCTCTCCTAGCGCAAAGATGATCGCGTCAAGGATATTGCTCTTACCTGATCCGTTTGGGCCAGAAATAGAAACAAGACCAGGCTCAAAGTTTACGGTAGTATTTGTAAACCCAAACGATTTGAAGCCAAAAATTTCCACCTTTTTGATATGAACCAATTATACCCCTTTGAGATCTGGTTTGTTAATCAAATATTGACTAAAATTGTTGACTAGTCAAACAATTGTTGTAGTGCTCCCAATTTTGTTGTGCTAGTCATAGGTTGTCTATATTTAGGTCAAAATGAAAGCAAAGTCATTGGTTAAGCTAGGCATACTGCAGACTCATTCGTATCCTTCAAACCAAAAAGGAATCGAAGCAATTTCAAAAATGTTGATAGGGGCAGCAAAGTCTGAAACCGATATTGTTTGCCTTCCTGAGCAGTGGCAAAAAGAAAACAGATTTGGTGAGTTTGATAACGAGTTTGCCCATCTTAAAAAAATAGCAAAAGATTATGCAATGACGATAATTCCAGGCGCGTTTTACCAAAAAAAGAAAAAAGGGTTTGTAATTTCTGCTCCAGTGATTGATAGCTCAGGGGAAATCATAGGCACGCAGGAAAAAATCCACCCATTTGATTATGAGAAGAACATAATCAGAGCAGGAACCAAGACTCGCGTATTTAAGACAGCCTGCAAGTTTGGAATCATAATTTGTTACGACATGGTGTTTTCAGACATAGCAGAATCACTTGTAAAAAAAGGGGCCCAAGTCCTGTTTTCTCCCTCGCGAATTGTAAGGCGTGGAATAAGTCCATGGCATATGTATGTCCAGGTGAGGGCACTAGAAAACAGAATTCCCGTCTTGGCTGCAAACGTTCAGAATACTCGATTTGGGGGAAATAGCGTCATAGTTGACCTAGTCGACAACAACAACGTTATGATACCAAAAATCACAACATTACATGGCCAGACAATAAAATCAGTGTCATTTAATTTATCAAAATACGAAAAAAGCCGAAAACGTAGATATTTGGACCACAGAAAATTCGCATAATGTGCGGACAATTTTATAACCCCATTCATTTTTGACAAAATATGATAGAGCCTGGAAAACCAGTCCAAGACATTAACATCACTAATCAAACAAACATTGAGGAAATTTTTGAGATGATGGCAAAATCAGGAGGATTTGAGTCAAGAAATCTTGCGGATGGATTTGAAATTCTTTCATCCATGATTTCCGATAAGAGTTGTCTTAGATTTTTGTCATTTGTTGCTGCAATAACGTCAACTGGAATACGTGGCATCATAAAAGACATGATACAAAAAAAATGGTTTGATGTAGTCATTACTACATGTGGAGCACTAGACCACGACATTGCTAGACATTTTTCAAACTACAAAGAGGGCTCTTTTACCATGGATGATTCCCAACTTGCAGATCAAAACATCCACAGACTTGGAAATGTTTTGGTACCAATGGAAAGTTACGGTCCTCTAATAGAGGAAAAAGTACAAGGAATTCTTGAAGAAGTATACGCGCAAGGGAAAAAAGAAATGTCAACAGCTGACATCACGTATGAAATTGGGAAAAGACTCGGAGAGGACTCTTTTCTTTATTGGGCGTACAAAAATAACGTCACAGTCATAGTTCCAGGCATAATGGATGGAGCTGTAGGGAGCCAAGTTTGGATGTTTTCGCAAAAACATCGCGATTTCAAGCTTAACATGACTGCAGATGCAGATACCATATCTGGACTTGTCTTTAAGGCGCAAAAATCGGGTGCATTGATGCTAGGCGGTGGAATCTCAAAGCATCACACTTTATGGTGGAATCAGTACCGAGATGGGCTCGATTATGCAGTATACATAACCACCGCTCAAGAGTTTGATGGAAGCCTCAGTGGAGCACTTGTACGCGAAGCAATCTCTTGGGGCAAGGTAACTCAAGGCGCAAGGCAAACTACGATCCACGCAGAAATAACAACAACTCTGCCGTTTTTGTACCGAGCACTATTATCAAAAATTAAACAATGATTAGAGGAATTCACAAAAGTATATCAGTGATTTTGAGTTGTGTATTGTATGTTGCCTCGCCTTTGGGTCAAAGAGATAAAACAAATTGACATTGACGGCGGTTTTCTAATAGATGGTTTTCCATCAGTCGGATTTACTAGTGCAATCGCTAGCGAGTCATTGATGCAAACATCACAGTACGAGTTGGCAGGCTTTATTGATTCAATTGATTTTCCCACAGTATCAATCCTAAAAGATGGCACCCCAAGTTATGCCACAAGAATTTTTATTAATCCTGATCTCAAAGTCAGCATTTTCACTTCATACCTTACAATAAATGAGCCATACCACCGTGCAATTGCAAAAATGATGTTGAGCTGGGCAAAAAAACACAAGTGTTCGCTTATTGTTAGCAGCTCTCCAATCAAATTTCCAACAAACAAGCCAGACGAAATAATCGCAGCCGGAAGCACAGATTCTGCACGTGAAAAACTCAAGAAAGCTGGCATGTCATTATTACAAAATGGGACCATTCCAGGAATACCAGGGGCATTACTAAATGAGGGAATGCTAAACAGTCAAGATGTGGTAGTTGTTTTGGTCAATGTAGATGAAATGGGGCCCGACTTTAAATCAAGTGCGCATCTGTGTATGGCAATGTCAAAACTTTTGCCTGGGGTTTCTTGTGATTTAACCATGATACAAAAACAAGCAGAGATTGCAGAAAAGCAAATTAAGGAAACTGAAAAAGAAACAAGAACCCTAAAAGAATCAATGTATCGCTAGCATATTATCATCAAATGCAGGATTTTTTTGGGTTTTTTGCGGCAGTCATAGTTATTTCGGCTTCAGGGGTAATGGCCCCAGGACCACTTTTTGCTGCAACAATCGCAAGTGGAATGAAGGAAGGAAAGCTTGCAGGACTCAAGGTAGCAGTTGGCCATACGGTTGTGGAATTTCCACTTGTGATTTTAATTGGGATCGGTGTTTTATCATTAGAAGCGATGCCGCAGTTTCAAGTGACCGTAGGAGTTTTGGGAGCTCTTGGCATTTTTGCATTTGCCAGTTTGCAGCTTCGCGCCATATTGAAAAAGCAAACTTCTGTACAAAAAGAATCTAGATACAGTCCCTACCTTACAGGAATTTTACTTACAGGATTAAATCCGTTTTTTCTCATTTGGTGGTTTACAATTGGGTTTTTGCTAATTTCTGATGCATTTTCAATGTGGTCATTTTTAGGAATTTTGATAATGTTCGGATTACACATTTGGATGGATTATGCATGGCTTTTTGTTGTATCTATGTTATCATCAAAAGGAGCCAGATTCCTAACAAACAGGGGATACAAATTTTGCATGATTGCAATAAATATGGCACTAATTTATTTTGGAATCTCGTTTATCATAAACTTGGGCTAACCGCAGTCAGGGGTTTCAAACTCGGATTTGCATTCATTGTTTAAATTATCTATTTTTTCTGCAATCGAGATACAAATGTTAGGATCCATTGTCTTTTCATATTCAACTATCTCATCAATAATTGAAAATTGTTTTGCAGAACACGAATTAAAGTTTTGAAAAAGCAATAATGTAGAGATTATAACAATTCCACATATGACGGAAACTTTGTAATAGTTATGCCTTTGCAATATCAATTTCTATCGTCGAAACATTTCTAGTCTTGCCGTCCTGAGAAAGTAACGAGTCCGAGGCGATTCGAACATCCTTTATTGTGTATCCTACGGTGTTCATCCGTTTTACTATCATTTGAGAGACATCAACAGCCTGTGTAATTCTCTGCCCGCGTGCTTTTATCGTCACAACTTGTTGGTTTGAAAGCTGCGTAAGTGTAGCAGTCACGTAAGTCATAATTGGTTTTATGCCAACAAAAATCACATCACGTGTCTTTTTTGAGTTATCATCATCCAAAACAGTTTCAGTTTCTTGTGGTGTTGGAGCGCTTTCAGTTTCTTGTGACAAAGATATTGATCCACTTTCTTTTACTGTTGTTTCTGTTTGTTCGTCTCTGGGCTCTCTGCTTTTTTGTGATTCTGCAAATATTTCTTCTGCATCTGTTGGCTTGTCTTGTTCACTCATAATCCTATCCTATAGATTGTTCTTGCTTTTTTGCTTTTATTTAATGTTTGATATTTTGTTTTGTAAGATAATTTTCAATTGTCTTTTCAATTTCGTCCGGACTTTTGCAAGTTTTGACATTTTCCACAATTTCTTTTTCTTCAATCTCATAACAGTTCAGAAATTGTTGGGAATCTTTGAAAACTAGCAGAACCTTCCCGTTATGAAGACAGTAATACATTTTTTCTTGTTCCATAAGTTCAGGGATTATTTTGATCCCTCCCTCATCAGATGTAATTGGGTACGACACAAATTTTCAACCACATCAAGATATTTAGACCCTACATATGCGATATTGTAATAAAGATTTTTCCCATATACTAATCGATGTCTGAAAGAATTGTTTTTCATATAGATTTTGATTATTTTTATGCACAGTGTGAAGAAATCCGAGACCAAGCTCTGAAGACAAAACCTGTTTGCGTATGTATTTTTTCCGATAGAGGTGGTGATAGTGGTGCAATAGCTACTGCAAACTATATTGCAAGAAAATATGGAGTCAAATCAGGCATGCCAATAAAATTTGCAAAATCAAGATTGCATCAAGTTCCCGCTGCTACGTTTCTTGGGGCCGATTTTCCTTTCTATTCAGATATTTCTGAGAAAGCCATGGAAATAATCAAAGATTATGCAGACATTTTTGAGTATGTAGGAAAAGATGAAGCATATTTGGATGTAACAAAAAAGTCTGAAAAAAGCTACCAGATTGCCACTCACCTAGCACAACAGCTCAAAAATCAGATTCGGCATGAAATTAAAATGACTTGCTCAATTGGCGTTTCTGCAAACAAGCTTACCTCAAAGATTGCTTCAAGTTTTAGAAAACCAGATGGGTTGACGGTAGTTGAACCGCAAAATGCAGAGTCATTTCTCAATCCACTCAAGATTGGCGACATTCCTGGAGTAGGCAAGATAACTGAGGAAAAGTTTTCCGAAATGAATCTAAAAACGATTGAGGATTTGAAAAATGTTGATATCTTTACATTAAACAAGATGTTTGGCCGCAAGATTTCAGCATATCTTTACAATGCAGCAAGAGGAGTGGATGACGAGCCAGTAGCGCAAAGAGCCCCGTCAATACAATATAGCCGAATAGTTACACTAAAAAAAGATTCCAAAGATTCTGAATTTTTAGCGGAAAATCTTAACGAAATATGTGACGACCTCCACTACACTATACTTCAGCACAAAAAAATGTTCAAGTCAGTTGGAATCCAATTTGTCCAATCTGATCTATCAAATAAAACCAAATCAAGGATGCTCAAAAATCCAACATTCGCTATTGAAGATCTCAAAAAAACTGCCTTGGTGCTTTTAGAGGAAGCCCTAGTTGATCAAGTCATGGATGTAAGAAGACTTGGTGTAAAGGTCTCCGAGCTGTCTGACTTGGAAGGTCAGAGCTCAATTACAAATTTCTTTTGAACTAGGCACTTTGTTTTTTGAGTCGTTTTGTTTCTATTGCTGTTACCAAGAAGAGGTATGCAAAAAGCCATGGCAAAAACATTATCTCGCCTGCAATCCCATGAAATTCTTCAAAATCTGTAGGGTTTGCAGAAACCTTGAGAACAAAAATCGATAGTGAAAATATTCTTATCATGTTTACGCCTATCGTCCCTAAGATTCCAATACCAAAGTATACTGCCTTGCGTTTTGGAGGGATGTTCATTTTGAATAAAAATGCCATCATTACCAAAGAATAGATAATTACGCTATGTACGCCCGCAGATGGCCAGAAGACTTGCAGTGCCATAGCGCCATGCTCTCCTCTAAGAAACATTAGGTTGTCACGTGCAATTGCAGTACCAAGATCTAACGCATTAATTATTGAGACATTTGCATTTACCAAGTGCGGCACTATGTATTGCAACGGGCCAAGTGTATCGTATGGAAAGAATGCATCAAGTGAAAGTATTATTGCACTTCCACAAAGAAATATCGGTCCAGCAGGAGCAATTCTTATCCAGCGTCGTCCAAACAGAATACACACTGCTGCCATCACAAATGCACCCATCACTACAAAGTCCCACATCCATGTCCACGAATAAACAAGATTCACATTGTATTGTTCTGCACCATTAATGATGTAGTCTCGTAACCCATACTCCAAAGATACTAGATACGCAATTACTGCTCCTGCAAGTGGAATTATCGCAATCAGCCGTTTTTTTGAAATTAGTATCTTTATTCCTATGAGCTCTGCGACAACAAATGCCATTGCAAAAATAAATCCCCCCCGGCCTTGGTTCCAGCTAAGACTAAACGAATCAGGATAAGCTGCCAGTGCAAACAGAACAGGACTCACGATTACCAAAATTGCAAGTATTAGTATTTTATTTTGCATTACAGGGGGTAAATTTACAATGAATAAAAACTAAGAGAGGTTATTTTTTCTTGATAGTAAGCGTTTTTTGAATCTCACTCATAGAGTTGATGAATTTTTGCTTTGCTTCATACTCATTTGAGACTTTAACTGTGATTTCCGATGAGGAAAGCATGACATCTTTTACTACCAGTGGTGCGCTCAGACCCAAAAGTTCACTTAGAAACTCAAACAAGTTGTGAAATTTTGTTGCATTCCTATACTGAAATTGAATACGACCATCCTTGAAGATTGGTTTTGGATCAATTGGCACAACCAGTTCTGGCGAGATCATCTCGGTGATGAATTTGTTTGTGTCGTTTTTGATTGCATTTGAGAGTTCGTCTCGCTTTGCCTCCAAGTTTGCTTTTGATTTTTGTAGTGTATCTAGCTGATCTTCGTATTCGACTCCAATCATTTTTGCAAAGGTAGATTCGGTTGGTTTTTTCAGTGGAAGTTCATGAAGTTTCATGTTTACTATCTTTAGCTCTTCTTCAATTTGGCCCAGATAGTTGCGGTTTGTCTTGATTTGCCGCGCTATTTCATCAAGATAGTTAAAGTCAACCATATTGACCACTTAGCTGAATTGATGCACAACATCCATTAACGATTGCTTAAAGTCCTCAGTCGTTAGGCCCCACTTGCCATATTCTTCTTTGTATGCATCCCAAGACTCTTCTGCTTCTCTGGCAATCTCAAGTATTTTTGGTCCAATTGCCTTTGTATTTACAAAAATTGTAACGTTTGCCTGTTCCCTGTCCATTATTGGAATCTTGACAAATATCATTCTGGAATCTTCTATATTGAATCGTTCTTTAATCACGCGTTTGAGTATTTCACGCTCTTTGATATCAAAGTCTCCCTTTACTTTCACTAGTGCACAACATGAATCACGCGGTCCGCCGTAGCTCCTGACATCATTTTCGTCAATATCAAAGAGCAATGCGTCCTGTTTTTTGTTAAGGTTTTCAATTATTGCATCCATTGTGTTGTTTTTCCCTCCAGTTATTTGGTTGAGGTTCCACTGATCTTCTTCCGGCAGTACTGGAATTACCCAGGGTATTGCCATCTTTGGTCTCTTTGTAGCAAGCCATGTCCTATAGTTTGACATATCCCATTCGGTTTCTCTTGCAAACGACGCAATAAACATCGAGATTGCGTTTGCAGCAATCAAATTCATCCCCTTGTAGTCTTTCCATCCTACTTCGTGTTCTTTTGGTAAATCATCAATTATTGATGGGATTTTTTGTACTCGTTTTTCATATTTGTGCCCAAGCTCACGCAGTCTTTTGTTTGAGAATAAAATAGAACAATCACTGTACTTGATTTGGTATTCAAGATTCATTACAATGTTTATTGCTGCGGCTTCAAAGATTACTGGATCCCATCCAAATTCCGGTAACAGCCCCAGTGTTGCAATTGTGGCATGTTCTTTTGTGTTACTTCTAATGAATTCTAGAAACGAGCATGCGAATGAGCTCCCAGTTCCACCACCCATTGCAAATGGGACTGTATAACCTCGTACTGGTTCAGGAGATAATGCAGATAGTTGTTTTGTAAAGTCCCATTTTTGCGTGATCTCGTTTTTGAATCTAGAACGTCCTTCTGCCCAGTTTCTTGCAGCTCCTCCTGCTCCATGTATTACGTGTTTGTCACGTAACGCGAAAAGATCTGGATATGACTGTAAAATGAGATTTGCTGCCCTTGGGTCTAAATCAACAAGTAAAGCTCTTGGAACTAGCGGGGTTTCACCACCCGTGTAGGCTCCAGGAAAACGCAAAATCGTGCTGCCGTATCTTTTTAGAATCCTTGACTCCTCCTTGGAGTCTTTGAGTACTGGTCTTAGCGGATCTGCACCTACATCTAAAAGTAGCCTTCTGTAGGATTCTGCACCAAGGCCTATGCCACAGTGCCCAAAACAGGTCATCAGAACTGGTGCCGGCGGTAGGGGTGCCGTAGTCGTTGCTGCCATGGTTAGATACCTACCTTTATGACTTTAACTACACAGCATAACAAAAGTGGAGTACCTACTTGAGCCTTGTAGACTAGTGCGTAATTCATGCTCAGAGGATCACAGGAGCAAATTTAAGACTTGGGTAGAAATTATACTGATCTTATGCAAAACTACATGATCGATGTTTTTTAAAGACCAGTTACTCGTCTGATTCCTCAAGCCAGTCCTCTTCCTCATTCATAGGCGACTTTGATTCACAGTTTTCAAAGGCGTTGTTTCCTTGTCCGCCATGACACTTGTCGGAATCTGCACCCCCATCGATGCTATCATCACCTTGCCCACCATGAATTCGGTCGTTTCCTTCATCGCCGTTTAGTACATCATTTCCTGACCTGCCAAAGATCTTGTCGTTTCCAAGACCACCATAAATCTCATCATCTCCAATTCCCCCTCCAAGCCAGTCGTTTCCGTCTCCTCCCATTACTATGTCATCACCCTGGTTTGCATGTACTCGGTCATTTCCGTTTCCTGTATCAATTGTGTCATTTCCTTGTCCTCCCCAAACTACATCATTTCCATCTCCACTATTTATCAAATCATTTTCTTGTTGTCCATGAATCTTGTCATTTCCGTCCATCCCAAAGATTTGGTCGTCTCCTTTTCCTCCAAAGATATTGTCTTTACCTGAACCACCAATTATGCAATCATCACCATCTTTTGCAGAGACTTTGTTGCCTGCATCTGAGGCCAAGATCAAATCATTTCCTTTTGTGCCTTTGAGATTTTTGCCTAAGTGTCCGTCGCGATTATCAATTATGGTGTAGGTACCACTTGTAAGCAACTGATCAATTGTCAACCCATCACAAAAGAGATCACCTGTAGGCGGGAGAGTCTCATCTGTACCGTCACAATTTTGATCGATACCATCACCTGGGATATCAATTGCATTTGGATTTATCGAAGAATCAGAATCGTTGCAATCACCTTGAAATTCTGTGAATCCATCGGAATCATCATCTGTTTCTTCTGAGAGTAATACTCCGTCACAGTTGTTATCAATTCCATCGACTGCCTCTATTGCAGATGGATTTATCAATGGATTCGCATCATCACAATCCCCACCAAATGGTGTAAACCCATCTCCATCTGTATCAAATCCCTCGTCAATCTGGCCATTGCAGTTGTCATCTGTGCCATTATCCTTCTCATTTGCTGCCGGGTTGATAGATGGATCAGTATCGTTACAATCGTTTATTTCTTGGGCAAATCCATCGCCATCAGAATCGGTGAAATCTTCATCTATCAAACCGTCACAATCATTATCTACACCGTCGAATAACTCAAGTGCGCCAGGATTAATTGAAGCGTCATTATCGTTACAGTCTACGTCTGATGGAAACCCGTCCCCATCAATATCAGGGCATGGAATGGTTCGAATTGAACCTGGAGGTGTGTTTGTATTTGTGATTGGTTCAGACCCATTAATTATGCCGCCACAGTGGTTAAAGATGACACCAAAATTATCGAAAGTACGATTATTTGTGATGGTTCCATGGTTATTGATTATGTTTTGGTTGCTGACTGGAAAAGAATGGGGTTGAATAAGAAGCGTTACACCTGCAGGTATAGTAAGTGTGTCACTGGGGCTAATTGAAAATGGAGTTGTTGTGATTGTACATGTCATTGTTGCAGCATCCCAACCTCCGTTCAGAATACGTGAACAGGTATCAGCATTATTCAAAACGAAACTTGTAGCAAATGCATCCTCTGCTTCTAGTAAATTAATTAAAAAAACTGTCAATACACTAAACAAAACTATTTGAATAGAAACCAGTGTTTTATATGCCAATATCTCCAACCCATGCCATTAAAGTAATCATTTGGCAGATTGAGAATATTTAAGGACTGTGGCACAATTGGAGTGATTTGTATGCCTAATGTACACATAGTAAATTATTTTAAAAATAATCTGTAATCGATTTTTGTTTAAGCATTTTTAAAATTGTTCCCTTTGAGAGCCATTCATTTTTGCTAATGCTCATATTTCTGCAAGCCAACTTAATCCCATCTTCAAGTGCGTCGACAGGAATTGGCGGTTTTGACATTGCAGCTCTAATTGCTTCACGTACCTGCCACACCCCTACCGGTACAGCATATTCTGGTCGTATCTCTCTTAATACTAAAACACCAGCCTGTCTTTTTTTCTTTTTTAAATATTCTGCAATACCAAGCTTTGCAGCAAAATATGCTCCAGCAATACTTGGATAATGATCAAGTCCGTTTGCATCTTCTGCATCAACGCCAAAACCAATTTCTCCAGATTCTGTATACCATGCCTCCTCCATCTCAAAAATCCAGCGATGTGGAATTAGTAGAACTGAAAACAGATTTCCCAAATGGTTGTGGGTAAAGACAAAATGTGAATCAATTTGCGAGTACTCTAAAATCTCATTTACAAGATTTTTTGAGATAATGTCGTCTGTTGCAGTAATGCTCCATCGGGTCGGAACAAGCTTTCTTTTTTTCCCAAACATTCCGATGCTAAAACATTTTTGGATTTTTGAGATCTCTATTCCAGAGTTGTACAATTGTAATACAGCATCTTCTGCTTTGAGATCCCTATCGTAGTATGATTTTTCTATAACTTTGTTAGATGACATGCCAGAAAACTTGACGGTCTTTATTTCACCAATTGGTCCAAATGGTGCGCTCTCCCCATCAATAGTAGTAATTGGTAGAGTATTTTTTTGGAAGACGATATCAGAATCAGGTGTGTTTGATGCCATTGCCAGCTCTTGGAGACTTTCTACCAACCGACCCTTCGGCTCAAGGACTGAGGCCTTTTGAATTCCCCTCACCAAATTAAGCCTGAAATTTACAATTTCTTCAAGGCTCTTTCCAAGCCAACGCTCAGGCAGATCGAGCAAACTCGTATCTCCATGGATTGGAGGAACCATCGGCCCGATTTCGACCTTTGGGTATCCAAAAGAACCAACAAACACAGAGGGCGGACTAGAACCACTAACCGAGTCAGATGAAAACAGATTGCCATATTTAGAGAGATATTCCCTCCAGTTTTCCTCAATTGATCTTCGAATATCCCTTGCTGTAGGACCCATGCCATCATTGATGCTTTGTTGTATTTAGCCTAGTTTGTGGAATTATCACTAAGCAAAAATGAGTTAAAATTCAAGTATATGAAAATAAATCTGTGGATGCAAAAAGAATAGTATCATTTCTTCCAAGTGCTACAGAGTTATTGTACGAGCTTGGTGCAGAAGACCGCCTTGTTGGAGTTACCCACGAGTGTTTTTATCCAGAACAAGCAAGAACGAAACCACGAGTCATAAACTCCGTATTTGATGCAGAAAAGATGACGTCGCTCCAAATAGACCAAAAGATCTCAGCACTTGCAAGAGAAGGGAAAGACGTTTTTGTAGTTCAAGAAGAAAACCTAAAAAAAGCAAATCCTGATCTCATAATAGCACAAGGCACATGTGCAGTTTGCTCCGCCTACACAAATGAGGTAAACACGGCGCTAAACATTTTGGATAAAAAACCAGATGTGGAAGTGCTTGACCCCCACACAATTGATGATATTTTATCAAGTGTCAGTATTGTTGCGAAAAGAATTGGCAAAGAATCTGAAGGGCAAAAACTTGTCGAGTCATTGAAAAAGAGAATAGATTTTGTTAAAAATAAAAATTTTAAGATGCGACCAAAGGTGTTGTGTATTGAATGGGTTGAGCCGTTTTTTACGTCTGGTCACTGGATTCCGCAAATGGTTGAGATTGCTGGCGGGATCAACCTTGTTAGTACAGTGGGTCAACACTCACAAAGAATGACAATTAATGAGGTTGAAAAAGCCAATCCTGACATCATAATAATGATGCCATGTGGCTTTGATACCAAGAGGACTGCAAACGAATGCGCCATGGTTTTGCAAAATGACCAAAGATGGCAAAGCCTCTGGGCAGTCAAATCCAATAAGGTTTTTGCAGTGGATGCAAACTCTTACTTTAGCAAGCCAAGTATTAGAACCATAACAGGAATCGAAATTTTGGCAAAGATAATACACCCAGAGGAGTTTGCAGCACTTTTGATCCCAGATGATGCGTTCAGACAGATCTAGTTGTTTTGTTCGCCATCATTATCTTCAAGCGTTCTTTTGCTTGGTCTGGTTGGTACAAACAACACGGTCATAACATTATCGCAATTACGAATCTAATAGGAAAACTGGATCAGAAAAATTTACTTTTTTATGATTTTTAATTGGTTATTTGGACTACCGCATTGTTTGATCCTGTCAGAGGTTGGACATTTTGTGCATGAAATTACGATACAGAAAATCACTTTTGGAAAACTTGGTGCGTGAATATTAAAAATAAGTTTGTTTAAAGTCGACACACATCCTCTGATATTGAGGATTGTTATTACTTAATGCAAGGATGGCCTGAATCATCTCTCTGGTCCTATCTCGTGGCTTCTTGTCTTCAATGATTCAGGCAGATTCCCTTTACTTATGCCCACATTCAACAGACAAGGACTTGGTTGTAGTATAATAGACATAGCCTAAGATGCCAATTGAGATAATTCGAAGTGGAATCTCATACGAGGTTAGAAATGCGGTTGCAACTCCGCCCACAGTACCAAATGTAGAAATAATAGCGAACCCTACAGGTCCACAGCTGCAGGCACCTGCAGATGCACCAATCAGCGATCCAAGAAAACCTCCGCTTGTCGCACTCACCTTTTGTAATATTTTTACTCTGTACACATTCATTGGAATTACGACTGCAGACAAGGTAGATACTGCAAGGATTAATGTGAACCCAAGAATTCTGTCGTCTGGCACATAAAAAACAAAGTAGGGCTCAAAAAAGACATATTCCGAGAGGATTAAAAGAAGAAAAAACATTACCGCAAAGATCGCTGCAGCAAGCACGAGATACCTATAATTTGAAAAAACTAGTTTAGTCGTGTTCAATTTTTAACTGAATCCAAGTACAAGTTAAAAAGATTTTTCCATTATTTTCGCTTAAAGAGTTTGACTAGTTTTTGTATTGCTGCGTCAAGCGGACATATTTCACAAGCAACTTCTTTAGAGTCCATCTTATCTTCCATAGTGTAAGTCGGCAATAGCCCAATATAAAAAATCCCCAACTTGGCACAATCAAGACTTAGAGATAATGCATTTTCATGTGGTTTTGCCAAAGAACCTCATATGGTGTAACATAGCCACAATGTGTGCATGCAAACATGTACTCCCTCTGTTTTGCTTTTTGAATCGGTTTTTCATGTAATGCTTTAATCATGATTATGTTGTTTTTTGCCAGAACTCCATAGTTTGTTGTTTCTCCGATCGAGGCAAAAAACTCCTTTATTGCTTTGACGGTTCTATCCATCTCAAGCATTTCATTTCCTAATGGAGATAGTATGAATTCATGTATCTTCATTGAGGGAATTGCACCAACCCAGTCCGAAACAAATACTGCCATCTCGTACTTGAGGTGAGCTGCTTCCCTACAGTCTATTGTAATCACAGTCCTGTTTCGATCAGATCGTATTTTTAATTGTGTCTTTGTCAAAATCTAACACTTAAGCCTTGCTGAGAAATCCTGTTTAATTGCTAAATACAAAATACAGTTTAGTTGTTTTTGATGGCAAGCAAACTCGTTTTGTGTGCAATGGTTTTAGGTTTTTTTGCGGTCTTGACTACAAGTTCTCAAAGTTTTGCGATTAATGACGAAATCAAAGCAACAGATGAAATAAAAAACAATCCAGCACTCATGGACATCCTAAAAAAGATTGAATTATCAAAGAAAATTCTAGCAGACATGCAGGAAAAGAAAAAGATTCAAGACCAAAAGGAATTACACGTACAAGAAGCAAGAAAGACAGCCCAGCAAGATCTTGCTGAAGATCTAGATAGGATGAATAAAGATAACGAGCCATTTACACCTACTAATGCTTTTTCAAGATTTGTGTCCAAAAAACCCACTAGTGTACAAGATATCTACTGGTCTATGTTCAATTATCAACAAGAAAAAATAAATGCAGCAAAAGAATCACGCGATAGAATTCTTGCAAATGGTGGCACTTGGGAAGAAGCGTGGAAGTCATATCAAAAGATCGCTACTACAAATAGGGTTAAGATAATAGAGCTCAACAAGGATTTTAACATAAGATACGGTAATGCTGACATAAATATCCAAAATACTTTTGATATTAACGGCAAGCTCCCACGATATGACTAGTTTCTCATTTCTTAGTTTGTGTCAGTTCTACCTGAAAGTCTGTGTCGCAGATAGAACCTAAAAAGAATCAATGACATAAACACAATAAGCGAAGAGCCAAGAAAAGTCGCTTGATAATCAAAAATCTTGGTGACAAAACCTGCAGTGAGGGCACCAACGAATACTCCAAAGCCAAGCATCGAGCTGTTTACGCCAAGATACGTTCCTTCAAATCCTTTTGGTATAGCTTTGAACAAAATAACTGAGTTTGCCGTGTTATAAATTGAGAAGCCTACCACCATCAAACACATTGACAGAATAGCAAAAACTAGAGAGATTGTTCCAATAAATGCAGTAATCAAAAAGGCAGCAATCAGAATTCCGCCGATCCTAGGTACGTATGCGCTCATTGCGGCATGTTCTTCACCAATTTTTGCTATAATTTTTGGCGCCGTAAAAAAGAACCCGACCATAGTACATGTCTGCAATAGGTATAATGAAAACACCATCGAATCTGATAGTCCCAAATTTTTCAAAAAAGGTGTCAGAGCAGTAAAGTAAACATTACTTCCAAAATAAAACAAAAAGTTTGTTAGAAACAAGAATCCAATTTCATGTGAGACCTTTCCTTTTAGGATTGCCAGTATGTGTCTGTAGTCATATAGCTCAGGTACCTTTGGAAAAATAAAATGATGATGAAATCTAAAATGACTAAAAATGTAATGCATGCCATGTATTGATTCAGCTATCGTACTTCGTTCAATGTGAAAATTAGTTTTTGTAATTTGAAGGCTAATTACTAATGCAATGCCTGTAGATATGGCACAGATCAAAAAGTATTGCCTACTATCAAAATACAAACTCCATATAGCCCCAATCACCATAGCAGCAAGACTTCCAAGCGTAGCAAGAATTGAGGTTCTTGCAAACAATCTACTCCATTGGTTGTTTGTACTTGTTTCCATTACGAGCATTTGCGTCACTTGACTTCGTGCAACCAAAAAGAATCCTGAAATTGGAGAGATGGCATAAATTGGTTCTATTGCCGTGGTGTAGAATAACCACACACAGCAAATCAAGGTTATAGAAAATGATATCAACAAAACTACTTTTTTTGCATGGTATTTGTCCAAAATTTTACCCCAAAAAATTGATCCAAGTGCAGCCACGCCGTAGTGCAGCGCCGTAATGACGGCAATTTCAGCAATTCCGCCATCAAGATGAATTACAAATAACGGAATTGCCGTATGCAGTCCTTCTGCAGCTATGTTAATTGGGAAGATGAACCATATCCATCTTTTACTTATTGGTTCCAATGTCAGTACTAGACATAAAGCCGCACTAATCTATAATGCATTAAAAAATCTTGTACTGCTTTGTTGAATTATTTAGTTGGGTTGTTTTTGAACTATTGTGCGCCCATTTCCATGTCTTCGCGCAACTCAATTGTGTGGCTTTGTGTCTCTGTTTCATTACCGCCAGTGTCGGTTTCACCTTCTAGCATCACGTCTTCTTCGATTTCAATTTCGTCGGCATCATCGGTCATTTCTGGATGTGACATCATGTAATCTTCCATCATTTTTTTCAAGTCTTCATGTGATGGATCATGACTTGAAACCCATCCACGCTCAAGTAGTATCCCAAAGCTTGATTCATTTATACACGCAGGACGCCAGTTGCTTGATTTGAATACAAGCATTTGTCCAGCATTACATTGTATTTCGTGTGGGTCAATCCCCATAACCATTTGTTTTAATGGAGAAACAACTTGTTTTTCCATCATTTCGTCTTCCATCATTT
>Ga0187892_10002457_pt1 | contig 37068 bp, 28 predicted proteins | sample MA1701073metaG_FD_139345 | JGI IMG/M metagenome (GOLD analysis project Ga0187892, IMG submission 139345) | Bio-ooze microbial communities from a basaltic lava cave in the Kipuka Kanohina Cave System on the Island of Hawaii, USA - MA170107-3 metaG ... | reverse complement strand
GGCGTCGGCAACCTCGACTTCCCGTCGATCGCGATCGGCGACTTCACCGGCGACGGCCGACGCGATGTGTTCGTGCAAGGCCATCGCCGGGACTTCACGGTGCAGACGAACCCTTACGTGTTCGAGGACATCGTGTTCGTCAACAACGGCGACCGCACCTTCACGCGCGCCGCGCTCGAGCCGTACCTGCCGAGCTTCGGTGCGTCGGAGAACCTCCCGGGCGGTGGCGCGGAAGGCAGCCTCGATCTCGACTATCTGCGCGGGCGTCCACGCTACGTCGCCGAAGGCGGCGCAGTGAGCGCCGACTTCGACGGCGACGGCAGCGACGATCTCCTGTTCTCCGGCGCCGAGCTGCCGTTCCACACCAACGGCTCGAACTTCTTCGACTTCAACGACACCGCGACGCTGCGCACCTACGTGCTGACGGGGCAGGGCGTGCTGTTCCGCGATGGGTTCGAGAACGGAACGCTGTAGGCCGGACATCGGAACGATGGCCGGCTCGCGACGGCCGCTCAGCCTCCACTAGAACGACCACCGCGCCACGAGCTGGTAGACGCGCACGGACGATTCGGTCTCGCGCTCGAACTCGTCGTGATCGCGGTCGAGCTGGTCCGCCAGCGTGTCGAACTTGTCGAAGAGCTCGTCCTTCGACGCGTCGAGCAGGTTCGAGCCGGTGAGGCGCACGGAGAGCCGATCGCCGAACCGTTTCTCGACGAAGGCCTCGAGGTCGCCGTCGTACGAGGTGCGCACTTCTTCGGCGAGCACCCGCGAGTATGCGTCGCCCTGCTTGCGGTAGCTCGCGCCGAAGCTCCAGCCCGAGTCCGGGAGGTCGTGGATGAATCCAAGGTTGTAGACGTACTTCGCCTGGTTGTTGAAGCGACGCTCGCCGGCGAAATCGTCGACCTCGGAATCGAGCCACGAGTAGTTGAGGAACACGCCGGTGTCGGGCAGCCCGAGCACCGTCAGCGGCGTCGAGAGATCGAGCTCGACGCCGTAGACCGGACCGTCGCCGACGTTCGCTGCGGAGAACACGAAGCTGTCGGGATCGAAGCGCGGGTAGCCCGGCGTCGCCGGTGTCGCGCCCGGGTTCTCCTCGAGGAACTCCTCGAGCTCGTCCTCGTAGTCGTCGAGTGCGGTGGCGCTCGGCTCGCCGGTGTTGACGAGCTCGATCAGATCATCGACCTGGCGGTAGAACACGTTGACGCCGAACACGCCGTCGCGGCCGAGGCGGCGCTCGTAGCCGACGTCGATGCCCCAAGCGCGTTCCGGCTCGAGCGCGGGATTCCCGACGAAGTCGTTGTCGCCGAACTCCTCTTCGAGCTCGATCGGAAGCACGAGGTTGAAGTCCGGGCGGCGCACGGTGCGCCCGAGCGAGGCGCGCAGTCGATCCTCGTCGGTGAAGTCATAGCGCAGATGCGCGGACGGCAGCAGGATCGAGTAGTCGTTCTCGACGACGCCGTCGTCGCCTTCGCCCTCGACGAGCTCGATCTCGGCGTCGGTGGTCTCGTAGCGTAACCCCGCTTCCCATGCGATTGCGCCCGAGGTGCCCGAGAGCATCACGTACGGATCGATGCGGTCTTCCTCGATCGTGCTCGCGGTGCGCTCGAACTCGACGTACGGCGGCAGTGGCTCATCCTCGTCGTCGTTGTCGACTTCGCTGACGTCGACGGCGGTGTCGCGCTCCTTGGCCTGCCAGTCGACGCCGAGCTCGAGCGTCGCGGCGCCGAGTGGCCGAGCGTGCGAGTAGGTGATCCGGAGCTCTTCGTCGTCCGTGTCGAGCAGCGTGCGCGTGCCCTCGCGCTCGTCGAACGACGGCGGCGCGTCGTCGTCGTCGAAGCTCGACTCCTCCTCGGTGTTCGTCGTGTCCTCGTCGAACGCCGAGTAGTCGAGGTCGATTTCGTTCTGGCCGCCGAAGCCCGGAAACTCGTAACCGCCGGACAGTGCGTAGTTGCGCTGCTCGATGTCCTCGAGCTGATCGTTGATCGAGAGCAGGTTGTTCCGGCTCGTCGCTTCGGGGTCGTTGTACTCGAGCGAGTGCTCGGTCTCGTCGCGATCGGTGCGCACGTAGACGCCAGAGAGATCGAGCGTGCCGGGACCCATTTCGCGCACGAACGAGAGGTTCGCGGAGTAGTCGGTGCCGTCGCGGACGTCCGACTGGTCCTCGCGGTTCTCGAAGTCGCCGCCGGGAGCTTCGAACCGATCGGATCGCTTGGTCTTCGGGTTGTGGCGGCCCTGGACGTTGACGCCGCCGAGCAAACGGCCGCCCGCGAACTCGCCGCTGGCAACGGCGCCGCCGGTGCCCTTCATTTTCCCATCGGCGGCGTCGAAGTAGAGCGCGCCGGCGCGAACGTAGGCGCCGTCGAACGTGTACGAATCGCGCAGCACGATGTTGAGCGCGCCGGCGACCGCGTCGCCGGAGCGGTTCGCGCTCGGGCTGCGTACGATTTCGATGCGCTCGACGAGCTCGGCGGGGATGCGGTCGACGAAGAACGAGCGGTCATCGCCCGCACCCGGAACCTTCTCGCCGTTGATCAGGATCTGCGTGTACGCCGCGTCGAGGCCGCGCAGGCGCGCGCCGTCGAACTCGAGCACGTCGGAGACGAATGCGACGCTCGGCACGCGCTTCAGCATGTCGCCGACGGTCAGCGGCTCGAAGCGCTGGAAGTACTCGAGGTCGTAGACCAGCACCGGCGCGGTCGCGTCGGTACGGTCGCGATAGGTGATCGAGCCCTGCACGACGATTTCGTCGAGGCTCCGCGTCGCTGCGTCCGGGGCGGGCGCGGGCGCGGTCTGGGCGTGGGCTACGGACGACAAAGCGATCGCGAGCGCGACCGCGAGACGATGCTTGCGGATCATGCGGTTCCTTCCGGCGCAAAAGCGGAACATGGGACCGTGACCGCGTGTCAGGGCGATGACACGGATGCGACAGCCTTCGATCCGAGCACGCGTCCGCGAGAAACTGTCACGAAAGCGACTTACGCTTGCGCGCTTTTGTCAGGGAGACACCGATGCGCACGATGCCCTTGCTCGCCACCGCCGTACTCGCGGTCGTGATCGGCCCCGCGATCGCCGCGCCGCCGCGCGACGCGAAACCGCCACGCAGCGCGATCTTCCTGCACCCCGACGGCATGGGCGCGAACACCTGGGCGGCGTTGCGCCTGCACGCGGTCGGCCCGGACGGACGTCTCGCGTGGGACCGGCTGCCGCGGCTCGCGATCTACGTCGGGCCCGTGCTCGATTCGGTCTCCGCGTCGTCGAACGCCGGTGCGACCACGCACGCGTACGGCATCCGCACGAAGCTCGACAGCTACGGCACGCTCGACGGCCGAAGCCCGCCGCGCGCGGCGTCGGGCGAGCGCGCGAGCGTGATGCGCGAAGCGCAGCGCGCGGGCAAGGCGATCGCGATCGTGAACTCGTCGAGCGTCACCGAACCCGGCACCGGCGCGTTTCTCGCCTCGGTCGCGAACCGCGACGACGAGTTCGAAATCGCCGTGCAGATCCTCGCCGCGAAACCCGACATCGTGCTCGGCGGCGGCGAGCGATTTTTCCTCCCGCGCGGCGTCCACGGCGCGCACGGCGAAGGCTCGCGCGAGGATGGCCGCGACCTCGTCGAGGAAGCGCGCAAGGCCGGCTATGCGGTCGTGCATACGCGCGAGGCGCTCGCGGCGTTGCCGACGAACCAGCGGCGCGTGCTCGGCCTGTTCGCGCACGAGACGACGTTCAATGAAGCCGACGAGGCGACGCTGCGGGCGCAAGGTCTCGCGCCCTTCCAGCCGCAGGCGCCGCGATTCGACGAGATGATCGCCGCCGCACTCGCCCGTCTCGAGCGGGCGGAGCACGGCTATCTGCTCGTTGCGAACGAAGAGGCGACCGACAACCTCTCCGGCGAGAACAATGCGCCCGGGGTGTTCGAAGCCGCCGCCGGCGCCGACCGTGCGCTCGCGCTCGCGCTCGCCGCCGCCGCGAAGAACCCGAACCTCACCGTCGTCGTCGCATCGGATTCGGACAACGGCGGCCTCAACGCGACCGGCGACGACCTCGACGAGCTGCCGCGCCCATTGCCGGCCACAACCGCGAACGGCGCGCCGCTCGACAGCGACGAGGGTGAGCCGTTCCTCGCGAAACCGGACCGCCGCGGCGTCCGGCTTCCGTTCTACGTCACGTGGGCTTCGGCCGACGACATGGGTGGCGGCACCGTTGCGCGCGGCACCGGTCCCGGCGCCGCGCTGATCGAAGGCACGATCGATTCGACCGAGATCTATCGCGTGCTGTACCTCGGGCTGTTCGGGCGCCGCATCGGCGACTGAGCATCGCTGCGCTGCGCGATGCGCCGGAACGCCCCCGCGAACCGCACGCGCACCAGCCAGAACACGAGGAACCCGAACGGCGCGAATGCGAGCACGAACAGCACCGGCGAGCCGCGCACGGCGGCCGGCATCTCGTCCTGCTGGCCGAGGAAGAACGAGCCGGTCGCGATGAAGAACGCGAAGCACATGCGGCAGAGATGACGCGTAATGCGCCCGAGCGCGCTGAGCTCGCGCCGCAGGAGGAGACGCAAGTCGAAGCCCGCCGCGAGCAGCATGATCGCGGCGCTCGTGAACTGGACGCCCGGTTGATCCTCGGTGCGGCTCGTCGGGTTCGAGATGACTTCGAAGCCGTGCACGATGAACCCCGTGGCGAGGAGCAGCGCTGCGGCGAACCCGATCGCGTCGTAACGATCGGCGCGGACGACCGGGCGGCGTATCGCCCACCACGAAGTCAGCACGAAGTAGCCGACGAAGATCGTCGCGCCCGGCGAGCCGCGCAGGATCGACGCGGTGACGACCATCGCGAGCATCGCGGCGACGAAGGTACGGCCAGCCCAGGTGTGGCGCCGCTTTCCCTTTCGGAGCGCCAGCGCGAATGCACCGGACGCGAGCGCGAGCGATCCCGCGGCGACGTGGAAGACGGTGAGCGCGTTCATTCGGTTTCCTTCGCGTCGGCGTCACCGCCTTCGCGACCCGGCTCGTACGCGAGCAGATCGCCGGGCTGGCACTCGAGCGCCGCGCAGATCGCCTCCAGCGTCGAGAAGCGGATCGCGCGCGCCTTGCCGGTCTTCAAGATCGAGAGGTTCGCGAGCGAGAGGTCGACGCGCGCGGCGAGATCGGTGAGGCTCATGCGGCGCTGGTAGAGGACCTCGCCGAGGTTCACGACGATCGCCATGTCACACCGTCCCTTCGAGGTCGGCGCGCATGCGCGTACCTTCCTCGAACACGCGTGCGAGCACGAACAGCAGCAGCACGGCGACCCATCCCGTCAGCGAGAACGACCACTCGATGACGTGCCCGGGACGCGACAGCGCGTTTGCGAACACGCCGAAGACGAGGCTGAGCACCTCGAGCCCCAGCTGCGCCCAGGCGATCTGTTTCAGGCGAACCGCGTTGTCGGGCACGAATGGATCGCCGAGCGCGACCGTCTCGACGATCGCGATGAGCCGCGCGAGGATCCGATGGATGAGCGGGACGATCGGTATCGCGACGATCACCCAGAGGCGGATCCCGAGCAGCAACGTCGTTGCGTCGTCGGCGTCGGGCCGGCCGCGAAAAACCGTGACGACGACGTCCTGGAAAAAGAAGGTCCCGAGGAACATCGCCAGCAACGGCAGCGCGCCGAGGATGTTGAGGACCACGAGGATCTTGAGCACCGTCCTCGAGAAGGCGACGCCGCCCGACAGCGATGGGGCCATGACGAACTCCAGCGACGGATCTGCCCGTCGTCGCGAAGAACGATATTCGACATATCGATAAACGACAATGTGCCTAACGTTTATCGATACCGGCCTGGATCGCCGGGCAGGGCAGCTGCGACCGCCTCTGAGCGACCGCATCGGCGCTATCGTTCGCGCCGACGTCTAGGCGCTGGCGGGGACCCCATGTACGAATTCCGCGTCGCGACGCACGGCGACATCATGGTCGTGGACGGCTGGGGGCCATGGGATCGCGCTACCGTCACGGCGTACGCCGATGCCGTGGTCAGCGCCGCCCAGCGCATGCCGTTTCCGTGGGCGAGCTTGATCCGGTTCCGGAGCGAGCCGCTGATGTGGGGCGAGACGCGCGATGACATCAAGCAAGCCGTACTGCGCCGGGTCGAGCTCGGCATGCGGCGTCTCGCCGTCGTGATGGACGAGATCCCAGAGGCGAATCTGGTTCGCGCGCAGTACGCCGAGCTTTATCGCGAGTGCGGCATTGCGTATGCGTTCTTCGGTAGCGACGAGCATGCGCTGGCCTGGCTCGCCGAACAGGGTTACGGCAGTGCGATCGCCGAGATTCGCGCCGCCGCGTGGCGCGACGCGCCGCCCGATTCCGAGCCGACACGCTGAGGCCGGCGCGCTCGTCCGCAGCGTCGCGGGACGCTCGGCAATGTCGTCGCCCACTACCTACGCCGCGCGGCGCGGCCGCTGCACCAGTTCTGCGACGTCGAGCGTGAAGTCCATGATCATCTGGATCGGCTCGGCCGGTTGTCGCTTCTCGTTGTAGACGTCGACGTCGGTTTGAAGACGCACGCAGTCGCCGACGATGTTCTGGCGGCGCTGGCCGAACGAGATGACGAAATGGCTGTGGGGGACGTTGGGGTCATCCATGTCGCCCCAGAGCGCGAAGCTCTCGTTGCCGCGCCGGATCGTGCGCGCGTGCATCGCGCGGTAGCGCCGGCCATCCTTAGTCGTGCGGTACTCCTCGCGGAACACCTGCGCGATGTCGGCTGCGATGATGTCGATGATCGCGCGCGGGTTGGGTTTGTGCAGCCCTCGGCCGAACGCCCATTCGGCGATTGCGTGCGGGTCGAGCAGCGCCTCGTCGCCGTACTCGGCGCGGTAGCGTTCGACGTAGTTCTTGACCTGATCGGAATACGCAGACACGGACCTTCTCCTAGACCGCGTGAACCACGCCCCAGCCATCGGTCAGCGCGGCCGCTGACACCATGGCGCGCACCTTGACCTGGTGCTTCCGCAGAAAGTCGTAACGTTTGAGGTGCCGCTGCAGCTGGCCCACTACGAGCCCCGGATGGATCTTTAGGCGCTGTGCGAAACCCAGCACCCGCTCTTCCGAGAAGAACGGATTCACGCGCGCGATGAAATGGGAAAGCTCGGCCTGATCGACGCAAAACCGCTGCGCGGCGGCGTTGGCGAGGCGCTCCTCCTCGCTGGCAGGATCCGAGCCTTCAAGGTCGAGTTCGAGAATGAAGCCGCGCTCACGGCCATCACCGTTCAGGACGTGCTCGAGTTCGTGCCGCACGACGAACCAGAAATTGTCGATGCGGTCGAGCCTGAGCGACATCGCGATGACCGGCGGCCCATCCTCGAGCCAGAAGCACGCCCCATCGAGCTTGGTGCCCGGAATGGGCTCGACGACCACGAAACGCACGCCGCACTCAGCCAGGAGCTTCGGCACCTGGCGAGCCTCCTCAGGCGCTGCGAGCAGCGCGGACAGACGGGGCATGAGCGCGCGCAGCGAATCCGGGGAATAGCGCGGGACCTTCAAGGCGCGCGCGAGCGCGCGAGCCCGGAAGAGCCACGCGAGCTGCAGCTTGTTGGACTGCTCCTCGGGATGGGTCTTCTTGGCGGCGTGCGAGAAGACGATCGGTGCGTCGAGTTGGTCGATGCCGAAAAAGGCACGGAACTGCTGCTCGAGCACGTCGATGCTCTTCGAGGCCTCGATCCAGCCGCGCTTGATCATCTCGCGCACGGCGAAGCGCTCGTAGAGCCGCGCGCGCCGGGCGACGAGGTCGTCGACCGGCCGAACCTTCGAGAGTTGATACTGGCTTTCGAGGTTCATCCAGAGCTCGGGCGTCGTGCCGAGCGAGTGCGAGAGCTGGACGGCAGTTTCCGGCGTGATGCCCTTCTTGCCGGCGATGATCTCGTTGATGAGTCGCACCGGACGACCCATGATCTCGGCGAGCTCGGTCTGCGACCAGCCGCGCGCCTCGAGCTCGTCCTTCAGGAACTCGCCAGGGGGGAAGACGTCAGCGGTTGCGGGCATGGGGCTCTCTCGTTTTGGGTTAGTGGTAGTCGACGATCGATACGATGACCACGGTCTTGCCCGACGCCTCGGTTCGCAGTTCCAGGATCAGGCGCCAGCGATCGTTCAACCGCATCGAATGCTGTCCTTCGCGATCTCCTTTGAGCTTCTCGTAGTGCAGTGATTTCATGTTGTAGAAGTCGCGGACGTCCGCCGCGGCTCGAATGAAGGCCACGCGCTTGCGGTAGGCCTTCACGACTCCCGGGTCGAACCCGGCCGTGAAGTACGCATCGGACTCGAGCCGGGCCAAGGCCGGGTCGGCAAATACGACTTCCATAGGGGCCGCCAATGCGAAACATGAGCCTATTACACTATCTGTAATAGCCACATGTCAACTCTAACGCGTCGTGCTGTCTCGCGTCGCTTCTTGGGCGGCCCGTACGACCCGACGCCGCCGCAACAGGCTCGGATCCCGACGTTGGCGTCTCGGACGTCGAGAAGGCGCGCAACGCGCTGATTGCTCTAGGTAACACCCGTCGATCAACGCCGACCGGCTGGCGCTAGGGCAAACCGGGTGGCGCAGTGCGATTCAGCGCTACCTCAAGGAACTCGAGGCGGAAGCTCAGGCCGGTCGCGGAGGCGTTGTCGCGACCACGACCAACATTTGCGGGGCGAAACGACCGGAATCGCCTACGGCACAGGCGCAGGCGTCTGCGCGCGCGGAGCTGGCGTCGTTATTCGAACCCGTTCGCGAAGATCGCACCCGGATCGACCGCGCCCTGCGCGTCGCTGCCGTCGAGCTCGCGTAGAAATGCGAGCAGGTTCGCGCGGTCGCTCGCACCGAGTCGGCCGGCGCGGCGATGCACGTCCGCGAGCGAGCGCTGCGCCGGCGTCGTGACGACGATCTCGTCGATCCCGACCGGCTCGCCGGCCACGGCGGCCACGAGCTCGAGCCGCACGGTGTTCGTCGCACCCGCAGTGAGCGGCACGTCCTCGAACCGGATCGGCGTCCATTCGAAGTGCGTGACTTCGCGCGCGAACGCGCGCTCGCGCACCGTCGTGCCGTTGACCGTCAACCGCAGGGTTCCCGCGCCCGACGGCAGGAAGCGCACCTCGATCGCGCCGAGGCCGCCGGTGCCGCCGTCGACGCCGGTGAACGTGACGCCGTCGCCCGCGCTGTCGATGCCCTGCACGTAGCGGCCGTGCGCGCTGCTGTCCGAGTTGAACTGCGGGAAGTCGTCCATGAACGCGCTGCCGTGGTGCGCCGCGTTCTCGGCTTGCAGGATCCGGCCGCCGGCGATCTCGAACACGTCGTCGAACCGAGCGGCCGAGCCGTCGTGGAAGTACGGCGCCGTCTGCCAGGCACCGAGCAACGTCGGCGTGTCGATGCCGGCGAGCGTCGTGCCGAGCCGCTGGCCCGAGCTGTCGCGTAGCGTGCCGACGTCGCGCAGCGTCGCGGCCCCGAGGGTCGAGTCGTGGTAGCTCGTCGCGGGCCGATGGCAGCTCGTGCATTGCTGTGCGGTGAACACCATCGCGCCCGCCGTCGCCGCGGCGCTGCGCGTGCCGTCCGCGGCGCGGTGCGGGCTGCGGGGCAGGGTGGCGCGATCGAGCGAAGCGACGTAGGCGGCGAGCGCGTCGAGGTTCGCGCTGCGTCCCGCGTTCGGCGCGCCGAGCGGCGGGTTCGGCGTCTGTCCGGCCGGCAGGAAGCCGAGGCCGCGGAACGCGCCGACGATGTCGAGCACGAAGTCCTGGATCTCGTCGAAGTTGCCGCTCCAGTGCACGTTGCCGTGGCCGACGCCGGAACGGCCGTGCAGCGACGTGGTGTTGCGCAGGCCTTCGCCGCGCTGGGTGAAGTCCCAGGTGCGGCCGTCGTGGCTGCCGTCGAGGTGGCAGCTCGCGCACGAGATGTAGCCTTCGAAGCTCATCTCGTTCGCGCCGTCGATCGAGTTGCCGGCGAAGTAGAACTGCCGCTTGCCGAGCCGCACGTTCGCTGCGAGGCGCTCGGTCGTGCCGCTCGCGATCGCGGTTGGCGCGAGCGTGCGGCTGCCGCTCGCGAGGAACGCACCGAGCGGCGTCGCCGTGACGCTGCGGTCCATGAGGTTCTGGCTCCAGAGCGTGTCGGTCGCGGCGTCCCACATCAGGCCCTGCGGCGCGGCGCCGGTCGGCACGCGCCAGACACTGCTGCGCCCGACGCCCGCGCGGATGGCGAGGTCGTCGAACACGGCAATCGCGTCGTTGCCCTGCATCGCGACGAACGCGTAGTCGCCGCGCGGGCTGAAGACCAGCGCGGACGGCGAGTCGCCGTTGTCGACGTCGACGCGTGCCCGCGCGCTGCCGGTGTCGTTGCGGCCGGGCTCCAGCGGCACGCCGCCGGGCGCGGCGAGATGGATGCGGCCGAGCACGGGGCGCACGGTCGAGTCGTGCGCCGCGGCAAGGTTGAACGTCGTGCCCTGCTGGAAGAACACGCCGCGGTTCGTGTCGGCCTTGATCGCGGTGTACCAGAGCCAGTCCTGCTGCGGGCTCAGCACCAGGCTCGTGACGTAGTTCGGCACGCCGGGACCGTCGGACGCGCCGGCATCGAGACCCATGCGACCGCGATCGCGCCAGAGCGGGATCGTGCGGCGCAGCGTCATCGCGTTCGCGTCGACGTCCCAAACCTCGCCGTAGTGCTCGCGCGAGACGAGGCGCGAGACGAACACGCGGCTGCCGTCGCCGGTCAGCGCGATCGCGCGCGCGTGCGCGCCGAGCTCGAGCCGGCCGTTCTCGCTGCGGGTCGCGATCGCGTAGCGCACGAGCTGGCCGTTGCTGCGGTCGATCGTGCCGCGCGCAGCGAGCGTGACGAACGCTCGCGCGCCGTCGCGCGAGATCGCGACGGCCTGCGGCGCGCTGCCGTAGCCGGTCGCGATGTCGGCGAGCAGCGCGCCAGCGCCACTCAGCACGAGCACGCGGTCGGCGTCGCGTGCCGCGACCCAGACTTCGCCACTCGCCGTTACGGCGAGCGAAGCCGGATGGAGCGCGGTGTTGCGGCCGGTCAGCGTGCGCAGGTCGACGCGGAGCTCGACCGCGCGCGAATCGGCGCCGTAGCGCACCACCGCGTCGTTGTCGGGATCGACGGCCCAGACCGCGCGGCGCGGCGCATCGAGCACGATCGTGCTCGAGTGCGTCGGGAGCGGCGCGGACGGCGGGGCCGCGACCGTCAGCGTCAGCGTGTCGCTCACGACCGAGCTGGAGCCGCCGGGTTTGAGGTCGCGCACCTGCACCTTCACGTCGAAGTGCCCGGCTTCCGCGAACGTGTGCGCGATCGCGGACGTTGCCGACCACGCGGTCGCGGCGGTGCCGTCGCCGAACGTGTAGCGATACTGCAGCGCGTCGCCTTCGGCGTCGGACGCGCTCGTCGCGAACGCGACGTTGACGCCCGGCGCGACCGGGCTCGCGCTCGCGCCGAACGATGCAATGACGGGCGCGGCGTTGCCGCCGCTCGCGGTGTCGCCGGTCGAGAACCGGAACGTGTAGCCCTCGATACCGTTGCCGACCGCGTCCTTGATGCCGCCGGGTACGACGACGACCTCGTAGGTCGTGTTCGGCGCGAGGTAGGCGCGCGGCGTTATCGTCAGCAGTCGGTCGTGCGCGAACGAGGTCCACGCGTCGACAGGGGCACCGCCGAGCGGCCGCACGATCACCGAGACGCCGTTGACGATCGTGAACGACTCGAGCGTTTCGGAGATGAACAGCGTGATCGGCGCGCCGATGGGGAAGCGCGTCTGATCGGGGCGCGGCACGTGGTAGCCGACGTACGGTGCGCGCGTGTCCGGTGTCGCCTGGTGGCACCAGACGCCGACACCGTCGCGCCCGGGAAAACTGTACGCACCGCTCACGAGATACTGGCCGAGGGGCAGCGTGTACTGGCTCACGTCGAGCTCGCCCGCGACGCTGCCCGCCGGCCGCGCGGCACCGACTTCGTCGAGCTCGAGCACCGTCTCGAATCGCTCCATGTCTATCTTCTGGCGGCGCACGAACACGTACTGGTCCTGCGTCTGGATGTACGGCACGTTGCTGCCGGCGTTGAGCGCCGGCGTGCCGCGCAGGTCGATCGTTGCCGAGAGCTTGAGCTCGGTCGGATCGCTGTAGTCGACGACGAGGAGCTGGTCCTGGTCCGAGCCGCCGGCCATGAGCAGATAGTTCTCCCACACCGCCGGCCCGAGATAGCCGCCGATCGTGCCGCCGAGCTTGTCGAGCAGCTGCGGCTCGCGCGGCGGCGTCTCGAACATCGGGCCGATGTCGTACGCGAGCAGTCCCTGCATCGACTGGTCGGAGACGATGAAGAGGAGATTGCCGATCAGCACGCCGTTGCCGGCGACGCAGTGTTCCTCGAGCGCCGGCCATTCGCCGAGCAGCTGGTTCGCGCGCCACAGCCGCGCGACGCCGGGCGAGGGCGAGTACGAGATCGGATGGAACGGCACCGCCCACGGGTAGTAGAGATGATGCAGACCGAACGCGCCCGGCGGCGGAATCTGCATACCGGCATAGTTCTCGGCGAGCGTCGCGGCGTTGTCGTTGACGCCGGGCGATAGGCGCCGGAAGTGGAAGCCGAAGCCGCCGCCGGCGTAGTCGCCGACTTTCGCGTGGCCGTGATTGCCGTGATCCGACATGCCGGGCACGACGGCGCCCGGCACGATCGCGAGCGACGCGGGATCGTCGCGGTTGGTGAAGCGCCATTCGCGCCGCACGCCACCGGTCACGTCGTTCGTGTAGATCCGGCCGTTGTGATAGATGACGTTGGTCGTGCGATCGAGCCCGACCTGGCGGAAATGCAGCTGGCCCGGCGTGCACGCGAGCGTGTTCGGGAAGCCGCGCTGGACCGGCGGTACCTGCGCGAGCGCGTCGCAGGTTACGAGCACCGAGAGTGCCGCGAGCGCGACCTTCCATCCGTGCGCGCCGATCCGCGCGCACGCCTCCTGCTGCGGCCCGGTCACGGCCGCGTCGCGCTGCGTCATCGTTTTTCCCCGTACGCCAACCCCTGGCGCTGTCGGAGGTTAGCGGGGGCGCGCGCGCAATCTGTGATGCAGCCGCGCAAGTCCGACGAACGGACGCGAACGCGAGACGGAAGCGAAGCGACAGTGTGACGCGCTGCTCACTTGCGCACGGTCGCCGTGCGTGCGGAGCGCGAGCCGATGCGTCGTCACGCGGCGTCATGGAAGATGATGCCCAGCGTATGACGCCGACCCGCGTGCACGGTGCTGACGCCGTGACGCATCGCGACGCGATAGGTGCCGCGCGTGCCGCGCACCGGACGGTGGCGGACGGCGAACACGACGCCGTCGCCTTGGCGCAGTGGGACGACCGTCACGCGCGATTGCCTGCGCGGACGTTGCTCGGTCAGCACCAGCTCGCCGCCGGTGAAGTCGCGGCCCGGCTCCGCGAGCAGCACCGCGAGCTGCAGCGGGAACACGTGCTCGCCGTAGAGGTCCTGGTGCAGGCAGTTGTAGTCGCCGGCGCCGTAGCGCAGCACGAGCGGCGTCGCGCGCGTCTGGCCCGCGTCGCGGCAGCGCGCGAGGAACGCCTCGTGCATCGGCGGGAAGCGCGCGTCGTCGCCGAGTGCGGCGTTCCAGCGGTTCGCGATCGTGGCGAGTCGCGCGTACATCGCGGTGCGCAAGGCATCGACGATTAGCGGGAGCGGATAGTCGTAGTACTGATACTCGCCGCGCCCGAAGCCGTGGCGCTCCATGACGATTCGGCGGCGAAAGCCGGTCGAGTCGTCGTAGGACGCGACGAGCGCATTCGATGCCCGCGGCGAGACGAGGGACGGCAGCACGGCGTAGCCGCCGCGGTCGAGCTCGTCTTCGAGGGTTTCGGTCGGAATTCGAGCAATATGCCCGGCAATTTCGTCCGGCCCGGTGTCCACGGGTGCGATATTCATGCGGCGATGGTCCCGGCGTTCGTCTCCTCCAGCTATCCGATTCCTGACGGGCCGCCATAGGCGCACACTGCGGGCGTGAGGGAAACGCGCGGCGGTCGGCGCTTACACTGGAGAGGAACGCTCCGGCGTGGAGCGTCTCGGCGGGATCTGCTTCCTCGAGGTTGCACCACCCGACATCGTCGCAACGCGCAACGGCGGCAGCGAGACGCTGGCCGTCACGACGCGGCCCGGCTGCGAATGGTCGGTCGCGACACCCGACCCGTGGATCACGATCACGAGTCCTGCGAGCAACACCGGACCCGGCACCGTCGCGCTCGACATCGCGGCGTTCGACGCGCCGCCCGGCGTATTCGAGCGCAGTGGCTCGGTCATCGTGACGCTCGCCGACCCGATGCAGACCGTGACGGTACCGGTCGACCAGGACGGCGACTGCAGCTTCACCGCGATGCCGATCGCGCAGTCGTTCGCGGTGGCCGGCGGCGGCGCGACGTTCGCGGTCGATGCGTCGGTGCCGCAATGCGCCTGGACCGTCACGAGCCCCGCGCCGTGGATCACGATCCTGTCGCCGCTCGCGCCGGTGTTCGGCGACGGCACCGTGAGCTATCGCATCGACGCGAACGCCGAAGACGTCAACGTCGAGGCGGGCTTGCGCAGCATCGCGCTCGCGAGCGAGCAGGTCGACTACACCGTGTCGCAGGACGGCTGCACGTACACGCTCGATCGCACCAGCATCGCCGCGGACGCGGCGGGAGACGTTTCCTTCGACGTCGACATCACCGCACCCGCGGTGTGCCGCTGGACCGCGACGAGCCATGCGAGCTGGATCCTCGTGCAGGACGGAACCTCGGGGGCGGGCGAGGGCACGGTCGAGCTGTTCGTGCTCGACAACCCGACGGTGCAGTCTCGCACCGGCACCGTCTCGATCGGCGACGAAACCGTCACGGTGACGCAGGACGGACTTGCGTGCGCCTACGGTCTCGCACCGGCGAGCGTCGTCGCGTGTCCCGACGGGCTTGCGTTCGCGCTCGACGTCGCGGCGACCGACGGCTGCAACTGGACGCTGCACGAGGACGCACCGTGGATCACGCTGCTCGACGGCGCGAACGGCGCAGGCAACGACCGCGCGAGTGGGCTCGTCGACCTCAATCCGGCCGAGACCTCGCGCGCGTCGACGGTGCAGCTGCGCGCGCAGAACATCGGCGTCGCGAGTGCAGCGGTGTCGCAAGAGGGTTACCTGAGCTTCGAGCTGTTCGACGCCACGCGGCCTGCGGACTGGAGCTACACGCCCGACGCGGCATGGACCGTCGCGAACGGACACCTGACGGGATCCGCGGGGCAGGGGGTCGCTACGGCGCTCGACTCGGGCGCGCCTTGCCGCGAGTGCGAAGTACGCGCGAGCGTCGCCGTGGCGACCGCGAGCAGCGCGCCGGGCGCAGTGCTGACCGTGCTGGGCTGGTATCGCGATGCCGCGAATCACGCCGGGCTCGAGATGGACGAGTTCTCGAATCGCTGGACGCTGTTCCAGGTCGTCGGCGGCACGCGCAGCAGTGTCAGTGCAAACGTCGCGAAGATCGTCCCGAACGCGTTCTACGACACTCGCCTGGTGTTCGACGGCACGCGATACGCGGCCGAGGTCGACGGCCAGCCGCTGCTGGCGCTGGCGCTGCAAGGGGCGGCGCCGATCGGCACGGCCGGGTTGCGCTCGACGGCGAGCACGGCGCGTCTGTCGGAGCTCCGCACCAGCCGCATCGAGCCCGGCACGATCGTCGTCGATCCCGACCGGATCTTCGGCGCGAGCTTCGAGGCGGCCGAGGCCCCGAACGACTCGCAGTGCCGGTTGCCGTAAATTCGAGGTAAACACCGCGCCCGACTATTTACCGCCTTCGGCCTTCGAACCCCGCGCGCATCTCCGTAGCGTTTCGAACACGAAGCGAACGGAGCGGATCGACCGCACCGCGCTCGGATACCCGAGGAGGTACGACGGTGGACACGCAGCGAGTGCTCCTGACTCTCGTGCTCGTGGCAGCGAGCCTGACGGTTTCCATGCGGGCCGACTGCCAATCGAGCCGGTATCGCGTCTCCCCACCCGTGCAGCACGAGAACCTTTCGGTCTTCCTGATCCACGGCGAGAACGAGGCCGAGCACGAGAACGTGCTGACGTTGCAGGAAGCGATGGACCAGGGCCTGCTGGTCGTGCACGAAACGTCCAGCGTCAACGAGCTGGCAGTCGAGAACAGGTCGCCGCGGTACGAGGTGTTCATTCAGTCCGGCGACATCGTGAAGGGCGGCAAGCAGGACCGCGTCCTCTCGGTCGACGTCATCGTTCCCGCGAACTCGGGGAAGATGCCGATCGCTGCCTTCTGCGTCGAAGCTGGTCGTTGGCAACCGCGCACAGGTGAGCGCTCGGACAACTTCGCATCGTCCAACGAGCGCATCATCTCGAAGGACCTGAAGCTCGCGGCGAACAAGCAACGCTCTCAGTCCGAGGTGTGGAGCAAGGTCGCCGAGGTGCAGGAGAAACTGAGCAGCAACGTGGGGACGTCGGTGAATTCCGCGGCTTCGGCGACGAGCCTGCAGCTCAGCCTCGAGAACGACAAGGTGTCCGGGAGCATCGACGGCTACATGAAGGCACTCTCGCAGGCCGTCAACGGGAAGAACGACGTCGTCGGCTACGCCTTCGCGATCAACGGCAGGATCAACAGCGCCGACGTCTATGCTTCGAACGAGTTGTTTTCGAAGCTGTGGCCGAAACTGCTGAAGGCTTCGGCGACGGAAGCCGTCGCCGAATCGAACGGTGAGGCGGCGGCTGCACCCGCGACGGTCGTCGACGTGCAAGCGCTCCTCGGTGCGACCGACAACGTGGAATCGGAGGAGCGCGCCGTCACCGCCCGTGTGAAGCTCGTCACGCGCGAGAGCGAGGACGATATCGTGTTCGAAGCGCTCGACCAGGAGAGCGAGGCTGCGATTCATCGGAGCTACGTCAAGAAGCACTGACGCTGGCGGCCGGTCGTATGATGAGCCAGGTCGAGGTGAGGGCGGGGAAGGCTCGCATGAAGACCACGAAGCTCGTCTTGTGCGCGTTCGTCGCGACGTCGCTACTGCCTAGCGCGACACGCGCAGACGTTGTCGGCGTGAGACTCTGCCCTGATCCGATCCATGTCGGAATCAGGATCGGCGCGGTGGCGTTCCCGAGCCGGCGTCTTGCGTTCGACGTGTGCGGTGCGGAATCCGAGCGCGTCCAGGGGAGCGACGTCGCCGACGAGATACCGTGGGATGGCGAAGGCCCTCCTCACGGCACCTTCGTCGTGCGCGACGGAAAGCTCGACGTCACGCTGGACGACGTCGCTGGCGGCCACCATGGCGTGGGTATCCCGATCGGTGCACGAGACGTCTCGCTACCGGGTTCGCCGCCGGCGCGGATTTCCGTAACGCGTGCTCGGGGACCGCACGTCATGCTGCGCGTCGAGGATGTCGTCGCCCGTGAGGTCGCGCGCGAAATCGCGCGACTCGCCGAGATCCGCGTCGGCGGCATCGAGCAACTCGGCGACGAGGAGATCTCGCTCGGCTTCGGGATGTTGGACGTGCGGTCTGCCCTCGCGATCTCGAGCATGGCGAGCGGCGTGGTGCTGCTCGCGCGCGGCGAGGGGCACTATGCGTACTCGACACGGGCCGAGGCGCGTGAGCTCGAACGCTTGCAGAAGGCGATCGACGATGCAACCGGCAACGAAGCAGCCCGCGAACGTGCGCTCGAAGCAAAGCGCAAGTTCGTCATGGCGCCGCGCGAGGGCCCCCTGTTCCTCGAGGACGACCACTGGGTCCAGCTCGCGCTGCTCGCCGAAGGCCGACGCGACATGGCGCGCGCCGTCGCGGTGCACCGCGAGCGCGTGGCGCACGTCGAAGCCGCGGCGGGCGGGCCTGTGGGCGCGGACTACGCGTTTGCGCTCGGGGAGCTCGCGCTGGCGCTCGAGCGGGAGGCGCAGGATTCATCCGAGGCCGAGGCGTTGTTGCGCCGCGCAGTGCCACTGGCCGAGCGCGAAGTCGGTCCTGTCGATGCGCGGCTCCGGTCGAAGCAGGTCGCGCTCGGTGCGCGATATCTCGCCGCGGCGCGGTACGACGACGCGGAACCGCTGCTGGTGCACGCGCTCGAGGGATACGCGACCGATCGCGACGCGGCAAGCGGCCACGTGTTCGCGCTCGGCCGGTACGCCGCTCTGCTCGAAGCGCGCGGGCGAGCGGCGGACGCCGTGACGGCGCTCGAACGCGCACTTGCGATCTCGCGCGAAGCGTTCGGCGATACCGACTACTTCACGAACATCGCGCGCTTCGAGCTCGCCGACCTGGCATGGCGTCACGACGAACCGGCGAAGTCCGCCGAGCTCATGAAGGCGATCGCGACCGGCGATGCGCCGGAGCAATTCGTCGAGCGGTCGAAACGACGGCTCGCCGCGCTAGCCGCGCTCGGCGCATACGTGGGGGACGCGCGCGTCGACGCTACTGCGCTCGACGCGCTACGCACCGCACTTGCGGGCGCGCCCGACGAAGAGATTCTCATGGAGATGGAGTACCTGCTCGAGCGCCGCGCCGCGCGGCGTTTCGGTGCGGCGCGCGACGACCCTGGCGTGCGCGAGTCCTGCGTCGCGTACGTCGAGGTCGAGCGCAGCATCCACGACGTATCCGCCGACGACGCCGCGCGTCTGGCGCTCGTGGAGCGATGTGTGCGTCGTGCGGGGGAGAACGGGCGCGATGGGTAGTGGCGCAGCGGCCGAAGAGGCCCCGCACGGCAGACGCGCGTTCAGCCTCCGCGCGACTCACTCGCCCGACGCGGATCGAAGCGGCTTCACCGTCACGATGCCCTCGATCCAGTCCGCGTCGCGCGCGCGCCAGTAGGCCGCCGGCCGCCAGTTCTCGTCGGCGTAGTAATCGCCGGCAAACACGTTGACGCCGGCGTCGTCGGCGGAGGCGACAGCGTGCACGAACGCGTTGATGGGCTGCACGCCGGGGCGCGTGACCTCGCTCAGGAATGTCGCCACGAACGCGGCGCGCGCCGCGGCGTCGGAAAGATCGGTGACGCTCGGACGCGCCGTGTTCGATCCGCTGCGCGAGCCCGTCTTCGAGGCGAGACCGCGACGCAGCTCGCGCTCGAGCCTCGGCTTCGCGATCGCATCGCCGTACTCGGCGTAGAGCGTCTCGCCGACCGCGAGCGCCCGCGCACGCGTCGCCTCGTCGAGGGCGGCCCAGATCTTCTCGCGTACGACGAGGAAGTCCGGATAGCCGCGCTCGGCTGCGAGATCGGCCCACGCGTACGCTTGCGCGTGGTCGGGTGTGCCGGTCACCTTGCCGTCGCGAAACAGGAAGGCGAGCGCGAGCTGAGACGTCTTGTCGGCGTAGCGCGCGGCGCGTCGGAAGTCCGTCGCGGCCGCGTGCGGCTTGCCGTCGAGATACGCGTCCATGCCGCGTTTGAAAAAATACTGGTCGGGATGATGGCGCGCGAAAGATCCGGCATCGACTGCGGTCGAGATCAGCAGGGCGGTCGCCAGCAGCAGAGTACGCATCGTCGTTTCCTCAGCGGACGGCACAGGGGTGCCCGTCCGCTGAGTGCTACGAAGGCAGGAGTCATATGACGCGCAGGCTAGCGAACGCCCTGCGCCGACCGGGTCCGTACCCTCAACGCGAACGACGCCGTGCCGCGCGCGCATCCTCCCGCGCGTCGGCGACGTTCTGCTGCGCGCGGCCGAGGCGCTGCTCCGCGCGGCCTTCACTCGCGGTCGCTCGATCGCCCGTGACCTTGCCCGCGAGCTCCTTCACCGTGCCCTTGACCTGATTCTTCAGACCACTCTTGCGACTGCGATCCACGACGGTCTCCTTCGCACCGTGGCCCACGGGACGCAAGTTTCGGAACGAGCGCCTGTACGTTCGCGCAACGCGCGTTCCGGCCTACACCGGTAGTGACGTCCGCCGCGGGTGCCTCCCGCGTATGGTGCAATGCAAAATGCGGTTCATATAGCGCAGCACGAGATGGCGTATCGTCCGACGCTGCACTGCACCATCGAGGGCGCCGTGGACGTCGAACATTCGGGCTGGAAGGAAACGATGCGCCAGACACTGCGCCTGGTGCGCAGCGGGCGGGTGCACGAAGCGACGCAGCTGATCCGAAGGAGCATCCGCGGCGCTTCGACCGCGCCGCGCGGCTTCGACTCGCGGTCGCAGGACGTGCAGACGGCGCGGACCGTTCCGGAGTCGTCCCTGCTGTTGCCGTCGCCGCTCGCGCGCGCACCGCACGGGAGGCCGGAGCGCGCGCCGCCCCTGCACCGACGCGCGCCGGCGCCGCTGCGTCATCGTCTCTTCGTGCCGGACACGGGTTACGGCGCGCGTCCCTTGCTCGTCATGCTGCACGGCTGCAAGCAGGACCCGACCGACTTCGCGCGCGGCACGCGCATGGACCACGCGGCCGGTGCGCGCGGCTGGTACGTGCTGTACCCGGAGCAATCTCAGCGCGCCAACGGCGCGCGCTGCTGGAACTGGTTCGACCCGCGAAACCATTCCGTCGGACGCGGCGAAGCCGCCGCATTGATGACGATGATCGACGAGATCGTCGCTGCGCATCCCGTCGATGCGTCGCGTGTCTACGTGGCCGGACTGTCGGCCGGTGCCGCGATGGCCGTGCTGCTCGCGGCGAACCATCCCGAGCGCTTCGCCGCGGTCGCCGCGCACTCGGGCCTTCCTTATGGCGCTGCGACGAGCGTGCCTGAGGCATTCACTGCGATGCGCGACGGCGGCGACGCGCCAGCATTGCCACGGACAGGATACGTACCGCTCCTGGCAATTCACGGCGATGCGGACCCGACCGTTTCGCCACGGAACACCGAGCGTCTCGTAGCGCAATGGCGCGCGTGGGGCGGCGAAGACGGGTGGACGCACAGCGTGTTCGCCGACGGTCAAGCCGGACGCGCGTACCGCCGCGAGCGCTGGAGCCGTGCCGACGGGAGCCCCGTGCTCGAGCACTGGCGGGTCGCTGGACTGGGACACGCGTGGAGCGGCGGCGACCCGCAAGGCTCGTACGCCGATCCGATCGGGGTCGATGCGAGCGCCGTCGTGCTGGCGTTCTTCGACGCAATACGCGAATAGCTCGAGCCTCTGCCTCGGGAGCGGGCTAGGGCACCAGCGTCAGAAACACGTACACGCCGAAGATCACGAGGTGGATGGCACCCTGGAGTAGCGTGGTTCGGCCCGTGGCGAGCGAGAGCTGCGCGACGAACAGCGACAGGACCAGGAGAACGGTGGCTTTGGGATCGAGCCCGAGCTCGAGCTTCAAGCCCCAGGCGAGCGAAAGCGCGGCGACGGTCGGAAGCGTGAGCGCAATGGCCGCGAGCGCCGACCCGAGCGCCAGGTTGAGGCTGGTCTGAAGACGGTTCGCCTTCGCCGCGCGAAGCGCAGCAAGGCCCTCCGGCATCAAGACCACGGCGGCGATGATGAGCCCGACGACGGCGCGCGGCGCGCCGGAGGAAGCGACGAGCGCCTCGATCGAGGGCGCCAGACGCTTCGCCAGCAGCACCACGGCACCGAGAGCGATCAGGAGGACGACCGTGCTGGTCGCGAGCGCTAGCCGGCTCGGCGCGACCGCGTGGTTTTCGTCGGGCGCCGGCTCCTCGACGAAATCCGCCCGATGGCGCACGGTCTGCATCAGGACGAACGTGCCGTAGAGTGCAAGTGACACGAATGCCACGAAGGCGACCTGCGCGTCCGAGTACCAGGGACCCGGCGAAGTGCTCGTGTAGTTCGGAAGAACGAGCGTCAGGATCGCGAGCGCCGCCAGCGTCGCGAGCGCCGCGCTCACGCCGTGAAGCCCGTAGGTCTGCTCGCGATGCTGGAGCCCGCCGACCAGCAAGCAGGCACCGACGATGCCATTCAAGATGATCATGATGGCGGCGAAAACCGTGTCGCGCGGGAGTCGTGCCGCCTCGTCGCCGCCGGAGAGCATGATCGAAACGATCAACGCCGTCTCGATCACGGTCACGGCGACCGCGAGGAGCAGGGTGCCCAGCGGTTCGCCGACGTGGTGCGCGACGAGCTCGGCGTGATGGACGGCGGCAAGCACGGTGCCGAGGAGCACCAGCGTCAGGACGATCCACGGCAGCGTCGCGACACCCGACACGCCGATGAGCACCCAGGCCAGGACCGGCAGGATGAAGGGCCAGCTCGCGCGCAGCCGTGCGATCGACACGATCATCATGCCTCGGACCGGGGCGCATGAGCATAGCGGGCACTCGGGCAGTCGCGCGCGGCCAACCAGCGCTGGGATATCGTTTGCGGCGAACCAACGGAGGACATGGCGTGCCGTTCATTCCGATCCTCGAACCTCAGCACGCGTCGAAGGAGGTGGCGGCGGTCTACGACGAGTTCCACAAACGGATGTCGTTTCCGGCGCCGCCCAACTTCATCATGACGCAGGGTCACTCCGAGACCGTGGTCCGGGGTACTTGGGAAGCGGTAAAGAACGTCCTCGTGGTCGGGAGGATCCCGCGCTGGCTCAAGGAAATGATGTTCGTCGCGATCTCCAACGATCGCGGCTGCCGCTACTGCACGGCGGCGCACATCGCGTGCTGCCGCATGCTCGGCGTCAGGCGCGAGTTCATGGAGCAGCTCGTCAGCGACGTGTCGAAGCTGCCCGATCCTAAAGTCCGCGACATGATTCTCTTCGGGCTAAAGTGCTCGCGAAATCCCGCGAGCCTGACCGAGCAGGATTACGAGACGCTCCGCGGACACGGGCTGGACCAGGCCGAGATCGTCGAGCTCATCGCGATGGCGGCGTTCGCGGTGTACGCGAACATCATCGCCGACGCTACGGCGATGAGCCCCGACGAGATGTTCAACACGCTCTGAAGGGAAAGGCGGCAAATGCGCACTCCATCACGCTTTCATCATCGAAGCAGCGAGAGACTCCGTGCTCTCCCGGTGGTTCAGCCTCAGCAGGGTCACGCGAGTCGGCGCGTCGGATTGCGCCGGTGCCTGGAGCGCGCGGATGTACGCGAACGCAAGGACCCCGCTCGAGCCTTTCGACAGTGAAAGCGGCGTCGAGCCGCTGACTTGGACTTCTAGGATCGGCTTCGATCGCACACTGATCGAACGCTTGGTGCTTTCCCACGACCGGTTGCGTGCGTGCTTCGCGCACTGCGTCGGCGCCGCGAAGCGCGGCGAGCGTGCCGAGGTGCTGGACGCCGCGAGCACGGCAGCGAGCGAGCTGCACGCACTGCATCGCGTCGAGGCGCTGCGTCTCTATCCGATCATCGCGCGACAGTTCGTCGCGGAGGGCGGGGCGCCCGACGATTTCACGCGCCGGCGCCTCGTCCTCTACAGCATCGGACGCCGGGTGCTGCGCATCCTCGAGTCGACCCTCACGACCGGCTTCTCGGGCGAGCACGATGCGATCGAGCTCAGCGCGGCGGCGTCGCTGTTCGGGACCTACGTCGCGGAGAAGCAGGCGCGCTTCTATCCGCTCTATCTGCGTTCGGCGAACAAGGAAGCGAGCGGCCCGATTCGCGCGGGGGCATGAGCGGCTCCGGACCGCTGGCGCAACACCGCGGATTCGAGGCTCAGTCCATTCGTCCCAGGGTTCGATCGACGGGCGCCCTGGGCAGGCTGGACTGAGCCCCCCGCAACATCGCTGCGATGACCGCGTCGAGCAACGCCGCCCAGGCCCGCTCGAGCTCGGGGTCTCCCGCAGGATGGGACTCGCGCAGTGCCGTGAGCAACGCCTCGCGCGCGACCGGGTAGTGCTCCGGCAGCACGCCGTATCCGGCGTGGCGGGCGCCGGCTTCCTCGAGCAGCCGCGTTGCCGGACCGATTGCGGAGTCGATCACGACCACGATCATGTCGACGAACTTGCGTCGAAGCTCGGTCAGGTCTTCGGGAAACATCGCGCGAAGCTCGGGGTGGCTCGCGAACAAACCTTCGTAGAACCGGCGCGAAAGCTCGACGCGATCCGCCAGCACGGATCCGAAGGAGTTCCGGATCGCGTGGCGAGTTTGCGGATCGATGTCGAGCACATGACTATTGTGCGCCCGCGCAGCTGCTTCGTCACCCGCGTAGCGGACTCGTGGGCGATGGGAGGTTCAGGCGACCACGCGTAGCCGGTCCATTGCCGCGCCGCGGACCGCGTGCGCGACCGCCCAGCGCCAGCGGTCGTCGACCTTGCCTTCGTGGAAACGCCACGTCGTCGCGTCGTCGCCAGTGCAGCGGAACCCGGGTGGAGACGACTCGAGCGCAAACATGAACGAGTCCAGCGGGATCGACAGACCCTGTCCGCGTGCCTTGACGTACGCCTCCTTGAGCGTCCACAGCCGGAAGAAGACGTCGTGGCGCTGCGCAGCCGGCGCGGTATCGAGCGTCCGGATCTCGCACGGTGCGAAATGCGCGCGCGCGGCCTCGAGCGCCGCGCGTTCGGGCAGCGTGAGCTCGACGTCGACACCGATCCGAGCATCGTGCGACAGCGCGACGGCGACGAGCCCATCGCAATGCGCGACGTTGAAGTACGGAGCTTCGGGATCGGTCGATGTGGGCTTGCCGTAGTCGTCGTAGGCGAAACTGAGGGTGTCCGGCGCACGCGCGAGCGCTGCGCCGAGCAGGTGGCGCAACAGCGCGCGTGCGATCAGGAACGTCGTGCGATCGCGCTCGAAGCGGAAGCGTGCATGGCGCGCGCGCTCGTCGGCGGACAGCGTCGCCTCGAGTCGCGAACGCTCCGCCGCGGAAGGTGACCAGCTTCGCGCCAGTACCAGCAGCGGCGCTCGCGGCTGCGGCACCGGCGGTGTGCCGGGCCCGTCCGTCAGGGCCGCGCGCACGTCGAGCTTCACGTCTTCCATGTTCGCGCTCGTCGTCGGACGCGATCGGGCTGCTGCCTATACCACGATCGCACGCAGGAAGAACACCGACGCAAGAGCACTGGAGCAGGAACACCGGCGCCAGTGCACTGACGTAAGTGCACCGACGTCAGTGCATCGACAGAAGAACACCGACAGAAGAAACACCGACTGCGCGACCTCGTCGCGTCGCATCGCGCGACGTCGTGTCGTTGACGCAAAGTGAATGTGATCTTCACGCCGCGGATATGGAAACCGACACAGCGCTTGCTGTAGAGTCGCCGCCGCTCGCGCACACAGTGCTCGAGCAACGCGCGTGGGGACGCGTCGCGGTCTTCGGACCGCTCATCGACAAATCGCAAGCAGTTCGGAGGATCGATCGCGCGGGCCACGGCCGCCGCCCCGATGGCGTCCCGTTGTCATTCATCGCGTAAACATCTGAACACGTAAAGAGTGCCGACCAGGGAACGGCGGCACGGTGGGTTGTTCACCGCGCGATTCGCGCGCGGATCGAGCAGGGGAATGGAGCTGAACGTCGCGTGTTTCGAAGATACCCGCTGACTTCCCGGTTGGTGGCGCTCGTCCTAGTACCGTTGCTGACGCTCGCTGGCGCTGGCGTGTGGTACGTGCGCGCCAGCCTTCCGCAACACCGCGGAACGCTCGCACTGCGCGGGCTCGAACGCGAGGTCCAGATCCGGCGCGACGCGCACGGTGTCCCGCACATCGTCGCGACGAGCGATCGCGACGCGTATTTCGCGATCGGCTTCGTCCACGCCCAGGATCGCCTCTGGCAGCTCGAGCTGCAGCGTCGCATCGCGCGCGGCCGGCTCAGCGAAGTGCTCGGCAAAGCGACTATCGAGCAGGACATCTGGTTTCGCACGCTCGATCTCGAACGCTCGGCGCGCGACGCGTGGAACGCGCTCGGCGCGCAGGCGCGCGCATCGCTCGAGGCCTACGCCGACGGCGTCAACGCGTTTCTCGCGACGAAGCCCGTGCTGCCGCCGGAGTTCGCGCTGCTCGGCGTCGAGCCCGAGCCGTGGAGCGTCCACGATTCGCTCGCCTGGGCGAAGATGTTCGCGCTGAGCCAGGGCGGGAACTATCGGCTCGAAGTCGAGCGACTCCTGGCCGGCCGCCTGCTCGAGCCCGCGCGGCTCGCGCAGCTCTACCCGGACTATCCGCTCTCCGCCGCAGCACCGATCGTGGCGGAAGTGCGCGACCGCGCGATCGAGCAGCTCGCGGAGCTCGCCGACTTCCAGTACGGACTCGAAACCGACTGGGGCATCGGCGGCCGTCACGTCGGCTCGAACGCGTGGGCCGTGTCGGGAAGCGCGGCCGGCGACGGCGCCGCGCTGCTCGCGAACGACCCGCACCTCGGGCTCCAGATTCCGTCGCAGTGGTACTTCGCATCGCTCGAAGGCGACCGTCTCGACGTGCACGGCGCGATGCTGGTCGGGCTACCGGTCGTCGTGTTCGGACGCAACGCATCGATCGCGTGGGGCGGCACGAACCTGATGGCCGACACGCAGGATCTGTTCCTCGAGCAGGTCGATCCGGACGATCGCGCGCGCTACCGCACGCCCGACGGCTGGCGCGCGTTCGAGACGCGCGAGGAAACGATCGTCGTGCAACAGGATTTCCCGGCGCAGCTGCGCAATCCGCTGCAGCCGTTGCGCATCCGCGTGCGCAGCTCGCGGCACGGACCGTTGATCAGCGATTTGTTCGACGTGTTCGAGCAGCCGGCCGCGTTGCGCTGGACTGCCCTCGACGCCGACGATACGTCGTACGAGGCGATCTTCCGGCTCGGTTACGCAACGGACTGGGCGACGTTCCAGGAAGCGCTGCGTCTGCACGTCGCGCCCGCGCTCGGCCTCGTGTACGCGGATCGCGCGGGCAATGTCGGTTTTCTCGCGGCCGGGCGGATCCCGGTGCGTGCGTCGGGTGCGGGCCTCGTGCCGGTGCCGGGCTGGACCGACGCGTACGAATGGACGGGTCACGTACCGTTCGACGCGTGGGTGCGCCGTTACAACCCGGACGAGGGTTTCGTCGTCGCGGCGAACCACCGCATCGTCGACGCCGATCATCCTTACCTGATCAGCCACGATTGGGCGCCGCCCGCGCGTGCCGAGCGCATCGCTGCGCTGCTCGCGGAAGGCAAGGGCACGCTCGACGTTGCGGCGATGCAGCGCATCCAGGGCGACACGCACAGCGAGCCGGCGCGCCGCCTGCTCGAGCGGCTGCGCGCCTACGTGCCGCGCACCGAGCGCGAGCGGCGCGCGCACGCGCTGCTCGCGACGTGGGACGGCAACATGCATGCCGAGAGCGCAGCCGCGACCGTGTTCAACGCGTGGACGCGCACGCTGCGGCACGAGGTCGTCGCGGACGATCTGCGCGGCTGGTGGAACGAGCGCGACACGAACCGCTACGTGCGCGGCATCGCGGACGGACTGTCGCTCGACACGCTGCAGGAACTGCTCGACGACGCGAGCTGGTGCGACGACCTGACGAGCGACGACCGCGTCGAAACCTGCGACGACACGCTCGGCGCGGCGCTCGCCGGCGCGTTCGCCGAGCTCGAGAAGCTCGAAGGCGACGACGTCGACGACTGGGCGTGGGGCGAGCTGCACGAAACGCTCTACCGGCACACGCCGTTCAGCGACGTCAACGTGCTGCGGACTTTCTTCGAGCGCGCGATCGGCAGCGGCGGCTCGCCGGACAGCGTGAACGTCGCGAGCTATCGGCCCGAGCAGACGCGCTACGTGCAGGACTTCGGCGCGGCGTTGCGTCAGGTCGTCGCGCTGGGACCGGATACGGTCGAGCACCACTACATGAACTCCACGGGGCAGTCCGGCAACGTCGTCAGCGCGCACTACGACGACATGGTCGAGCCGTTCCGCGACGTCGAGTACTTCCGGCTCGACTCGTCCACCGACGCGACGGCCGAGGTGCTGACGCTCGTCCCGGCCGAGGTGACGCCGTGACGCTGCTCGGATCGTTCGCGGCGAAAGCGCCGAACAAGGTCTTCCTCTCGGTCGTGCTCGGCGCTCTCGCCGGGGCGAGCTACGCCTTGATCATCCCGCTCGTGCTGCGGGTGCTGGCGCCGGACGCCGGCGGGCTCGAGACGATCGGCAGCGAGACGCGCGAGGTGCTCGGCTGGCAGGTGTCGCACTGGCGGCTCGCGGCGGTGTTCGCGCTCGTCTGCGCGTTCATTCTCGTCGCGCGTACGCTGTCGCAGGTGCTGCTGCTGCGCGTATCGCTCGACGTCGCGACGGAGCTGCGCACGAAGATCTACCGCCGCATCGGCGACGCGCCGATCGCGGCGCTCGAGCGCGTCGGGCTCGCGCGGCTCGTGGCGTCGATCACGGCCGACGTACCGATGATCGTCGCGGGCGCGCGGCTGATGCCCGACGTGCTGACGAGCGTCGTGACCCTCGTCGGCATGCTCGGTTTCCTGCTGTACCTCAACCCGGCCGTGTTCTGGTTCGTGATGGGCTGCATCGTGGCGGGCGCCGTGACGTACCAGCTGCCGATGCTGCTCGGGCGGCGCTATCTCGTGCGCGGGCGCCGGCATCTCGACGGCCTGCACGAGTCGATCGGCGGCCTCGTGCACGGCGCGAAAGAGCTCAAGCTCAACGACGCGAAACGCGAGGACTACTTCCGCAGCGTGCTCGCGAAGCAGGAGCACGACGTCGCCGCCGACGGCAAGACCGGTTACACCATCATGCGCGTCGCGCAGAACTACGGCGATCTGATCGCGTTCTTCGTGATCGGCGCGGTCGGCTTCGTGTTCGTCAACTACCACGCGATCTCGAAGCAGGAGCTCGCGGGCGTCGTCATGGTCCTGCTGTACGTGACGGGTCCCGTCGCCGTTCTGCTCAACTTCATGCCGCAGTTCGCGACGGCGCAGATCGCGCTGCGCAAGCTCGAGCAGCTGTTCGCGCAGATTCCCTCCGAGCACGTCGAGCCCGTCGCGGCGCCGCGCCGCAACTGGCGCACGCTGCGCTTCCACGACGTCGGCTACCGGTACGTCGATCGCAGCGACGAGCCGGGCTTCGCGATCGGCCCGCTGACGTTCGAGATCCGCAAAGGCGAGATCGCGTTCGTCGTCGGCGGCAACGGCTCGGGCAAGTCGACGCTCAGCAAGCTGATCTCGCTGCACTACGCGCCGACCGCAGGTCACATCGCGTTCGACGGTGAGCGCGTCGACGGCGGCAACATCGCCGCGTTCCGGCGCGGCATCGCTGCGGTCTATTCCGACTATCACCTGTTCGAGCGCGTGCTCGGCGTCGAAGGCCGCGACGTGCAGGCGCAGGTCGACGGCTGGCTGCGCGACCTCGCGCTCGATCGCAAGGTGACGTTCGCGAACGGCCGTTTCTCGACGCTCGCGTTGTCCGACGGGCAGAAACGGCGACTCGCGCTCGTCGCGGCGCTGCTCGAGGATGCGGACCTCTATCTATTCGACGAGTGGGCGGCGGACCAGGATCCGACGTTCAAGGCGGCGTTCTATGGCCGCATCCTTCCTGCACTCAAGGCGCAGGGCAAGGCCGTCGTCGCCGTCACGCACGACGACCGCTACTTCCACGTCGCCGACCGCGTGCTCGCGATGCACGAAGGCGCGTTGGTCGCGGCGGACGATGCCGACCACGGTGTGCGGCTGCTCGCTGCGGCGATCGGCGACGTCGCGCCGGCACCGGCGTCTGCGGAAGCGCTGACGTGAACACGCGGCGCGGCGAACATTTTCCGCAGATCCTGGCCCGGCGCGCGAGCGAGACGCCGGACGCGATCGCGTGCCGGTTCTTCAAAGGGCCGTCGCTCGTTCCCGAGACGCTGACGTTCGGCGCGCTGCACGACGCTGCAGCGACGCTGGCGGCGCGGCTCGTCGCGCACGGATTGAGGAACGAGCGTGTGCTGCTGCTCTGCACTACGCAACAGCGTTTCGTGGTCGCGTTCTACGCGTGCCTGATCGCCGGCGCCATCGCGGTGCCGAGCGCGCCGCCGCGCCGTGCGGTCCTGCACGAGCGGCTGCAGCTGATCGCAAGCGACGCGCGCGCGCGCGGCATCCTGTTCGACGCCGACGGGCTCGACGGCTTCGGTGACGACGCGCTGGCAAGGCTCGACCTGCGCGAGAGCGCCGCCCCCATCGATCCGCTCGAGATCCCGCTGCGCTGCGACGGCGCGGCCCCGGCATTCCTGCAGTACACGTCCGGGTCGACCGGCGATCCGAAAGGCGTCGTCGTCACGCACGACAACCTCGTGCACAACAGCACGCTGATCGCCGAATCGATGGACGTGACGGCCGCTTCGACGATCTTCACCGCGCTGCCGCTCTTCCACGACATGGGTCTCGTCGGCGGCGTGCTGCAGATGATGTACGCGGGTTGCAGCGCCGGCTTCATGGCGCCCGCGGAGTTCGTGCAATACCCCGAGCGCTGGCTGCAGATCATCTCGCGCTACCGCGTCACGACGAGCGGTGGCCCCAATTTCATGTACGACCTCGCCGCTCGCTCGATCCGGCCCGAGCAGCTCGAGGGCGTGGATCTCGCGAGCTGGCGCGTGGCGTTCTGCGGTGCCGAGCCGATCCGGGCGGCGACGATCGCGCGTTTCGCGGAGCGCTACGCGGCACACGGTTACCGGCCGGAGGCGTTCTACGCGTGCTACGGCATGGCCGAGGCGACACTGTTCGTCGCCGGGGCATCCGTCGACGCGGCGCCGACCGTGATCGAGCACGAGCACGGCGCGCTGGTCGGATGCGGTACGACGAGCGGCGACACCGAGATCGCGATCGTCGATCCGGACACGCACCGGTGCGTCCGCGACGGCGCGAGCGGCGAGATCTGGGTGCGCGGTGCCAGCGTCGCGGCCGGCTACTGGATGCGGCCGGAGCTCACGGCGCGCACGTTCGGCGCGATGCTCGACGGCGTGGACGGCGACCCGTGGCTGCGCACGGGTGACGTCGGATTCGTGCGCGACGGCGAGCTGTTCGTCGCGGGGCGCGTCAAGGACCTCGTGATTCTGCACGGCAAGAAGTACGCGCCGCAGGACCTCGAGGAGGCTTGCGAACGCGCGCACGCGGCGCTGCGTCCGGCCTGCGGCGCTGCTTTCGACGTGCCGCACGACGGCGGCGCGAAGCTCGTGATCGCGTTCGAGCTGCAGCGCGACTGGTTGCGCCGTGGTTCCGACTGGCCGGAAGTCCGCAGCGCCGTGCAATCGGCGATCAGTGCCCAGTTCGGGGTCAGCGCTTCCGACCTCGTGCTGCTGGTGCCCGGCACGCTGCCGCGTACGTCGAGCGGCAAAGTGCGCCGCTCGCAGTGCCGTGCGGACTACCTCGCGAACCGGCTCGAGCGGGCGACGCCGCGCGCCGAGCGGGCCGCGTGAGCAAGACAGGAGCAATCGATGAGCAGCCGTGAGCAGTTGTTGAGATGCGCGTTGGCGGAGGTGATCGAGGTCGAGGCGCACGACGTGTGCGTACGCACGCCGTTCGCGGAGCAGGGCGTCGATTCGCTGCTGGGCCTGCGTTTCGTGCGCCGCATGCAGGACCTGCTCGGCGCGGAGATCGAGCTCGAATGGCTGTTCGACCACCCGTCGATCGAGGAGCTCTCGGTATTCCTCGACCAGCGTTTCGGTGCGATCGGCGCGCGCCCGGGGTCTGCCGAATGAGCAGTAGTCTGTCCGCTCACGACATGCACGGCGAGCAGCACGCGCTCGATATCGGCGCGCCCGCGCAGGTCAACCCGCCGTTCGGCGGCTACGCGATCTCGCCGCTCACCCGATGGTGGCGCAGCGTCGCGCCGCTCGCGCTCGAGCTCGGCGGCGCACTGCCGCACTACACGCTCGCGTACCGCACGTGGGGACGCCTCGCGCCGCGCGGCGACAACGCGGTGATCGTCTGCCACGCGCTGACCGGTACCGCGGACGCCGACGACTGGTGGTCGGCGCTGTTCGGGCCCGGCAAGGCGCTCGATCCCGCGCGCGACTTCATCGTCTGCAGCAACGTGCTCGGCGGCTGCTACGGCAGTACGGGGCCCGCGTCCGCCGACGTGGCGCCGGAGCTGCGCGGCGCTCGCTTCCCCGAGCTGACGATCCGCGACCAGGTGCGCGCGCAGATGGCGCTCGCCGATGCGCTCGGCGTCCGCCGCATCCGGCTCGTGATCGGCGGCTCGATGGGCGGTCTGCAGACGCTCGAGTGGGCACTGCTCGACGGCGAGCGGGTCGACGCGATCGCCGTCGTCGCGGCGAGCGCCCGCCACTCCGCGTGGTGCCTCGCCTGGTGCGAAATCCAGCGCCTCGCGCTGCGTGCGGATCCGCGCTTCCTCGAAGGCCACTACACGGCGGATGCGATGCCGCTCGCGGGGCTCGGCACCGCGCGCGCGATCGCGATGGCGACGTATCGCAGCCCCCTCGCGCTCGAAGACCGCTTCGGGCGCAACTCGACCGCCGCGGTCTACGGCACGGGCGCGACGGCGTCCGACGATTTCGCGGTGCGCGCATGGGTGCGTCATCACGCGGAGAACTTCGTTCGGCGCTTCGATGCGAACGCCTACCTGCGGCTGCTCGGCGCGATGGACCATCACGACGTCGGCGCGGGTCGCGGCGGCGTCGCGGCGGCGCTCGCGCGCGTCGCGCAGCCCGCGCTCGTCGTGTCGATCTCGAGCGATCTCCTCTACCTGCCGCTCGAGCAGGAGATGCTCGCCGACGCGTTGCCGAACGCGCGGCTGCTCGTGGTCCCGTCCGTACGCGGCCACGACGGCTTCCTCATCGACGCGGACCGCCTCGAGCCCGCCGTGCGGACGTTCCGCGGGCTCGAGGCGGTCGGCGCAACCGGAGTACGCCATGTCTCCTGAGACGCTTGCGGCCTCGCACGGGCCCGCCCACACGACGCACGTGCGCGCGCACGCGGCCGGCGTCGAGCTCGTGCTGATCGGGACGCGCGGCAAGGTCGGGAGCGCATTCCGCCGCCAGTTCGGTCGACGCCAGGCCGCGCTGCGCGACGAAGCACACCTCGACCTGCGGCTCGTCGCGTCCTTCGACCGGCGCGGCTTCGCCTTCGACGTGCAGGGGCTCGAGCCCGAAACGATCGACGCGGAGATGCCGGAGCGCAAGTCCGGCGACGCGGAGCGTCTCATCGCGCACATCACGCGGCCCGGCGCGGCGCGCACGCTCGTGATCGACTGCACGGCGAGTGACGACATCGCGGACCTCTATCCGAGCCTGCTCGCGGGCGGCGTCGGCGTCGTCGCGGCGAACAAGCGCGCGAACGCGCGCTGCCTCGCGTCCTATGCGCGGCTGCAGCGCCTCGCGCGCGAAGCCGGTGTGCCGTACCGCTACGAGACGACGGTCGGCGCCGCGATCCCGGTACTCGGCCCGTTGCGCGACCTCAGGCTGCGCGGCGAGCGCGTGATCTCGCTGCAAGGCGTGCTCTCGGGCTCGCTGAGCTACATCCTGCACCGAGTGCACGACGGCTGCGCGTTCTCGACCGCCGTCGCCGAGGCGCGCGCGCTCGGCTACACCGAGCCCGATCCGCTCGAGGACCTGCGCGCAGTGGATCTGAGTCGCAAGCTGCTCGTGCTCGCGCGCGAATGCGGTTTCGCGCTCGAGGAAGAGGAGATCGTCATCGAGCCGCTCGCGGTCGTGGACGACATGGCGCCCGACGCGCTGATCGACGCGCTGCGGGCTACGGACGGCGACTGGCGTCGTCGCGTCGAACAGGCGCAGGCACGCGGCGAGCGCTGGGTCGTGCTCGCGCAGATCGACGCGCACGGCGGGCGCATCGGCCTGCAGTCCGTGCCCGCGCACGCGCCGCTCGCGCAGCTCAAGCCCGGGCAGAACCTCGTTTCGATCCGCACGGAGCTGCAGACGCCGCTTTGCGTGAGCGGTCCCGGCGCCGGCGTCGAGATCACGGCGGCCGGCGTGCTGAGCGACGTCGTCGCGGCGGCGACGCAGTGGGCGCGCCAACCGGGACGCTGACGTGCAATCGAACGCCTTCCCGTTGTCCGCCGCGCAACGCGGCCGGTGGTTCGCCTACCGGCTCGATCCGCGCGCGCAGGGCAACCACAACAACGTGTTCACCGCGACGCTGCGCGGCCCGCTCGACGTCGCGGCGTTGGGCGCAGCGCTCGACCGGCTCGCGGCACGACATCCGCTGCTGCGTGCCCGGTTCGAGGTCGCGCAGGCCGATGTACCGGTGCAGCGGATCGAGCCGCGCATGGGCGTGCCGCTGTTCGTGATCGGCGCCGCCGACCTCGGCGACGACGCGCTGCGCCGGCGCGTCTCCGACGACGCGCGGCGGCCATTCGACTCCGGCCGCGCACCGCTCGTGCGTGCCTATCTGTATCGCCGCTCGGCCGACGAGGCCGTGTTCATGCTGGCGCTCGACCATCTCGTGTGCGACGGCTGGTCGTACTGGCTGTTGCTCGACGAGCTCAAACGCATGCTCGACGGCGACGACGTCGCCGCGGCGCCGGACGACGACGGCTACGCGCGCTACGTCGCGTGGCAGAACGACTGGCTCGCGGGCGACGAAGCCGCGAAGCAGCTCGCGTACTGGCGCAAGGAGATCGACGGCGCGCTGCCGATCCTCGGGCTGCCACTCGACCGTCCGCGGCCGGCACAGCCGAGTGGCCGCCAGGGGGTCGTGTCGCTACCGCTCGACGCGGCCGCGGCCGACGCGCTGCGCTCGCTCGCGACGCGCCAGCGCGGCACGCTGTTCACGACGCTGCTCGGCGCCTACGCGCTGCTGCTGCACCGCTGGACCGGGCAGGACGACGTCGTCGTCGGCACGCCGGTACCGGGTCGCACGCAGCCGGCATGGGACGGCGTCGTCGGCGATTTCGTCAACGTGGTCGCGGTGCGTGCGCGGTTCGATGCGGGCGCGAGCGTGGCCGACGCGCTGCGCGCCGCGCGCAACGCGGCGTTGCGCGGTCTCGCCAACCAGGACTACCCGTTTGTGAACCTCGTCGAGCGGCTCGGCGCGGCGCGCGACGGCGACCTTCATCCGGTTTTTCAGACGCTGTTCGTGCTGCACAACGCGCGCACGCGAGACGGCCGGGCGCTCGGCGAGTTGTGGAACGATGAGAGCAGCGATGCTCCGGCGCTGCGCTGGGGACCGCTCGAGGTCCGGCCGTTCCCCGTGCAGCAGTGCGCCGGCGTCGATCGCGTGCCGCTGGCGCTGCAATGCCTCGAGCTCGCGCGTGGGCTGCGCTGCGATTTTTCGTTCGACGCCGACGTGCTCGACGCATCGACCGTCGAGCGGCTCGCCGCGAGCTTTCGCGTTCTGCTCGACGCGCTCGCGCGCGACGAAGGCGCGCCGGTGGCGCGCATTCCGCTGCTCGATGCGGCGGCGCGCGCGCGCGCGATCGAGGCCGCACGCGGCCCGGTCGTAGTGGCACCCGCGAACACGCTCGCGCATGCGCTGTTCGAGGCACAGGTCGCGCAGCGTCCGGACGCTGAAGCACTGATCGACGACACCGTCACGTTGACGTACGCGGAAGCGAACCGGCGCGCGAACCGCGTCGCCCATCGGTTGATCGCGGCGGGCGTGAAGCCCGACACGTGCGTCGCACTGTGCCTCGAGCGCAGCGCCGACGCGTTCGTCGGACTGCTCGGCGTACTCAAGGCGGGCGGCGCCTACGTGCCGCTCGATCCGACGTACCCGCGCGAGCGAATCGACTTCATGCTCGCGGATGCACGGCCGGTCGCGCTGCTGACGTCGGCGGCGTTACACGAGCATTTTGCCGGTTGCGCCGTGCCGGTCTTCGCACTGGACGACGCGGCGACGTGGGGCGATGCCCTGGAGGCGAATCCGGATCCTGGCGCGCTCGGTCTCGACGAGACGCATCTCGCGTACGTGATCTACACGTCGGGATCGACCGGTACGCCGAAAGGCGTGCTCGTCGAGCATCGGAGCCTGGTGAACCTCGCGGTTGGACAGTCGCCGCAATACGGCATAGACGCGACCGCGCGCGTGCTGCAGTTTGCGTCGCTCGGTTTCGACGCCGCGACGTGGGATTGGGTCCGGGCGCTGGCGCACGGCGCCGCACTCTGCGTGTGTCCGGACGACGCGCGCGACGCGACTTCGCTCGCGGAACGGCTCGTCTCGCAGCGCATCACGCACGCGCTGCTACCGCCGGCGGTGCTCGCGCTGCTCGACCCGGCGCGCGACTACGCGCTGCGCTCGCTGATCGTCGGCGGCGACGTGCTCGACGAGCGCGCCGCGCGCCGATGGGCGGACCGTTGTGTGCTGTTCAACGCGTACGGCCCGACCGAGATCACGGTCGCCGCGACACAGGCGCTGATCGGCGCGCAGGACGCCGTGACGATCGGCCGGCCGCTGCCGAACCTGTGCGTGCACGTGCTCGACCCGTACGGCGAGCCGGTACCGGACGGCGTCGTCGGCGAGCTCTGTATCGGCGGCGCCGGCGTCGCGCGCGGCTATCTCGACCGGCCGGCGCTGACGGCTGAGCGCTTCGTCGCGGATCCGTTCGTGCCGGGCGCGCGCCTCTATCGCAGCGGCGACCTCGGTCGACGGCGCGCGGACGGCGCGATTGTCTTCCACGGCCGCAGCGATGCGCAGATCAAGATCCGCGGCTACCGCGTCGAGCCCGGCGAGATCGAGGCGCGGCTCGGCCGCTGCGCCGGCGTGCGAAGCGTCGTCGTCGTCGCGCGCACCGATACGAACGGGGACAAACAGCTCGTCGCGTACGTCGTGCCGACGCCCGACGCGCCCGAGGCATCGGCGTGGCGCGACGAGCTTCTGCGCGGAATGCCCGAGCACATGGTGCCGTCCGCGTTCGTGCGCCTCGACGCGCTGCCGCTGACGGCACACGGCAAGGTCGATCACCACGCACTGCCTTCGCCCGAGGCCGATGCGCTCGTGCACCGCGCCTACGAAGCGCCGCGCGGCGGCATCGAGCGGCGGCTCGCGGCGCTGTGGGCGCAGCTGCTCGACGTCGCGCCCGACTCGATCGGCCGGCACGACCGTTTCTTCGACCTCGGCGGCCACTCGCTGAAGGCCGTCGCGCTCGCCGCGCGCGTCCGCGACGCGTTCGACGTCGAGCTGCCGCTGCGCACCCTGTTCGCGCGGCCGACACTCGCCGGGCTCGCGGAAGCGACCGCGGCGGCCGCGCCGGTTGCGCGCGACACGATCGAGATTGCCGACCGCACGGCGGCTCTGCTGCCGTCGTGGGCGCAGGAGCGCCTCTGGTTCGTGCACCGTCTCGATCCCGCGGCGAGCGTCGCGTACCACGTGCCGGCGGCGCTGCGACTGCGCGGCGCGCTCGACCGCACGGCACTGCGCGCGGCGCTCGACCGC
>Ga0187892_10002456_pt1 | contig 37094 bp, 24 predicted proteins | sample MA1701073metaG_FD_139345 | JGI IMG/M metagenome (GOLD analysis project Ga0187892, IMG submission 139345) | Bio-ooze microbial communities from a basaltic lava cave in the Kipuka Kanohina Cave System on the Island of Hawaii, USA - MA170107-3 metaG ... | reverse complement strand
GCCCTCCGTGAAGTCTTAGGGTGTCTCTTTGTCATAGTCTTCTGGTGAGTGATTACTTACTCACCAGAACAATACCATGCCGCTTTACCGGGGAGCAAGAACATGACGTTTTCGTAAGTGACTTGCCGACCGACAAATAATTTGGCAAAACCGGACAGATGATTTGTCACAAGGCAGGGGGTTGGCTGGCGGAGCGATTACAACCCGTTGAGGGCCTTTAAAGGGCGTTAATGGCCTCTTAAATGCCCGTTGAACGGTCATTGAGGGAGCAGGATACGGAGATTTGCTCCAAAGGTAAGTGTGGCTGGTCAGAACACCTTTTTCTTCTCCTCTTCGACCTACTCCAAAGCTTTTATTACGCAGTTTTGCTAAACTGTTGCAATATCTAACAATAATTAAGGAAGCGCTCCTTCCATGCGACGATACTTGATCAAGCGTTCGCCGGACGACATCAGGAAAATCCAGCGTCATGGTGACCACACAGATAGCCGAAAGGCTGCGTGGTTTGCCATTGGCAAGGGAAGCGAAGTAATCGCTGACATTCAACGAAACTCGCCTCGGCATAAGAGCTGGACTAAGTTGAAGCACGCCTATCCGTTCCTAAATAGGGAAGCGAAACTCATCCTGAAAATGCGGTTGGAGGCTTTGGCGAAGTTCAAGCAAGCGCCGCACCATCGACGTGGTTATCGGCTAAGTGCACTGACGGGTGTCAAACATCACAGGCCTGTGAATGCTCTTTGTCTTATTAGTGGCCACGAAGGACAAGAAATCCCCGGCCTCGTAGCCTTTGATCGTGTTGTCGTTGATGCTGAGCATATGGAGCAAGCGCTTGGTCCAGCGACTGTCTCAGAGATATTTGAGATTCGTAAGGTAATAGGCGAACAAGTGTACATCGCAACCAACGTTTCGGAATCTCCGCAGATCGTTCGGAGCTCGAAAACGGGTAGAGTCGACACACGATCTACCGCAGCCCTTACCGCTACAAAAGTCATTGCTGCCTTAAATGCGGGAGCGGACGTGGTCAAAGTCGGGTTCGCGCATCTGGACGAATTTAAGCGGGATCTGGATAGCAATGAGGTCGTAAGGCAAATGAAATTGGTTCGAAGGGAGGTTGATCAGGCTGTAAAGCAGGGCGCAATCGTAATGCCGCTCAACCGCACCACTCGTTACCCCCTTATCAGCGTGTTCTTCCCGGAGATAGGTATTGAGTCTCATGGCGAGCGACCATTTGAGATTGCCTCCAGGGCTATTGACATCACTGCAAAAGGCGGATGGCAAGGAGTTCTAATTGATACCTTCGAAAAGCATACAAGACGCCGCTATATGGATTTTTACAGCCTGGAGGAAACGGCGGAACTTGTGAGAATGGCTCACAACAGGAAACTAGAGTTCTGGATTGCAGGTTCTATTTCGCTTCCTGAAGTGAAACCTTTGCTCAAATGCAAGGTAGATCTCATCTGTTTCGGTGGCGCTGCACGTAACGCTACTGGTCAACGCAGTGTCATTGTCCATGGCCAGCCGGATCAAACCATCAAACGACCACTGGTCGAAAAGTTAGTGAGGGCTTTCGAACGAGCCGATCCTCGCTCGAGGAGGGCTGCACATGCCTAGGTCACCACGGCCAGATCTTTTGAAAGGAGCCCGAGTGTATCTATCTGGCCCAATGGATTTTGTGGCTTCCCGTGCTGATGAAATGAAATATGGCTGGCGTAACCGTGTAGGAGAGTTCCTGCGTGATTTGGGGGTGATTGTATTCGATCCGTGGAACAAGCCAAGAGTCCGAGGTCTATATGAGTACGGTCGGGAAGGAGTGGATACTACTGAGACCCGCAATCTGTGGACATTCAAGCCAGGAAAAGAAGGAGCCGAAGCTCGCGCCAGGTGTTCAGGTAAGTTTTGGGAAACGCTCCACATCGATTTAAGAATGGTAGACACCAGCGATTTCATTATCTCTTATTGTCCAACGAATATTTACAGTGTGGGGACACCACACGAAATCATTGTGTGCCGGCAACAACGGAAGCCGGTTTTATTCGTAAGTCCCCCTGTTACGTTCCAGATCCTGGATGATTTTCGCAAGCATCTCAAAAAGGACAAAGTAGGAGCCAAGCTTCTTAATCAATTGATTGCACAGGTACCAGTCAAAGATAACCCCAAGGGGGTACCAAGCTTATGGTATATGCCACTTGTAGGCGGGGAAGGTTTCTTTGATGGTTTTGGGTTCGAGCCATACAGAAAAGAGTTTGGTTGGAAGAAGTCCATTCCTCTGGATGAGCATGAAAAGACTTATGAGATTCAGCGCCCTTTGCTACCGTTCCTGCGACAACTAAAGGACAAACTGCCACCAAAATGGGATAATCGCCTAAAGAGATTTGTGCGAAATGATGACTGGTTGCTCTGGGATATCCATGGGACTAGCAGTGTTTCCCAGCCTGGAGACAAGGGGCATTACGACTAGCAATCGTAGAAGGTCCTCACATAAGAAATGAAGACGAGACCGCTCTCGATATATCTTCTAAAGGATGGCATCCACACTGCGGATGATGCCGTAAAACATCATCCATCGATTCGGAAACTTCCTATCGGGCATGGTCCGGGGAAAGTCGGCGACTTATTTCATAGGACTACGCCGGCCCGTCCGCCACGTTGGATTACATTCTTCGAATCGCACGTAAAGCAGAGTGACTTTTTGTCTTCAAGTTCTTCCGCGGTATTTGTCGTACGTGCAAGTGAGCGACTGTTTGCTTTGACCTTCGGTCATGGCAGGCATCTTCTTGACCCCAGTTCTTACGAAGAAAACTTTGGACTTCGGGTAACGCTGAATTCAGTCAGCCCTGATGAAATACGAACAATTGAGCGGCAAGCTCTGGATGCAACTGGGCGCCATTCACGCGAGCAAGCGAGCCGGAACATTCCTATTATTGAGTTTGGCTTGGATATCGACAAGGACATTCTTCGTGCGGTTACAGGTCCTCCCGAGGATGCCACCCTCGGCAAGCGGCTTGCTGGTGCTGATGCATTGGCCGTAATCGCAGAAATTGAACTGTCCAATCTTCAAAATTATCTTAAGCGATACATCACGCAATATAGGAAGCAGGCCTATCGCGACCGTTTCCCCTGGGTGGACAACATTCGAGAGGTCGGTGATCTCGCACTTAAAGAAGACCTCGATAATGAGCTTGAAGGACGTATTCAGAATGAACAACTAAATCGCATTTGGATGGCGGTGCCTGATCCTGTTGACTGGCATGATGTCGCTGGATTCATGTATTCCCCGGAAAAAGATTCGGACCTATTGGATGATATTAGTTTTAAGTCGTATCTTGAAGTCGTTGAAAACCCAGAGGCAATTACGATAGCAGACATGCACCGTCATAGAGTAATCTGCATCAGCGCTGAGACAGATCTCGAGAAACTAAGCTGGCCTGTATACAAATGTGTCTACGCTGAAATTGACCGGCGTAACAAAACCTTCCTGCTCAACAGCGGTCACTGGTTTGAAATCGCGAGCAACTATGTGCAAGAAGTCGATCGTGCAATTCGTCGAATCCCTGCAGCATTGGCGCTTCGTCTGCCAGATTACAATGACCAGAATGAAGAAATGTATAATCGGCGGGTGTGCCAGGCAGCTCCTGCAACTTACGCGCTGATGGATCGCAAGACCATTAAACATGGTGGAGGAAGCAGTAGGATAGAATTCTGTGATCTTTATACACGTCGGCGAGAGATGGTGCATGTGAAACGCTATGAGGGTTCCGGTACACTCAGCCATCTTTTTGCCCAAGGCACAGTAGCTGCCAGACTTTTTCTCAACGATTCACGATTTCGAGGAGAGGTCAACAAGCTCCTACCCGCTAGTCACAAACTGCGTTCCACGGATGCACAACCGCGCACGAGTGATTACGAAGTGGCCTATGCGATCGTGAGTAAGGAATCAGGAAAGTTGTCGTTGCCATTTTTTAGCCGAGTAACCTTGCGGTCCAGCTACACGCAGTTGCAGAACATGGGCTATCGGGTGACGCTCACGAAGATTCAACGCCGATAAATCATACCCCTAACGGAAACAGCTGTTTCAAGCTCTGATCGCGCCACCCTTGACACCTCCCCCTAGAGGGCCTAGCCTTGTCATCTAGAAGTTAGGCATTCGGAGTGCCAAAGGCTCTGCCAGACGAAAACACTTGGTGTCAGCATGAACGGTATTGATCCGGCAGCATGTAAATTTGCGCTTTCCAAAATTGCCGATGGTCTTATATTCGAAGAGTTTTCTCAAAGATTCCTGTCCGCAATACTTGGTCACTCATTTCTTCCTGTCGGTGGAATCAAGGACAGGGGGATTGATGGCTTAGAACATCTCTATCAAAAGAGTGGGACCGATAGAATTATCTATCAGGCTTCCATAGAAAAGGACCCCGAATTTAAGGTCGCGCGCACTCTTGCTAAATTACGCGCCAATAAGATTAGATTTGAGCGTTTTACATATGTCACGAATCAGGAAGTCCCATCTAAAGACAAAATCATCGATGAACTCATGGACAGGTACCGCAAGACTGCTATCCAAATTTACGATCTTGCTTGGTTTGCTATAAATGTTAATGGATCATCGGCCACAGTAAATGCATACAATACTTTTGTTGAGAGTTATTTGCATGAATTCCAAAAACCTGGCGGTAGTTATGTCATTGGTGACCTTATCAGGGATCCCAGACTCTACGTGTTCTTGAGACAACAGTGGGAATCGAACAAAGGGCAAGTTACGATCGACGAGATTCTTGCTGACACATTAATTCTCTATGCACTAGAGGGAACCGACCCGGATAAAGGTATTCTTAAAACGAGAGAACAAATAATCCAAGATATTAGTCGACACTTGAAGTTTGAACCAAAACTCTTATCGGCCCAAATAGCGAGACGATTGGAAATATTATCTCGAAAGCCCGACCGAAAGATCGTCTTCCACGCTACAAAGGACGCATATTGCTTGCCTTACACAACGCGCCAAGAACTGGTTGAGAAAAACTTCAAAGATGCGGCACTGCACCAAGCATTTCGTGACGAAGCTACCGTTAAACTCAAAAAGTTCCTAAGAGATGATAACGTTAGGGTTCAGGACTGCGTTGAACTGATCGATGCCACACTAAATAAGATCTTTTATAAGCAAGGCTTGGAGTTTTCGGAACTACTGCGATCTGGGAATACGAGAGATACTTTCGAGAAATCCCTTCCAGACACAATTTCCGAAGCGGTAGATGAGAGTGGGGTAACGCATGGCAACAGACAGGCCGTTAAAAGTGCGTTGCTGTATACAATAAGAGATATTATTTACGACGGCACAATAGAGCAAAAACAATTCTTAAAGTGTCTTTCTAACACCTATATGCTCTTATTCCTGCTTCAATGTGATCCCAAGGTATCTCTTTATTTCAGTACGATGGCTTCAAAGCTCGAAGTCTTCGTCTGCACATCTATTATCGTTCCAGCATTATCTGAGTACTATCTTGAGCCAGAAAATCGTCGATATTGGAATCTACTCGTTGGAGCCAAAACCTCTGGCGTAAAATTCAAAGCGAATGACGACATCATAGACGAACTGGTCGCACACTTTCGGAGAATCAAGACAGTCTTTAGGGATGAGTTTTCGGATTGCGAGAGCCTTTACGATGACGAAATGACAATTCTGTACATCAGAGAAATTCTAATCCGAGCGTACTTCTACGCTAAACTTCGTGGCAGGATTAGGAACTTTGATGAATTTATTGACGCTTTCTGTAATCCAAACCTTCAGAATGCCAAGCAGGAGCTTATAGACTGGTTGGGACATGAATTCGGAATTGAATTTGTTTCGTCAAAAAGCCTACCTGTTTCAATAGATAAAGGCGAACTTGTCCAGCTGCATGACGTATTGAGAAAAGCGAAGGGTGATACGAATAAGGCGCGTACAGATGCAAGCCTCATCTTAACCATCTTCGCGCTCCGGGAAAGAAACAGAGAAGCATCGGCACAGAACTGGTCTGGTTATAAAACATGGTGGTTGTCGAGCGATACGGTTACACAAAGGGTAGTTAATGCTGTCTTTGGAGACAAATACCGCATAGGCTGCTATATGCGTCCCGATTTTCTCTACAATTATATTTCGTTGGCTCCCAGTGCTACAGACGTAACAGATGTATACAAGCAAGTTTTCCCAAACTTATTGGGAGTAAATATTTCTCACAATCTCCCACACGAAATAATGGATACCGTTGGAAGATTTATTCTTGATCACAAATCTAAGAATTTGACGAGACTAAAATCTACATTGCGAGAGTATAGCGACAAACTCAAAACTGATCCCAATTCTTCGACGCGCGCCCATCTGGAGCATTTCTTTAATGAAGAAAAGCGTAAATATGCAAGTGTATGAAAAGAAACGATGCCAGGGTCCTTCTCGATGTTGGTGTATTAACTCCTTACTCTGGACTTCCCAGTATCGTTCTCACTCAAGCTTCATGTTTTGGTTGCACTTGTTGTTGAGCGGCTGCACCTTATTTCCATCGCGCTGGCATGCCGGAGCTTCTCGAACGTCCAGCCTCTACGCGTGAGTTCGACCTGCCAGGCGGGTAGGAGTTCCGTGCCTTCCAGTCGTGTGCGCAGTTCCTTGAGCCAGGCGTAAGGCTCACCAGGTGACCATGTCCGGATCTCTGCTTTAGGGGGGAGCAATGCGGCCTGCGCCCAGGCGCGGAGTGATGCGCCGCTGCCGTGGAGTACGGTGCCGTAGCGGTCTGCGAAACACCAGAGGCAGCATCGGCAGCGATACCAGCGAAGCGTATCCTTCAGATGCCGGCGCTGAGCAGAGGGGTAGGGCACCACATCGCGGCCGTCAAAACAGCGTGGGCAGATAACCACCCCGCCGCTCTTGGCCCATCGTGCGGCGCGAAAGGCGTCGGCCAGCGTGCGATCTAGTGTTGTGATGGCCTGACACCTCACGGGCTTTCTCTTAAGCCACAGCCGCTTTCTCAAGGGCAGCTTTAAAGTGAACGAGATGGACCTTGCTCCCCTTGCCGTACTGCTTCTCACTGGCGCGGCCGGCGGTTTCAAGCGCATAGGCAACGCGCCTGGCGGAGACCAGCGTGCGCGGGTCCTGCTTGAACAGGCTAAGCGCGGCGTCCACGTCCGGCTTGGCCATGACGGCCTCGAGCAGCAGGCGAACATCCTGCTCGGTGAACTCAGGCAACTCCCAAATGCGTCCGCTGACTCGCGAGGCAAGTTGCTCGAGCTCGTCGTTCGTGCCGGTGAGCCACCGGCGCAGAGTGGTGATGCCGACAAGAACCACGCCGATGTCGAGGTCATCGAACAGGGTGCGCAGAAAGTGCAGGCTGTGGAGCGAGAGGTCGTGCGCGTCGTCCACGATGAGGCAGCGGCTGCTGCCGGCCAGGCGCGCCTTGATGCGCTTATAGAGGGCCCGGAGCAAGCCCGTGTCCGGTAACTGGAGTTCGTCGCAGAGATCCTTGAGGATACCCGAGGCACCGTGGATGACGCTGGCGCGGATGGCCAGGATGGACGGGTCTCGCCGGCGCAATTCCTCGATAGTGCGGGACTTGCCGAGGCCGGAGGGCGCAATGACCGCGACCATGCGACGGTAGCGGTGCGCGAAGGCGACGGCGTCCATCATCTTCCTGGCTTGGCGTGTCTCGCAGAAGGGAATGGATGGCAGGCCGCCATCCAATCTGGCGAGCTCCCGCTCGACATAGGCCTTCAGTCGCGCGGCCGTGTCGTCCACGTTTCCGCTGTCCTTGTGATTGAGAAAGTTGCTGACGGTGGAGGCGCTTTTGCCGATTCCGGCTGCGAGATGGGCGAAGGAGAGCTTCTTGCCTGCTCGCTCGCAGCGGTTGATGAGTTTCCGAACCTGCTCGACAACGAGCTCGATCTCCGGGGGATAGAGTCCGTTCGGGAGCAGTACAGCCATCGGCTTAGTCCTCCAGCAGCAACCGCATCAGCGCGTCGCGGTCCAGTTGGTCCGTCCCATCGGTGGTCTGGTCATGCGTGGGCGGTAGAGTCCGTCCAAATTGCTCCTTCCGGACTTGGCGCAATGGCCGCTCCAGCCCGGTGATGCGCGGGATCACCAGAGGTTCGGAAGCAGGCTGTCGATCACGGGATCTGAGGTTGACGACTTTCTTCCTCCGGCTTGCCTCCGCGAGCTCGCGCAGGACCTCGTCTTCATTGAAAAGGACACGGCGTTGGCCCGCATACTCCTCGGCAGCCTTACGCGCGGTGCGCTTCCGTTTGGCCAGCCGCTTGAGATCCTCGCGGGAGGCGTGCATGGAGTAGGCGGGACGATTGATGGCTTCGCAGAGGAATCGACCCTTGCCCTCGCCGGTGACGCCAAACACGATCAGGCGGCCGATCTCGTTCGGGTCATAGCGCACGTCCACGACCTGGCCGACGTGGAGCACCAAGTCGTCCGACCAGTACCAGCGGCCGAAGAGCTTGATGCCCTGCGTGTAGACCTTGCAGGGCTTATGGCGCAGGAGCAGGAGATCGAGCGCGCGGGTTTCAGGGATCTCCTTGATTGCGTCCTGCCAGAGCAAGAGCGGCGTGGCGTCCAGCGCGGAGTGCTCCATCCGGTTGACCTGCTCGATCCGTTCGGCGACGCGGCCAGTAAATTCCTCCAGGGTCAGCAACTCGCCGCGCTGGATTTCTCCGGACAACTTCTCCGGCCGCTGTCTGGCGTCTCGCCCGCACCACCCGGGGAGCGTGCGTTCCCACTGGGGGAAGGTATGACTGAACCAACTCTCAATCGGTTTGGCCCAGGGCGTGTAGGGCAAACAGTCGCGCGCGGTGATGCCGAGCCGCGAGAGCACACCGGGTTGTAGCGCGGCCTGCATGGCAGGCGAGAAACGGACGGCTTTACTGACCGTTGAATGGCCGTTCAAATAATGGCAGCGGTAGTCCTTGCCGTTATCTTTGTAGAGCTCGCGCGGAACACCGAACCGTAGGATGCCGGCCCGGAGCGCCAGCGCGATGGTGTCGGAGTTCGGGATAAGGTCCACGTGCCATCCGGTGCAGGCCCGCGACCGGAGGTCGAGCCACGCCGTGAGCCAGGGCCGCGCGATTGTGGCGCCTGGCTCGTCGCCGAGTCGCACAAAGATGTCGAATTCGCGATGGTCACCGACCCAGATTTCTCCGACCGCAAGATCGCCGAAATCCCGATGAATTTTGGGCTCAGCCTGTGCGCGCCAGGCGCGCGACCCCTCGCGGGCAAGGACGACGGCCGGCAGCGGGAGGGTGCGGATGAAGCGATCGACGGTCTTCTGTGACGGCATAGGTACGCGCCAGTGCTGGCAGGCTACGACCAAGCGGCGATAGACCGTAGTCGGTGAGGGTCTGCTCGGATGCAGGTATTCCCCTTTGACGAACTCCTGCAGTGCCGACGGCAGAGCCGTGAACCGGCCTCGCTTCTTCCCCCAACGAGGGAGCAGCCCAGGCAAACCCTCCAGTTGGTATGCCTTGATCCATCGGTAGATGGTTCGGGCGGTTTCGCCAGACTGTGCCGCAAGGTCGGCCATGCGTCTGCTAACCGACTGGCGCGCTTTGATGATCGCAAGGGCGTTTTGCACGATCGGTAGCCGGCGCATCCCTTCAGTCTGCGCCGATTCATGGGCTTCGGCCAGATTGATGCCCTGTCTGGGCCGAGACCCATCAGGCAATGCACGCCCCCAATACTTCAGTTGCGCTTGCGGAGGGAGCGATGCCAGTCGGATCAACGTTTGAGACTTGCCATTGGCGGAGGTCTCATTGGAAGGCTTCACGGCATACAAGCCTAAAGCAAGGTGGCTAAAAATCGTTCTCCTGGCAAGGCCGGTCAGATCAACGGCCTGGTTAACGGTGATATAAGGATTGGGATTAATCACAGCTTGATATGATACATGTATGTATCATTTCATAACTATGAATGTCAAGCTATGTTTGATATATATGTCTAGAGGCTGCTAGACTTCACGCGATGCCCCGCAAACCGCCCACAGCGCATAAAGGCACACTGAACATCAGGGACATTCCCAAACAAACCATCTACCGTTTGAAGATGGCTGCTGCTGCTGAGCACCGCACCGTCAAGGGTTTTATCCTGGCCCTGATCGAAGAAAGAATTCAGGAATTAGAACAGAAGGGTGTCCTGCCTAAGAGCAAGGCGTAGGAAGTCCAGTCGAGGGGCAGCCAAATGAGGTGGGCATGATAGCATCCTCGTCGCGCGAACGAGTGTCGCGTCCCCGGCCGCAGCGTCACCACCGCCAGAATCGCGTCTTGTCCATGGGCATGCCCGTCCGCCTCTTGGTTGGCCTCGCATGTATCCTCGGATTCGATAGCATTCCGACGGCCGCATGCTCCGCCGGCGACGCGCAGGACATCACCGGCGCGGTCATCCCGATCCTGTCCCAGTCCGATCCCCTTGGCAGCAGCGGCGAGTTTGATGCCGACGGTCGCTTGAGCTCGCGGGGTGAGTTCCGCTTCCGTGTCCGTGTGAGGAATCAGTCAGGGGACCCGATTGAGGGTGACTCATTGATCGTCGTGGTGCAAAGAGTCGCGAGCGCCGATTATCTCCACGACGTGACCGGCGAGCTGGAATATGTTGGCGCCGGCGGCCAGACGCCTGACGGCAAGCCGTTCTACCGGGTTCCGCTGGGAGGCAAATCCGAACTCGGCCCTTACGCAGAGAGTGAAGAATTTATGATCGAGATTCGCAACCCCAACCTGTCCATTATTTACCCTCTGGTCCTCCGCGTGCACGGGGTACGCCGTTCCGATCCCGAGCGGTTTGAGGAAACTTTTCGGACATTGGTGGAGAAGGGCAAGCTGGGCCAGGAGGAGAAGCAGGGTTTGCGCACGCCATCCTCACCCGGTATCCCATAGAAGCTTCTCCTCGGAGGGCAAACCGTATGCCGCGCGCCGGTCCCGACGCGCTGGGCCATGGATACCGCGGCCCGTCTAGGCAGGTACCGACGAATCACGTGGCGATTCAGTCGTAGTCAAAAGGATCTTCGCCAGGAGGCCGGTGCGGGTCGTGGTGCCGGTCTTCCGCATGAGATGCTTGAGATGCTCCTTGACGGTGTATTCGGTGACCTGCAGACGGGTCGCAATCTCTTTGCTCGTCAGCCCGGTCAACAGGGCGACGAGCACGGCCTGCTCGCGGTCGGTTAAGCTGTAGCGCTCCTTGGCCCGCGGGGGCGTCGCGTTCTTTCGGCTGGCCACCGCCTCCATCAGAATCAGGACCCGGGCATCCTGAAGGCCGCCGGGCCCCGGCAATCCAAAGCCGCGCAAGAGCACGGAACTGCCCGATTCACCCACCACTCTCCGGATCTGCACCTGCTCGCACTCCTTGAGGTCCCTTCGCAGCCTGAGCTCTGCGAGAATCTCGTCGCAGAGCGTCACCACCTCCATCGGAATCACCCCTCGCGCAGCCCCGACGTTCGCCCGAGTCAGGCACTCGTTCAACGCAGACGCTTCGGGAGTCATGTACAGCAGGTGGAGGCAGGGGGTAAAGAGCAGCAACGCGGGGCCTGATCGGGCATCGGCCCAGGTCTCGGCAATCACTGACTTTTCAACAATAGGAGATGCAGGAGCCGGCTGACTCATGGCGCACCTCGTAGGGAAATAAGTACGTATGAATGGCCTACGTAAAGGTGCAGGGGGAACGCTACTGATCTTGGACGGAAAAGTCAATCCCCCTCGTTCGAGGGGGGTCCCTCCCCCAAAAGAGGGGAACCCCTCTTTTGGTAGGTAACCCACCCCTCGTTTGTCTTTAAGACCCCCCTCTTACGAGGAATTGCATAGCAGGCAGACTCCTTCTACAACCCCTAGTCACGGCAGTCCACCTCGTTCGCATGCATGGGAGGAGGTCGCTCTCCTTGGGAGATAGAGGCGTGGCGATTTCGAACTGGGAGGCCTGGGAGGTGGACCGACTGAAAACGCATGAGCCGCACCGCGACCGGTTCCCGCTCATGCGCCCCGTCCACTACGAGCTGAGTGAACCGGTTGGAGAGAAAACGAACGGCGGCCATAAGGGACGCGGCCTTACCGTCAACGTGAATAGCGGCGGCATGTGCCTGCTGATGGACCACAAGCCGGAATTACAGGACGTGTTTCGAGTCCACGTGCCCATGCCGATTCTCACAGCCCAGACGCCCACGCTGGCCGAAGTGCGCTGGGTAAAGGCGCTGCCGTTTCATCAGAACGGGACCTACTTCGTCGGGGTGAAGTTCCTGCTGTGAGGAGAGTTAACAGCTGTTGGTAGAGGAGACTGCCATGACATTGACGATCTCAAGGCGGGGCGAGCGCAACCATTTACGTGCGGGTCTCCTCGGTCTCTTAGTTGGAGCTGTGTTGGGGCTTTGGCCGTGCGCCCCCCAGCCTGCCTGGGCTGACACTCCGGGAACGTGGACTGCGACTGGAAGCATGGGAACGGCGCGATTTGCAGCCACCACCACCCTCTTGCCAAATGGCAAATTGCTCATAGCAGGTGGATACGATGCGGGAGGCACCCCGCAATCTTCCGCCGAACTCTATGATCCCCAATCGGGTACCTGGAGCTCCACAGGCAGCATGGCTACCCCTCGGGCCGCGCATACGGCGACACTCCTGCCAAACGGCAAGGTGCTCGTGGCGGCCGGACAGAGTCCGGGCTTCGTCAGGCTGGCGTCGGCTGAACTGTACGATCCCGCGACAGGCACGTGGAGTAATGCTGGCAGCATGGTCGGCGTACGCGATTCACATTCGGCGGTCCTCCTGCCAACAGGCAAGGTCTTGGTGATGGGTGGATTTACGGGGAGCATCTCGCACGTGTCGGCCCAATTGTATGATCCCCAGACGAACACGTGGAGCGGCACCGGCAGCATGGCGACGAGCAGGATGACCTTTGCCGCGACACTCTTGCCTAACGGCAAAGTGCTCGCGGTGGGCGGGGAATCGTATCCTTTGAATTGGCTGGCGTCGGCTGAACTGTATGATCCTCAATCGGGTACTTGGAGCAGTGCGGGTAGTATGGCAACCAGTCGAAATGCACCTGGGACAAAGGTCCTGCCGAACGGGAAGGTGTTGGTGGCAGGCGGAGGTAATAGCGCTGGTTATCTCGCATCCGCCGAACTGTATGATCCTGTAGCCAATTCATGGGCCGGTACTGGCAGTCTAGCTACGGCCCGCATTTACCAGGCTTCCATTCTCTTGCCAAACGGCAAGGTGCTTACGGCAGGCGGAGTAAACGCCAGCGGTGCGCTTGCATCCACCGAGCTCTATGACCCGCAGACGGGAACTTGGAGCAGCACAGGTGGCATGACCATCAATAGAAGCAGTTACAACGGCTTAGGCCTCATGACGACAGTGTTGCCCAACGGTCGTGTCTTGGTGGCAGGAGGGAGCAGTGGGAGCAGCACTCTCACATCGGCTGAGCTGTACTGCCCGGAGATGCCGGGCGTACCAGGGACGTGGGCCAGCACCGGAAGCATGGTCAACGGCTTTATTGGCGGACGAGCGGTCGCGCTTGCCTCAGGTCCCAATGCCGGCAAGATTTTGGTAACTGGCAGGGGAGTAGTGGGTTCTTCGGCAGTCCTCTCGGCGCAGTTATACAATCCGGCATCCGGCACGTGGGCGAACACCGGTGCTCCCTCCCAGATTCGTGATTCGCATACCACCATCCGGCTACCGAATGGGAAAGTGCTCATTGCTGGAGGGTATCTCCACACTGGCGGTTTCTGGAATACGGCGGATCTCTATGATCCGGACACCGGAACATGGACGCTGACCGGGAGCCTTGCCACTGCGCGCGGCGACCACACAGCCACGCTGTTGCCCAATGGGAAGGTGTTGGTGGCGGGAGGAAATTTCAACAGCGCAGGGACAACATCTGCAGAATTATATGATCCCGCGACCGGTGCTTGGACAAGTACGGGAAGTCTGATTACAGGCAGATGGAATCACACAGCCACGCTGTTGCCCAATGGGAAGGTGTTGGTGGCAGGTGGAGTTCCCGGCGCGGGCTGGCTCGCCTCGGCCGAGCTATACGATCCGCAGACCGGCACTTGGAGCAGCACGGGAAGCATGACTGTTGCCCGAGAAGTGCATACCGCCACGCTCTTGCCCAATGGCAAAGTCCTGGTGGCGGGGGGCTATAACGGAAGCACTCTGGCTTCCGCAGAGATATATGATCCCCAGACCGGCACATGGTCGAGTGCCGGCAGCCTAGTCGCTGCCCGCCTTCGCCACAACGCCACGCTCTTGCCGACCGGCAAGGTGCTGGCTGTGGGGGGATCAAATGGGAGCACACTCCTTGCCTCGGCAGAACTCTATGATCCGGTAACCGGGACTTGGAGTAGCACGGGGAGCCTGGCCACTGCACGAAGCAGCCCCGCTTTCATACTGCTGCCCACGGGACAAATCCTGATCGCAGCAGGGCACAATAATACGGGCACCATTTTCTTCACCTCCGCCGAGCTGTACTCCACCTCCATCTGTGGACCAGAAATTGCCTCCCTCTCACCGACATCAGGACCAGTCGGCACGTCAGTCACGATCAATGGCTCCAATTTTGGAGCTTCTCAAGGCACCAGTACGGTCACGATAGGTGGAACACCAGCAAGCATCACGAGTTGGAGCGACACGCAGATCGTTGCCACCGTCCCAAATCTCTCGCCCGCTGGGGCCTACAATGTTGTCGTCACAATCAACGGCCTTCCCAGCAACACCGCGACCTTTAATGTCACTGCCCCGCCGGCAGACTTTACCCTCGCGGTGAGCCCAGGTTCGCGAACTGTCACTCAAGGCGGCTCCACCACGTTCACGGTGACTCTCGGTGCGGTCAATGGTTTCAACTCGCCGGTAACACTAACGGTGACCACAGGGCTTCCTGCGGGCACGACCGCGAGCTTTAGTCCGCCTGCGCCTAATCCGGCCACAACGACCACCTCGACACTCACGCTCACAACGTCCGGCAGTACGCCGACTGGTACCTACCCGGCCATCGTGATCCAGGGAACCGGCGGCAGCCAAACCCACGTGACCAGCGTGTCGCTGACGGTGAATGCGGCTCCGATGGTGACGACGACAACCGTGTCGAGCGGAACAAGCGGGATAGCCTATAGCCAAACGCTAGCGACAAGCGGCGGCACGGCCCCGTTCACGTGGACGGTGGTGGCGGGCAGCCTGCCGCCCGGGGTGACGCTGGATAGTGGCACGGGTGTGCTCTCGGGCACGCCGACCGCGAGCGGGACCTTTACCTTTACCGTCCGAGCCACGGATGCTGGCGGAGCGTTTGACGATCAGCAGTTGACGCTGGTGGTCAACGCGCCGACCTTGACCTCGATTGCCGTGACCCCGGCCAACCCGGCGATCGACATCGGCCAGACCCAGCAGTTCACGGCCACCGGCACCTACAGCGACGGGTCTTCACGGACCTTATCGAGTACTGAAGCGTGGACAACCAAGGCCGGCATGCCTACGACGCGGTGGGGAGCAGCTGCAGGTACGATCAACAACCTGCTCTATGTGGTCGGCGGCTCGGGTGCGCAGCCGCAACTGGGCACATTGGAGGTGTTCGATCCCGCGACAGGGCTTTGGACCACAAGAGACCCGATGCCAACTGCCAGGTTCGCTCCTGCAGCTGGAGTCATCAATGGGAAGCTCTATGTGGCTGGAGGCTGTGTCGGCTGTAGCAGCGTCGTGAGCACATTGGAGGTCTACGACCCGGCGACGAACGCATGGACCACGCTGGCCCCGATGCCGACGGCGCGTGAAAGAGCCGCCGCCGGGGTGATTGACGGCAAGCTGTATGTAGTCGGCGGAGATAATGCAGTGTCGGCATCGTTTAACGTCTTGGAGGTGTATGACCCGGCGACGAATACGTGGACGACAAAAGCGCCGATGCCGACGAACCGGAGTTCAATGGGGGCGCAGGCCATTGACGGGAAACTGTATCTGGTCGGAGGTTCACCTGGTCCAGGGATCATTGATGGCAAAGTTCTGGCCTATGACCCTGCGACCAACACTTGGGCGACGAAAGTCGGAGTCATGCCGACATCCCGCGATGAAATCACAAATTCGACGGGGGTCATTAATGGCCTCCTCCACGTGGCTGGCGGACGCAATGCCACAGGCTTCCAACAGATCAGCATCCTCGAAATTTACAACCCGGTAACCGATTCCTGGGTATCCGGCCCATCAATGCCGACCGCCCGTGAGAATGCGTCCGCGGGGGTGATGAATGGTCAACTGTATGTGGCTGGCGGACGTACGCCTTCCGGCTTGACGAATGTATTGGAGGCCTTCGCGCCGCGGGAGGTGACCTGGGGTAGTGTCAACACGAGCGTGGCCACGATCAATGCCAACGGCCTGGCCACGGGCGTGGCGGCCGGATCCTCCACGATCACGGTCACCTCTGGCAGTGTCAGCGGCAACACAACGCTGACGGTTTACAACAACCAGCCGATCGCCTCCTTCACGGCCAACCCGAACCCGGCGGCTTGCTCCCAGCAGGTGGGCTTCAATGCCGGCGCATCCAGCCACGGACGGCCGGACCGCAGCATCGTCTCCTATGACTGGAATTTCGGCGATGGCAGCCCGGCGGCCAGCGGGGTGACGGCATCCCATGCCTACAGCCAGTTCGGCAGCTACACGGTGACCCTGACGGTCACCGACGACAACGTGCCGGCCAAGACCGCCACGACGAGCCTCACGGTCACCGTCAACCAGGGCAACCAAGCGCCGGTGGCAATTGCCGGAGGACCGTACATTGCGGATCGCGACAGCGCATTCACGCTGAATGGGTCCGCTTCTTCAGATCCGAATGCGGGCTGCGGCGATACGCTCAGCTACCAGTGGCTGGTGAACAACAGCATCGCGCTGACGGGGGCGACGCCCACGTTGACCGCAGCGCAGATCAACGCGCTGCCGGTGGCCAACCCGAGCACCGGATTGCCGTCCGTGCCCGTGCAGTTGACGGTGACGGACAGTTTCGGCGCGACCAATACCGCCAACACGACCCTGCGGGTCTATAACAATCAGCCGGTGGCCTCCTTCACGGCCAGTCCGAACCCGGCAGCGCCGGGGCAGCTGATCGGCTTCAATGCCGGCGCCTCCAGCCACGGGCGGCCGGACCGCAGCATCGTCTCGTATGACTGGAACTTCGGCGATGGCAGCCCGGCGGGTAGCGGGGTGACGACTTCCCACGCCTACACGCTGTTCGGCAGCTACACGGTCACCCTGACGGTGACGGATAACAACGTGCCAGCTAAGACTGCGACCACCAGCCTGGTGGTCAACGTCAACCAGGGCAACCGGCCGCCGGTGGCCAACGCGGGCGGGCCGTACATCGCGGATCGGGACAGCGCGTTCACCCTCAACGGGACGGGCTCCAGCGATCCGGACGCGGCGGCAGGGGATTCCATCGCCAACTATGCCTGGCTGGTGAACAACAGCATCGCGCTGACGGGGGCGACGCCCACGTTGACCGCAGCGCAGATCAACGCCTTCCCGCTGACCACGCCGATCCCGGTGCAGTTGACGGTGACCGACAGCTTTGGGCTGACCAATACGGCCAGCACGACGCTGACAGTCAGGGTGGCAGACAGCACCGCGCCCACGGGGACGGTGGTGATTAACGGCGGAGCCATCTTCACAGTCTCGACCAACGTGACGCTGGCGCTGACGTGCAGCGACAACGTCGGGTGCACGCAGATGCAAGTGGCGGCGGACGGGACGGCGGATACCGAACCGTTCGAAGCCTTTTCCGCCAGCCGGGCGGTGACGTTGCCGGGTGGAGACGGGGTGAAGACCGTGGCGGTGCGGTTCAGGGACGCGGCCGGGAACACCTCCGCGCCGGCGACCGACAGCATCACGCTTGATACCGGAACCACGGTATCCACGCCGGACCTCGACGCGGCGTCCGACACCGGCTCCTCGAGCACGGACAACGTGACGACCGACAATACGCCGACCTTCACCGGCTCGGCGGAGCCGAACAGCACGGTGGAGCTCCTTGAGGGCTCGACAGTGCTTGGGACGGCGACGGCGAGCGGAGGCGGCACGTGGTCGATCACAACCGGCGTGCTGGCCGACGGGAACCATACGGTCTCGGCGCGGGCCACGGACGCGGCAGGCAACACGGCGACGTCCGGCAGCTTGACGATCACCATCATCACGGCGCAGGGATTCGCCGGAAGCCTGACGGCGCAGATCAATGCGTTCCTCTCCGCAGGCCAAATCCGAAATAACGGGACGGCAAACAGCCTGCTCGCCAGCGTGGATAATGCGGAGCGAGCGATCAACAACAATCGTCCCAACGTGGCCAAGGTCATCCTGAACGTGTTGATCCTCAAACTGAACTTGTTCGCAAACATTGGTGCTATCACACCGGCGGTCAGAGACACGCTGGTGCCACAAGTCCAGACCTTGATCGCCTCCTTGCCATAGCGCAACGGGGAGGGGAGTAAAGGAGGAAGGTATATGAAGGTCACGGGGTTCAAATCGGCTCTCATCCATGCGGGCGTGTTGATTCTTGTGCTGTCGAACTGGTGGCTTGGGGCGGACCTGGTGGACGCCTACGGGCCGATTAACGACCTGATTGGACAGGTCGATCAGCTTCGGCAGACCGGAGCAATTTTCGAGGGGGCGACGGCCTCGAACCTGATCGCGAACCTCCAAAACATCGGCAATCTGGTGGACGCGGGAGACCGAGCGAGCGCCAGCCAGTTGCTCACCGCCTTCAACCAGGAGGTCAATAGCATGAGCGGCGTCCTCATGACCCCTGCCGCCGCCGGCCAACTTGTCAACGGAGCCACGACCGTCGCAGCAGGACTGTAACCGGCGGGCGGCCCCAATGGATCGGTGGCTAACGGGGCGTGTTATGTCGGCTCTGGGTCGATGTCAGTACAGATTGCCTGCGGCAATCGCCACCGTATTTCTGTGCGCTGCGTCTGGCTGGGCGGTCACCTACGAATGCATGGATACGGCAGGCAAGACGATCTTTACCGACAGCCCGTCGCAATTGACGCGCTGTGTCACGGCCACGAATGGCACGGCAGCAACCATCGGCCAGCCCGGGCCGGCCCCGATCACGACACCCCCTGCCGCGCAGGACGGCCCGCCGTCCACGCCCGTCCAGGCTGAGCCGCCCGTGGGCACCCTGTCGCCGGCCGGAGTTGCGGTGCCGATCAGCCGGGCCGGCCGGTCGCTGGTCGTGCAGGCCAAGCTGAATGGCTCACGCGATGCGAGATTGATCTTGGATACCGGCGCGGACATCACGGTGCTGTCCCATGCGGCAGCGTTGGATGCGGGGCTCTTGCCGAGTCAGACAGTCGCGACGGTGACGTTGAATACAGCCGGCGGGAGCGTCCGGGCGGATGTCTTCCGGATCGGCACCGTGTCGGTCGGCGCGGCCGAGGCCCGCAACGTGCCGGCGGCTGTGCACGATCTGCCGGACGCGCCGGCCGGCGTGGAGGGGCTGCTGGGCCTGACGTTTTTGGATCAGTTTCTGGTGACGGTGGATGCGCAGAAGGGTGAGCTCCATTTGAAGCCAAGGAAGTGACTGTGAAACGTGAGGCGTAAAGCGTAACGCGCGAAAGGAACACCATGAAGCCGAGACTCCTGGCTACCAGCTATCGGCTATTCGCTATTTGCTGCATTGTCGCCGCCTGCACTCTGCCGGAAGTCAAGCAAGGCGACCAGTTGGCGGCCAAGGGGGATTGGGACGGCGCGGTCGCGGCCTATCGGGAGGCGTTGAAGAAAAAACCGCTTGACGACGATGTGAGGCATCGGCTTGACCAGGCCAAGGCCCGCGCGGCCGATCAGCACTACGCCGAGGGACGCGAGTACCTGAAAGAGAACCGCTTCCCCGAGGCCGTGCAGGCCTTCAAGCAGGCGCTCGGTCTTGATCCCACCCGCAGCGAGCACCAGGCGGTGGTCAGCGATGCCTTCCGGCTCAAGGAAGCGCGGGACCGGCTGCAAGCCGCCGACAAGCTTAAGAACCTCGGCCGGCTCGACGAGGCCCTGGCCTCGTACGAGCAGGCGGTCCAGCTCGATCCGGATCTGACCAAGGCATTGGAAGGCATCACGGCGATCGCCGCGCAGCAGCAGGAAGAAACGCGGATCGGCTCGGCGACGCAGCCCATCACGCTCCGGTTCCAGAACGCCAAGCTGAAAGAAGTGTTTGAAATCCTCGCACGCGCGGCCGGCCTCAACGTGCTCCTGGACAAGGAAGTGAAAGACGATCCGATCACGATCTTCATCAAGGACACGCCGTTTCCCGAGGCCCTGAATCTCATCCTCAGCACGAACGGCCTGTTCGCCAAGCGCATCGGCCCGGACACGCTGCTGATCAGCCCCAACACCAAGCCGAAGCAGGACCAGTACCAGGATCTCATGATCCGCACCTTTTATCTGTCCAGTGCCAAGGCCAAGGAGATGGTCAACCTGGTCCGCACGATGCTGGAGAGCAAGCGCGTGTACGTGAACGAGCAGATCAATGCACTGGTGGTCCGGGACACGCCCGACAAGCTGAAATTGGCTGAGCGGATCATCTACGCCAACGACCGTCAGGACGCGGAGGTGGAGCTGGATCTGGAGGTACTGGAAGTCAATCGGACGAAGAACCTGAAATATGGGTTCACGTTCGGGAAGCAGGCCGGCGCGGCTGCCGTGCCGCCGGGCTCGACCAGCGGGGTGACCGGCTCGAATCAGACGTTCACGTACCAGCAACTCACGTCTATTGGACCGGCCAGCTACGTGTTTTCGATTCCAAGCAGCGTCCTGATTGATTTCTTCAAACAGGACTCGGATTCGAAGACGCTGGCGTCGCCCAAGCTCCGGGTCATCAATGCCAAGCAAGCCTCCATCAACATCGGCGACAAACAGCCGATTCTCCTGTCCACCACGAACGTACTGCCGGGCCAAGCGGCGACCGGCGCCGTGCCGACGACCTCGACCGTGACGTCGATCGAATTCAAGGATACCGGCATCAAGCTCACGGTCGAGCCCGTGATTCATCTGAACGATGAGCTGACACTCAAACTCAAGGTGGAGGTCACGCGGCTTGGCGATCTGGTCACGCTGCAGGCGAATCCGTTGATTCAGCAATTCCGGTTCGGAACCCGCATGGCGGAGACCACGCTGAACATGAAGCACGATGAGAGCGTGGTGCTGGCTGGCTTGATTCAGGACGAGGAACGAAAATCGCGCGTGAGTGTTCCGATTCTGGGGGACATCCCGGTGCTCGGCCACCTCTTCAGTTCGATGACCACCGACACGATCACGACGGAAGTGGTCCTGACGATCACCCCGCGCATTGTCCGGAACGTGAATGTGCCCCATGTGGATGCGCAGGCGTTCTGGTCGGGAACGGAAACGATCTATTCGACGATGCCGCTGTTCCCGGAGATCGCGCGGAAGACTTCCTTCAAGTCGTCGTCCACTGCGCCGGCTCCCACAGTGCCTCCGGCTCCTGCGGCTGGCGCGACAGCACCTCAGCCGAATGTCCCGGTACCGGCACTTGGAGCGCCAGCACAGCCGGCCGCTCCCTCTCCCGCGGCGGGGAGAGGGGACAGGGGTGAGGGCCTCGTCGCCGGAGGTGCGGCGGTGCTGGCAATCCGGCCGCCGGAGCTCTCTGCCTTTGCCGGGCAGGAATTCTCGGTGGAGCTGCTGGCCGACAATGTCGAGAGCTTCACGGAATCGTCGGTGACGGTCTTCTACGATCCGAAAGTGCTTGAGTTCAAGCGGGCCGTTGAAGGCGAATTTCTGACACGGAACAGCACTCCGGCATCGGTCACGATTGTTTCGGCCTCGCCAGCGATTGGACAGATCACGCTGCGCCTGCAACGCGAGGGGGCTCCTGGCGTTGGGTCCGGCGTCCTGGCCACGGTGTTTTTCCAAGGCAAGGCGTCGGGGAGTTCCACCGTCGAGATTCAGAGTGCGACCGTGTCCGGCGCCGGCGCCAAGCCGATCCCGGTGACGGTGAAGCGTGGGCTGATCAAGGTGCGGTGAAGAAGGCGCGAGGCTGGAGGTTGGAGGCTTGAGGCGAAAGGCAGGGAACATGACACTCGGACGGTCCAAGTTCGATGTTCGAAGCCATCCGGAAACCTCCAACCTCCAACCTCTAACCTCTAACCTTTTGCAGACTGAGCGCGGCGTGACGCTGTTGGAGATGATCGTCACGGTCGCCATCGTGATGGTGCTCGCGTCCGTCGCCATGCCGCTGTCGAAGTACAGCACGAAGCGCACCCAGGAGTTGGAGTTGCGCCAGAAGCTGCGCGAGATTCGCCTGGCCATTGATGAATTTCGCAAGGATTGGTCGAGGGACGGTGACATTCTCACGGGACAACTCTGCGTGAAGAACAAGTCCTCCTGCAAGGAAGTCACCGGCATGACCGGATATCCGAAGGATTTGAACGTCTTGCTCGAGGTGAAACTGAGCGGCGCGGAGGCGACGGTGCGGGAAAAGATCGCCATCCGGCGCTACCTCCGCCGGATTCCGGTTGATCCGATGACCGGTACCGCGGACTGGGGGCTCCGCTGCTACAAAGACCCGCCGGATGCGCAGGATTGGTGCAGGGATGATGTCTTCGACGTGTACACGAAGAGCGATGACACGGCGATGGATAAATCGAAGTATCGGGAGTGGTGAACCTTACGGCAGCAGGAGGCTAGAGGCTATGGGCTATAGGCAAAAAACGTGGGATGGGGAGAAGACACCCTATTGCCTATTGCCTATCGCCCATCGCCCGCGTCGCTGCGACGCTGGTTTCACGATTCTCGAGCTGATGATGGTGATCACGATCGCCGGTATTCTATTGACCCTGGCCGAGCCGTCGCTCTCTAACACGATCATCAGAGCGCGGGAAGCGAGCTTGAAGCAGAACCTCTTCACGATGCGCGATGTGATTGATCAGTTTCGGGCCGATACCGGCAAGTATCCGCCCACCTTGGCCGATCTGAAATCGGTCGGGTATCTGAAGCGCATGCCGGTCGATCCGTTCACGCGGTCCGACGCTACGTGGCAGGAGATTCAGGATCAGGCCGAAAGTGGCGTCTTCGACGTCCATAGCGGCAGTGATCTCGTCGGCTCCAACGGCGTGCCCTATAACCAATGGTAGCGACTGTGCGAACGACAGGATTCATCATCAGCAGCCTTGCCGGCGTCGTGGTGCTGCTCGCGGGCTGTACGAGCGCCCCCTCCGTGCCCCCGCCGGAGCAGGCCGGGCCCTCACAACAGACTGTGGTGGTCCTCCAGGACCTGCGAAAAGAGGCAGCATCGCTGCGCGCCGAGTTGGCGACCACCCGCATCGCCGCGGCCAAGCAGGAGGCTGAACTGAAACAGGCGCGCGGCCAGGTGGACGAGTTGAACAGGGCTCTGTCGGTCAAGGAACTGGAATTCGCAGGGGTGCGGCACGAGCGGGATCGCCTGCTCTTGACCCAGAAAATCCACGAGGATGCAGGGACGACGCAGGCCAAACTGCAGGCGGTCGAGTCTGCCTTGACGGCGCTGACGACCGAAGTGGCTCAGGTGAAGCATGAGCTTGCAGAGGCGCCGTCATCCATGCGCCTGAACACTGTGCGCGTGCCGGACTTGCCGATGATCGAAGAAGGCCGTCCGGCCTGGGTGATTGTGCAAACCAACGAGTCGCTCTGGCTGCTCGCCCGCCGCTACGGGCTGACGGTGGAAGAACTGAAGGCTGCGAACAAACTGGAGAGTGATCAGATTCACGTGGGGCAGCGGCTGATCATTCCGCCTGCACGGTAAGACGAAGGCCAGAGGCGAGGGGCATGGGAAGGTATGACCGGAGAAACAGCATATCATTCTCGGTCCAGGCTCCGGCTTTAACCATCGCCTCCAGCCTCCAACCTCTAACCAGGACTTGGTGATGCCGCAATTTCGCTACAGAGCCGCGCGACCGGACGGGGCGACGGTGGAGGAATTGATGGACGCCGACAGTGAGGGCGCGGTCCGCAGCCAGCTCGAAGGCAAAGGCTGGCTCGTTCTTAACGTGGAAGGGACGCGGAGCCTGTCGTTGTCATTGCCCCAGTGGCAGGGGAGCCGCCTGTCGATGCGGGAGTTCCTGGTGTTCAACCAGGAGTTCGTGGCCCTGGTGAAAGCCGGGCTGCCGATCCTGAAAGCCTGCGAATTGCTCGCTGCCCGCGCGCCCCATGCCGGCTTCAAAGCGGCCCTGCAGGGCGTCCGCACGGAGATTCACGGCGGGGCCTCCATTTCGGAAGCCATGGGCAAGTACCCCGAGCATTTCCCGGAGCTCTATCGTGCCTCGATTCGATCAGGCGAGCACTCGGGGCATCTGGTCGACGTGCTCCATCGCTACATCGCCTACGTGAAGCTGGTCATTAGCACGAAGGAAAAGGTCGTGAAGGCCATGGCCTACCCGGCCTTCCTGATCGTCGTGGGCGTCGCCGTCGTCGCCTTTCTGCTGGTCTATGTGATGCCGACCTTCGCGGAGATTTACGGGCAGAGCAAGGCCGATCTTCCCGTCCCGACGAAGCTGCTCCTCGCCGCCGTCGAGCACGTCCGTACATGGCTGCCCTGGCTGGTGGCCGGGGCGTTTGGCCTGGGCGCGGCGGGGTACCAGTGGATGCATACCGAGGCGGGGCGGAAGCAGGTGGATCGGCTGAGTTTGCACGTCCCCATCATCGGCGACGTCCTGTTGAAGAATCAGATTGTGCGCATGGCGCGGACCCTGTCCACCGTCCTGGCGGGCGGCATCCCGCTGCTGACGGCCCTGCAAATCACCGGCGGCGCGATCACGAATCGGGTGCTCACGCAGGCGATCGCCCGGGCCACCGAGCGCGTGCGCGAAGGCGCGGGACTGGCCGCATCACTGAAGCAGGAAGGATTTCTCCCGCAGATGACCTTGGAGATGATCGAGGTGGGCGAGACGACCGGCAGCCTCGAAACGATGTTGCACGACGTGGCCGAATTTCACGAGGGGGAGCTTGATCTCCGGCTCAGCCAGCTCACGACCTGGATCGAGCCGGCTCTGCTGCTGATCATGGGCTTCGTCGTCGGCGGGATTGTCATTGTCATGTATTTGCCGGTCTTCCAAATCGCAGGAACGGTGTAGGAGAAGACCATGCCGGCACCGGTGAAACGCGCAGCCCTCGAAGAAGTTCTCGTCCGGCGTGATCTGGTTGCGCGGGAGCTGATCGAGGCGTTGGCCCAGCAGGCGGACGAATCCCGCCGGCCGCTGCGGGCGTATCTGCTCGAGCACGGCCTGGTGCCGGAAGAGGCCATGGCGCAGGCCCTGGCCGAACAGTACGACCTTTCCTACAACCCGCTCACGGACTTCCGGGTGGATCTGGAGCAGTTCCAGTCCATCCCCGTCGAATGGATGCATCGCCACCCGTTCGTGCCGATGAGCGAGCAGGAAGGCATCCTGACCATCGCGGTTGCCGATCCGCAAAACCTAAGAGGGCTCGATGAGCTGGAGCTCCTGCTCGGCCGCGAACTGCAACTGGTCGTATCCACAAAATCAGCGATCGTCGAGTCGCTCAAGCAAAGCGAGGGCAATAGCCAGGTCATCACCCGCATTCAGGAGGAATTCCGGCCGATCCTCATCCGCGAAACCGAGCAGGGCGACGAAGTCCTCTCGCGCGAGAAGATCTCCAAGGATCAGAGCCCGGTCGTCAAGCTGGTGGACACCATTGTCCTGAACGCGCTGCAGAAGCGGTCCAGCGACATCCACATCGAGGTGAACGAGCGGGCGGTGGAAGTCAAATACCGCATCGACGGCGTGTTGTATCCAGCCATGGACCCGCTGGACATCAAATTCCACGCCCCGATGATCTCGCGCTTGAAGGTGATGTCCGAGCTGGACATCGCCGAGCGCCGCATTCCGCAGGACGGGCGGTTCAAGATGCGGCTGGAAGAGCGGAAGGTGGATTTCCGCGTCTCCGTCCTGCCCAGCGCCTTCGGCGAATCGGTCGTGATCCGGATATTGGAAAAAGAAGACGTGGCGGCCGGCATGGGCCAAATCCGCTTGGAGCGGCTGGGGTTCAATGCCGAAGACCTGCGGCGGTTCCGGAAAGCCGCGGCGGAACCCTACGGCATGGTACTGGTGACGGGCCCGACCGGGAGCGGCAAAACCACGACGCTCTACGCGGCCATCAACGAGATCAACAACCAGCAGGACAAGATCATCACGATCGAGGACCCGGTCGAGTACCAGCTCCGGGGCATCGTGCAGATTCCGGTCAACGAAAAGAAGGGGCTCACCTTCGCACGCGGATTGCGGTCCATCCTGCGGCACGATCCCGACAAGATCATGGTCGGTGAGATCCGGGACGCCGAGACGGCGCAGATCGCCATCCAATCGGCGCTGACCGGCCACCTGGTCTTCAGCACGGTCCATGCCAACAACGCCTTCGACGTGATCAGCCGGTTCGTCAACATGGGGATCGAGCCCTACAACTTCGTGTCCTCGCTCAACTGCATCCTGGCGCAGCGGCTCGTCCGGGCCCTGTGCGCAGCCTGCAAGGCACCGGGCCCGCCGGATCGGAAGGAGTGCGAGGAGTCGGGGCTCAACTATGAGCAGGTCAAAGACCGCACCTTCTATTACGGCAAGGGTTGCACGGAGTGCAACGGGCTCGGTTTTCGCGGCCGCCGCGCCATCACCGAATTCCTGGGGTTGACCGACCACATCAAGGAAATGGTGCTCGATCGGCGGCCGTCGTCGGAGTTGCGCAAGGTGGCGGTTGCCGACGGCATGACCAACCTGCGCGAGGCGGGGCTGGAAAAGGTGATGAACGGGGAGACCACGCTCAAGGAAGTCAACCGCGTGACGTTCAGCCATGGAGGCGTGGCATGAAACTGGTGCCCGTGCGGCGTCCGACCATCGGCGTGAGCGTCGGATCCAAGGCGCTCAGCCTGGTCGAGGTGAGCCGGAATTGGCGTCCGGATCGGAGACGCCGCTGGCTGGCGCGGAGCCTGCAACGGTGCACGGAGCAGCCGGTCCCGTCCGGCCTGATCCGTCCCTCGGCCACGGAGCCCAACGTGTCGGATCCCGCCGCGTTGACCCGCGACCTCTCGACGCTCGTGGATGGTACGCGCAAGGCGGCGCGGCCGGCCTCCATCGCGCTCACCCTGCCGGACCTCTGCGCGCGGGTCGCATTGATTGAATTCGAGTCCTTGCCGCCGAAACCGGCCGACCGCGATCAGTTGATTCGCTGGCGGTTTCACAAGGAGCTGAACGTGCCGGCCGGCGACGTCCGATTGACCTATCGGGTTCTGCGGGTCCCGGCGCGCGCATCGAGCGATGGACCGGTCCGTCTCCTCGCCGCGGTGGTCCGGCGGGCCGTCATCGAGCAATACGAACAGGCCTGCCAGGCGGCGGGGTTCATCCCGGTGAGCGTCAACCTGGCCAGCTTCGGGCTCTTCGATCTCTATCGGCCCGTCATGGAACAGGCCATCAAGGACGGGGAGGAATGTTTTTTCCTCCATGCCGGCGGGGACTGCCTCTCCTTCGTGGCCATCCGGTCCGGCCTGCCGGTCTTTTTCCGGACCAAGGCCTTGCGGAACGGGTCCGCCAACGGGAACGGCGATGCGGTCATGCAGGAACTGCTGGCCACGTTGCAATTCTACCGGGAGAGCCACGCCGGCCGGTCCATGCCGGCGCCTGCGCCGCTCTTCGCGCTCGGCAGCCGGACGGACTTCTCGCTCCCAGACTCGATGGGCATTCGCATGGTCCCGCTGGGATGGGAGCAGGTGGGCATCGCGGCGGCCGACGCGTCGGCGCCGTTCCCCCTCACGGGCCTGCCGGCGCTGGCCGGTGTGCAAGGAGGCTAATCGGAATGCGGCTGCCAATTCTCCAACTGAAGCTCACAGCCCACGGCTTGCCGGTCGTGCGGGCCGTGCAATGGAGCCTCGTCTTCGTCATCGCCGCCTCGGCGGCCGTGGGGGGCTGGTTGTGGTGGGACAGCCTGGTGCTGGATGAGCAGGCGGCCGTGTACGAGGCTGCCGCCCGGCGTGTCCAGAACGCCACCGGCAAGTTTGCGCAGGACTCGCTTCAGGCCGGGTTCGACCTGTCGGAAGGACGTCTGAAGGTGATGAACCAGGAAGTGATCTTCTCGGATCAATTGCTCAAACAGCGCGCCTTTTCGTGGACGCGCTTCCTGAGCGACCTGGAAGACGCGGTGCCGCCGCGGATTTCGATCGCGTCGGTGACGCTCGGCGGAGCGGATGCCGCCATCGCGCTGTCGGGATCCGCGCTGACGCTGAAAGACGTGACGGCGCTGGTCAACAGCCTGGAGCGCCATCCGTCGTTCCGGAACGTCGTGCTGTCCCAGCATCGCGTCCAGGAGCCGGCCGGCACGGAGGAAGAGAGGAAAAAGATGCGGCCCACGATCGGGTTCACCCTGACGGCGGGGTATCGTCCGGCGATTTGAAGAGGGGGAGGAGTTGCGGATGTTCGGCTTGACGCTCTCACCGGTCTCGGCTCACGCGCTGCGCGTGCTCCTGCCGCTGGCGGTGCTAGCGGGAGTCTGTGCCGGGTTGACGGCAGGCCTATCCCTGCTCGTGCACGATCCGGCGCAGGAGCGCGTGCTGGCGGCGCAGGCCGCCTACGACGCGGCGCGCGACGCGCACAGCCGGCACCTGGCGGCGCGGCAGACCCAGGAAGGGCTCGCCAAAGTCTGGCGCACGCTGCCCGATCGGAAGGAGTTTCCGTCGGTCATCCTGGCGATCGTGGACCTGGCGCAGCAGAACCGGATCGCCATCCCGGGCATGAACTACACACTGAAGGCGGGTGCGGAGGGACTGCCGTTGAAAGCGTCCATCACGTTCCAGGTGTCCGGCGAATATGCCGCCATCCGGCGGTTCATTCATCGGATGGAGACCGATGAACGCTACTTGACGGTGGAAAGCCTGGACGTTAGCCGGTCATCCCTGCGCAGCGGTCCGGATGGCGACAAGGAGCGCGCGGCTGAGGCGGTGAGATTCAACATGCGCGTCACCACCTATCTCAGGCCGGGGACGCAACAGGCGGCGAAACGGGCATGACGAAGCGCGCTCAAATACTGCTGTTCGGTACGCTGCTGCTCCTGTGGGCGGGGATCATCGCCGTTCGCGTGCTGACGGAGCCGGCACCGCAGCGCGTGCCGCTCAAGTTTGTCTCGGGCCAGACTGTGGCGAGAGAGGCGTTGCGCAAGGATAACAGCGCGCCGGCTGTCGTGGCGCCCAAGCAGGCCGCCACGGCTCAGGTCGTCTTCAAATCGCCCAAGAACATTTTCGCGCCGCTCGATGCGCGTACGGACGAGGCCAGGGAGGCGGACGCACGAGCCCGCCAACTGGCCGCCAAGAAGAGAGCGGAACAGGTGGCTGCGGCAACTGCCCTGCCCCCTCCTGCCCCGCCGCCTCCGACGCCGGAAGAATTGGCGGCGCAGGAAGCCAAACGGCAGGCGGAACTGGCCCGCCAGCAAAAGGAGCAGGCGATCCAGCAGGCCCGCAAGGCGATGGGGCAGTATCGGTTTCTCGGCTATCTCACGCAAAACGGCTCTCCGCAGGCGTTCCTCGGCAAGGGCACCGACATTTACATCGTGCGTACTGGCGAAACGATCGAGGGCAAGATCCAGGTGAAGTCCATTGATGCCGCCGCGGTGAAGCTGGTGGAGCAAAACACGAGCACGGAGGCCTCGCTTCCGCTGACGAAAGAGGGGAGCTGAGCTGATGACCCTCCTCGAACGAGGGGATGACCCCCCTCGTTCGAGGGGGGAGGATCCCCCTCGTTTGGGGAATTGTATTCCTAAGTTGTTTCTTGTATCGAAGGGGCCCGCGAAACTGGCATAGAGGAAATACATGAGCCGACGCACCGGGCTGGTCAGCTTCGTCGTGAGCATTGGGCTCATGCTGTTGAGCTCCATTCCTGCGCTCGCTCAGACCTCCCAGGACTACTTCCTGCACGGCAGCGGCGGCACGGCCAATCCGCCCACGCTCTTCCTCGACACGACGGCCCCGACGAGCGGTACGGCCAAATACAAGGATTCAGCCGGCGTCAACTTCAACGGCGGCAACCCGTGGAAGGAGGTCGGCGCCTGGCCGACCTCGCCGGTCCCGACCTCCGGTACCCTGGTCGCGGTGGCGCCCTCGACGGTCTGGCTGGGTCTGAAGAACAGCGACGATCAGGGCACCAACTTCGACCTGCTCGTCGAGCTGTACAAGAACGGCTCCTTGGTGTCTTCCGGTCTCAACCGCTGCATCACCGGCATCACCCGCAATCCGAACCTGGCCAAGGAAGTCAGCGTCGCCCTGAGCGCCCCAAGTCCGCAGTCGCTCAACGGCAGCACCGATACCCTGTCGCTGAAGGTCTGGACCCGCATCGGCACCAACCCGGACAACACCAAGTGCGCGGGACACAATAACGCCGTCGGCCTCCGACTCTATTTTGACGCGACCAGCCGCCAGTCGCTCGTCGGGCTGACGATCACGCCCAACCCCATCCCGACCACGCTGGCGCCCAATCCGCTCACCATCACCGTCGGGGCCACGGGCACGCTCACCGCGACCATTGCGCCGGCTCCAACGGCCGATGGCGCCCTGGCGGTCAGCAGCGCCAATACGAGCATCGCCACCGTGCCGGCCACCGTGGCCTTCGCCAGCGGGCAGACCTCGGTGCCGATTCCGGTCACCGCCGTCGCGGTGGGCAATACCCAGATCACTGCCTCGCTCAATGGCGGGAGCGCCAGCGCGACGGTCCAGGTCACGCCTGCGCCGCCGACGATCACCAGTCTCCTGCCCACATCCCTGAATCTGACGCAGGGCGCCACGGGCACGCTGACGGTCACGATCAGCTCGGCACAACTTACCGATACGGTCGTCACCCTCAGCAGCACCGCCTCCGGTATCGCCTCGGTGCCGAGTTCAGTGACCGTGCCGACCGGGCAGGTGAGCGCACCGGTCACCGTCACGGCCAACACGCCCGGCACAGCCCAGATCACGGCCAGCCTCAACGGAACCAGCGCCAGCAGCATGGTGACCGTGGCGCCGGCGCAGGCGACCATCGTCTCCTTGCTGCCTCCGACGAATCCGGTGACCCTCGGAGGCACAGTCACGCTCACGGTGACCATTTCGGCCACGCAGCCGACGGATACCGTGATCGCGGTCTCAGCCTCACCGGCCGGGATCGTCACGGTGCCGGCCTCCGTCACCGTGCCGGCCGGCCAGCTCAGCGCGCCCATTACGGTGGGGACCGTGGCCCTCGGCACGGCGATGGTGCACGTGAGCCTCAACGGCAGCATGGCCGAGGCCACTGTGCAAGTGACGCCGCCGCCGCCGGCTGTCGTGTCGCTCACGCCTTCGCCGCTCACGGTAGTCGTCAATGCCACGGGGCAGCTCACCGTCACGCTCAATGCGGCGCAGTCCACCAATACGTCGGTGACCCTGAGCGTGGATAACCCCTCGGTGCTGCAAGTGCCGGCGAGCGTGACCGTGCCGATGAATCAGCTCTCGGCCGCCTTCACCGTCACCGGGCTGGCCGTGGGCGATGCGATTGTCACGGCCACGGTGGGGAGCAGCAGCCAGACTGCGACGGTCCATGTCGTCCCGCCGCCGCCGGTGCCGGTGTCGCTCCTGCCCAATCCGCTGCCCCTCCAGCAGGGGGCGACCGGCAGCTTGACGCTCACGATCAGCTCGGCGCAAGTCAGCGACACGGTCGTGCCGCTGACCAACAGTGATGCCACCATCATTCAAGTGCCGAGCAGCGTGACCGTGCCGGCGGGACAAACGACGGCAGCCGTGCCGGTGGTCGGCTTGGTACCCGGTTCTGCGACCGTCTCGGCCACGCTCAACGGCACGACCGTGACCAGCACGGTGCAAGTCACCGAACCGCCGCCGGTCGTGACGAGCCTCACGCCGACCACCCTGAGCCTGCCCAAGGGCAAGCCGGGCGTCCTGCGCGTGACCGTGAGCCGCGCGCCCACGGAGCCCACGCCGGTCACCCTGACCAGCAGCGCGCCGGGTGTGGCGACCGTCCCGGCCTCGGTGACCGTGCCAGCGGGCGCGCTCTTTGCCGACTTCCCGGTCATGTCCCTCAGCGAAGGCTCGGCCGTCATCACTGCCTCGCTCAACGGCGGGTCTGCCACGTCCACGGTCACGGTCACGCCGGCGGAGGTCGTGTCGTTAACGCTCACGCCGACGAACCCCGCTCTCTATGTCGGGGAGAGTCAGCAGTTCACCGCCACCGCCACCTTTACAGACGGGACGACGCAGAACCTGACGACGCAGGTGACGTGGACGTCGGCGACCGAGACGGTTGCCACCATCAATGCCGGTGGCCTGGCCACGGCGTTGGCGGTCGGCACGACCACGATCACCGCGAGCTATACGAATCCCAGCGGGCCGCCGGCTGTCACCGCCAGCGCGACGCTCACGGTCAACCCCCAGCCGCAGATGCAGCTCATTCCGGCCTCCGCCAGCTTGCAGGTCGGGGAGACTCTGTCATTGACCCTGGACGCCGGGGCCCCGGCCAACATCGGGGGCCTCACGGTCACGCTGACCTCGACCGGCTCCGGTACGGTCACCCATCCGGCGACCGTGACCGTGCCGGAAGGGGAGACCCAGGTGCCCTTCACGGTCACGGGAGCAACAGCAGGTTCCGTCACGCTGACTGCCTCAGCGACAGGCCGCCAGTCGGCCACGGCGACCCTCACCGTCACCCCTGGGGTACCGAGCATCACGAGCTTTAGCCCGACCAGCGGGGCAATCGGCACAACGGTGACCATTACAGGCACCAGCTTCCACACGGTCGCTGCTGAGAACACCGTTAAGTTCAACGGCACAACGGCGATCATCACGTCCGCCACCGGCACGGCGATCATCACGACCGTCCCGCAAGGCGCGACCACCGGGCCGATTACGGTGACCACCGCGCAAGGCACGGGCACAAGCGCCACGAGCTTCACCGTGACCGGTCCGGACTTTACAATCAGCGCGTTGCCGACCCCTCTGGCCATTGCAGCAATCGGGCAAAGTGCCTTTGCCGTGAGTCTGAGTGGGACGGGTGGGTTCACGAACCTCGCCACGTTGAGCGTCACGGGTGTGCCATCGGGGATGACTGCCACCTTCTCGGGGGCCACCCTCACCATGGGCCAGAGCGCGTTTCTGACCGTGACGACCAACGGCACCACGGCGGCTGGCATCTATCCGTTGACCATCAATGCCGTGGGCTTGGTCAACGGCGTGCAGACCACGCGCTCCGCCACGGCCAACGTGCAAGTGCTCGGCGCCGGGACGACCACGCTCTCGGGTCAGGTCTTGGATGAAGACGCGAAACCGGTCAAGAACGCGTTGGTGAAGCTCGGCGTGCTTCAAGTCTCGACCGACGATGGCGGGAACTTCCTCATCCAGAATCCACCCACGGGCGCGGACCAGCTCCTGTTCATTGACGGCGGGCCTGCCTCCACGCCCACGCACAATTTCCCGATCATTCCCTACAAAGTCACCATCGTCGGCGGGCAGAACAATCCGCTCGGCTTCATCGCCTATCTCCATTTCCAGAAGACCACGGGCCTGGTGGATATTTCCAATTCAGGGGTCGAGCGAATGGTGACCGATCCGGAATTGCCGGGCTACCAGATGACCATCCCGGCCGGGGCGACCATCACCGGGTGGGACGGGCAGCCCAACCAGCAGATTTCTGTACGGCGCGTACCGGTGGACCGGACCCCGCTGCCGCCGGACCTGCCAGGGAACCGCTATTCTCCTATAATTTATATGGACTACTTCAACAAGCCGGGCGGCGGCACGGCTTCAGAGCCAATTCCGATTACCACACCCAACGACGTCGAAGCTGCACCAGGTACGCAAGTCGAGCTCTGGTTCTATGACGAGGCACCGGACGGCTCGCGGCCTAACCAGTGGGCACAGTATGGGACCGGCACCGTATCCGCCGATGGCAGTCAGATCATGCCAGACATTGATCCCTCGACCGGCAAGCCCTACGGCCAGCCGCGCTTCTGCTGCGGAGCGGAGCGACGGGCCAGAGGACAGCTCCCACCTCAGCCGGGCGCGCATGGCGATGGTGAGAACAGCGGTGATCCAGTGGATCTGGCCACGGGACTCTTCATCCTCAAGAAGACGGACCTTGTCCTTCCTGGCCGGTTACCGATAACCCTCACCCGCGTGTACCGGACCAATGACACAGTCCTTGGCCCCTTTGGTCGCGGAGCTAGCCACTCCTACCAAATCCGTCTGTTGGTCACGAGCAATCTTCGAACGCTCATCCTGCCGGATGGCGCACAGGTGCTCTTCCCCCTGCAGACCGATGGCACCTATCGGAATTCCAATGCGCCCGCTTACCGGGGGAGTATTCTGACTGCAACGGGAAGTACCCACACCCTCCGTTTCAAAGATGGCACCACTTGGACCTTCGGGGCTATCTCTAACTTCTTTGCGTTTCTCGTCGGCCAGGCCGATCGCAACGGCAATACCATCACGCTTACGCGGGATGCACAAAACCGACTTACAGACATTACAGATTCCGCGGGGCGCCACATTCTGATCGAGTATGATAGTCAGAACCGCATCACGAAACTGACCGATCCGCTGGGCCGCACCGTGACCTACTTCTATGACACCACTAACGGTTTGGCGCTTGTGCGCGACGCAGCGGGAAACGAAACGCACTATGCTTATGACGGCACGGGGCGCATGACAAGCATCGTTGATGCCCGTGGCATTACCTATTTGATTAATCAATACGACGTTCAAGGTCGTGTGAGCCAGCAAACATTGGCTGATGGGGGTCTGTGGCAATTCGCGTACCAAACAGCGGGCGGTGTGGTCACTGAGACGACGGTAACCGATCCGCGCGGCACCAAGAAGACGACGCGGTTTAATGGGCTCGGCTACACTCTGACAGCGACGGATGGGCAGGGCCAACCGCGCTCGACTTCGCGCGATGGCGCCACCAACCAGGTCAAGGCCACGACCGATTCGCTGGGCCGCAAGACCAGTTATGAGTATGATGCCGCCGGCAATGTCACCAAGATCACCGATCCCGATAACCACATCACGCAGTTCGAGTACGAGCCGACGTTCAACCGCGTGACCAAGATCACGGACGCGCTCAACCAGGTCACCGAGTTCACCTACGATCCGGCGAATGGGAACTTGTTGACTACGAAGGACCCGCTCAACCACGTGACGACGATCGCCTACAACCAGTTCGGCCAGCCCACGTCGGTGCAGGGGCCGATCCCGAGCGAACCGCCGACGACCTTTGCCTATGATGCCAATGGCAACCTCATCACGACGACCGATCCATTGGGCAATGTCACGCAGCGGACGTATGATGCCGTCAGTCGCCTTATCAGTCTGAGCGACCCACGCGGTCTTACGACGCAGTTCGACTATGATGTCCTCAATCGGGTGGCAGCTATCGCCGATGCCGCGCATGGCCTCACCCGCTTCAGTTACGATCCGAACGGGAATCTCCTGACAGTGCAGGATGCCAAGAACCAGACAACGACCTATACCTATGACAATATGGATCGTCTGGCGACACGGAAGGACGCACTGAATCGGCAGGAGAGCTATCAGTACGATCCGGCGGGGAATCTTGCGCAGTTCATCGACCGCAAGAATCAGCAGAGCACGTTCACCTACGATGCGTTGAACCGGCGGACCGGGGCGAGCTATGCGGACGGCAGCAGCACCTCGTTCACCTACGACAGCATCGGTCGGATGGCCAAAGCCACGGATTCCGTTGCAGGCACGGTCGAGTTCAGCTATGACAATCTCGACCGGCTGAGTCAGGAAACGACTCCGCAAGGAACAGTGATATATCAATATGATGCCATTGGCCGTCGCAGTCAGATGACTGCAAACGGACAACAGGCAGTCACGTATGGCTATGATGCGGCTTCACGATTGACGCAGGTTGCGCAAGGAACTTTGGCGGTGGGCATCGGATACGACAATGCCAATCGCCGGTCGAGCCTGACCTATCCGAACGGGACGAGCACGGCCTATTTCTATGATAATGCGTCGCGGCTGACGAGTATCGTCCACAATGGCCCTGCTGGCGTGATCGAAAGCCTGGCATACACGTATGATGCGGCTGGGAATCGGATCAGTCTCACCCGAACCAACGGCACAGCTTCTAATCTCCCGGCTGCGGTGCAAGCGGCCTATGATGCGGCGAACGAGCAGATTCAGTTTAACAGCGGCTCTCCAAATCAAACCTTCGATGCCAATGGGAATCTATCAGCCCAAACGAACGCAACGGGCACAACGACCTACACATGGGATGCGAGAGATCGCCTCATCGCAATCAACGGAACTGGACTGAGCGCTAACTTTAGTTACGATGCGCTGGGGCGGCGAGCTAGCAAAACAGTTAATGGCGTGATGACGCAGTTCCTTTATGACGGGAAGGACATTGTACAAGAACTTGGTGGAAGTGCAGTGGGAACCAGCTATGTGCGTTCACTGAACATTGACGAGCCATTTGTACGACAGATGTCCAATGGGAGCGAGTTCTATCATGCGGATGCGCTGGGCAGCAGCCTTACATTAAGCAACGCAACTGGCGCGTCTACGGTCAGCTACAGTTATGAAGCGTTTGGAAAGACGACAGTGACGGGTACGTCCTCGAATCTATTCCAGTTCACGGGGCGAGAGAACGATGGGACGGGACTGTACTACTATCGTGCGAGATATTACGGTCAGAATTGGCAGCGATTTATCAGCGAAGACCCAATCGGCTTTAACGGTGGGATCGACTTCTATGCGTATGTGCTGAACAATCCCATCAACAGGGCAGATCCATTCGGGCTGGCACCAAAAATTTGCTGCCGACCAGTTGGGTATGGCCTGGGTGCCATCGCTGACCATTGCTTCATAATTCCTGATAAAGGACAACCGAGCACATGGTCCTTGCGCGATGGCGGATTTGCTGGTTCGGGACCTGGTGTTATAACTCCTGGTTACGATCAAAATAGTGGTGGAGAATGTGAAGAGTGCAAGCCCAAAAACTGCAATAACCCTGATCAGTGTTTTGCTCGTGTAGCCGGACAATACCCGAATGGAAGCACATATAATTATAATGGACCTAATAGCAATACCTTTGCTGCAACGTTGGCCAATGCCT
>Ga0187892_10002455_pt1 | contig 37112 bp, 33 predicted proteins | sample MA1701073metaG_FD_139345 | JGI IMG/M metagenome (GOLD analysis project Ga0187892, IMG submission 139345) | Bio-ooze microbial communities from a basaltic lava cave in the Kipuka Kanohina Cave System on the Island of Hawaii, USA - MA170107-3 metaG ... | reverse complement strand
TTCCTCGCCGACACGATCCCGTCGATCGTGTGGACCTGCGCGCCCGACGGCACGATCACCTACGCGAACCGCAACTGGATCGACTACTACGGCCTGCCCGCCGAGGGCGGCCCCGACCACATCACGCACTTGGTGCTGCATCCCGACGAGGCCGACGAGGTCCGCAAGGTCGTCGTCGCCTCGCTCGCAGCCGGCGACAGGGTCGAGTTCGAGGCTCGGCACCGCAATCGCCACGGCGAGTACTGCTGGTTCATCACGCGCGCGGTGCCGTGGCGCGACTCGGACGGCAGGATCGGCGCGTGGTTCGGCGTCACCACGAGCATCAATGACCTCAAGATGCTGATGGAGCGGCTGCAGGAATCCGACCGGCGCAAGGACGAGTTCCTCGCGATCCTCGGGCACGAGCTCCGCAATCCGCTCGCGCCGATCCGCAATGCGGCGCAGATCATGCGGTTGAAGGGCCTGCCGGATCCGCAGCTCTCGTGGCTGCGCGACGTGATCGAGCGGCAGGTCGACCATCTGGCCCGGCTGGTCGACGACCTGCTCGACGTCTCTCGGATCACGCGCGGCAAGATCGAGCTGAAGAAGGAACAGGTGCGCGTCGCCGAGATCGTCGATCGCGCGATCGAGTCGAGCCGCCCGCTGCTCGACGATCACCGCCACTTGCTCGTGCTGAAGCAGCCCGAAGAAGCGCTGGTCGTGAACGGCGACCTGACGCGGCTCTCGCAGGTCGTGGGCAACCTCCTCAACAATGCCGCAAAGTACACACCCGCGGGGGGGACGATCGAGCTCACGGTCGATCGCATCGGCGACGAGGTCGCGGTTGCGGTGCGCGATACCGGCGTCGGGATCCCGATCGACATGCTCGTGCGGATCTTCGAGCCGTTCACGCAGGTGGAGACGACGCGCCGCCAGGCGCAGGGCGGGCTCGGGATCGGGCTCGCGCTGGTGCGGCGGCTCGTCGACATGCACGACGGCCGGGTCGAGGCGACGAGCGGCGGCGCCGACCGCGGCAGCACGTTCGTCGTCTACCTGCCGCTCGCCCGGCCCGAGACGCGCACCTGCGAGGTCTCGACCGCAGCGCCGCAACACAGCACGCCGCAGCGCATCCTCGTCGCGGACGACAACGCCGATGCGGCCGATTCGCTCGCCGCGATGCTGAGGCTCGACGGGCACGAAGTGCTGGTCGCGGCAAACGGCGTCGACGCCGTCGCGCTCGCGACCGAGCACCGTCCCGCGATCGCACTGCTCGACATCGGCATGCCCGGGCTCGACGGCTTCGAGGCGGCGCGGCGCATCCGCGCGCACGACGCAGGCCGCGACATCGTGCTGATCGCGCTGACCGGCTGGGGTCAGCAGGAAGATCGCCGCCGCACGCTCGAGGCCGGCTTCGACGCACACCGCGTCAAGCCGATCGCGCACGACGATCTCAAGCACCTGCTCGCGAGCGCGCGCCCGGCGCACGCCACGGCCGAACGCGTGCCGGTCGCAGCCGCGAATCCGAACGTCGCCTGAACGCGCCACGGCGCGGCCGCACGCCGCTTGCAGGTGAGAGACGGGCGCCCGGGCAGGAGACTCGTGCGATGAAATCCCGGATCCTTCTCGTCTCGGCCGCTGCGCTCGCGCTCGCGGGCTGCGCGACCGACGGCGCCTACTACGGCGACGACGACTACGCCTACAACGGTCGCTACGACCGCTACGACCGTCCCGAGCGCGACTACGTTCGCTGCCTGAGCTGCGGCCGCGTCGAGCGTATCGAGCGCTATCGCGACGACGGGCGCACCACCGGCGTCGGTGCCGTGACCGGCGCGGTCGTCGGTGGCGCGCTCGGTAATCAGGTCGGAAGCGGCAGCGGGCGGCGCGCCGCGACGGTTGCCGGCGCGGTGCTCGGCGGCATCGCCGGCAACGAGATCGAGGAAGACGCGCGCGAGGGAACTCGCTACGACGTCTACGTGCGCATGGAGGACGGTCGTCGTCTCGTCGTCACGCAGCGCGAGCTCGACGGCATCCGCGAAGGTTCGGTGGTACGCGTCACGGGCGGCCGCGCGCACCTGTACTGATGGACGCGCGCAGCACGGCAGCGACGAAACGGTCTACGATTCGGTCTCCACGGGGATCGACCAGGAGGGTTGCCATGCGCCATCTCGTGCTCCTCGCTGTGCTGTCCGTTTCGTTCGTGGGAATCGTGAAGCCGGTCGAAGCCCAGCGCTACGACCGCATCGTTTGCGCGTCCGAGCATTACGAGCGGCGCTTCTGCCCTGCCCCGACCGCGTCGGGCGTGCGGCTCGTGCGCCAGATCTCCGAAGCGCCGTGCACGCGCGGACGCTCGTGGTGGCGCGACGAACGCGGCATCGTCGTGACGGCGGGATGCGTCGCGGAGTTCGAGCTCGGCTATCGCGAAGCGCCGTACGACTGGCCCGCGTCGACCGGTTCCGGCGGCTACGTGCGGCCCGACCGGCTCGTCTGCAAGTCGACCGACTATCACCGGCGCTACTGCCCCGCCGACATCGCCTACGGCTCGGCCGCGCTGGTACGCCAGCGCAGCCAGGCACCGTGCATCCACGGACGCACATGGGCCTACGATCGCCGCGGCGTCTGGGTTTCGAACGGCTGCGAGGGCGAGTTCGAGATCGGCTATCAGGACCAGCTGTTCCGGCCCGATGCGGGCCGCGGCTGGGTCCGCTGCGAGTCGCGCGATTATGCGCAGACCTTCTGCGCAGCGCGCGGTCGCGAGGTGCGGCTCGCGCGGCAGATCAGCCGTGCCCCGTGCGTCCAGGGGCAGACCTGGGGCTACGAACGACGCGGGATCTGGGTCGACCAGGGCTGCGCGGCGGATTTCGAGGTGTATTGACGTCTCGCGATTGCCGGCCATCGCTTTGCGATGTCCGGCCTACTCGAAGCAACCCGCACGAGTAGGCCGGACATCCGAAGGATGGCCGGCAAGCTCCAGCGCGACTACGCTAGCGCCGCGCGCGCGCACACCGCGAGCTCCGGCTGATCCGCGAACACCGCGGCGACGCCGCGCGCGTAGTCGGCACGGATCGCATCCGCGCATGCGTCGGCGCTCGCGAAATCCTCGCTGCGGTACGTGTAGACGTGCACCGCGAGGCCGGCCGCGCGTGCGTGCGCGAGCGCGGCATCGCTCGCGAACGCGCGCGGAATTCCGATCGCGGATGCGTACGCGCGTACCGCGGCGTAGGTGTCGCGGCGCTCGAGCACGTCCGGCGTGGGTCGCGCAAGCGCAGCGAGCTCGGGCGCAACGTTGCCCGAGCGTAGGTCCCACGGCGTCGCGCCCGCGCGCCCGAACAACTGCACCAGCGGCAACGCGACACCGACGGCCGGCAGGATCACGCGCGCAAGCTCGACCAGATTGCCGACCTCGAACGACTGCAGCAGCACGCGGTCTGCACGCGCGTAGCGTTCGCGCACGAGCGTCTCGACCAACACGCGCCCGAGCGAGATCCCGATCGGTTGGCCCGCCAGCGTGCGACCGTCGCGCAGAAAGTAGGACGGCGTCTTCGTCTCGGGGTAGATCCCGACGCCGGCCTCGCGCGCGAGCGCCACGACCTCGGCGAAGGTCGGCACGCCGTAGCGGCCGTCGTGCCGCGCACTGTCGGGGCGCTGCGCGGGTCGCGGCTCGCGCGCACGCAGCGTGCGGATCTCCGCCAGCGTGAAGTCCTCGCTGAACCAGCCCTCGCGCTCGACGCCGTTCACGTGCTTGACCGCGCGTCGCGACGCGAACTCGGACCGCTGCGCGACGTCGGTGCTCGCGGCGAGCTCGTTCTCGTGCCGCGCGATCAGCACGCCGTCGGCGGTCGCGACGAGATCGGGCTCGATGAAATCGGCGCCGAGCTCGATCGCCTTCGCGTACGCCGCGAGCGTGTGCTCCGGCAGATACCCGCTCGCGCCGCGATGCGCGATCACGATCGGACGCGGCGCGTCGTGCCCCCCGTCGTTCATGCAACGCGCCTTTCGTGGCATGCCAATTGCTGTGTACGCCTTCGAATCCGCGCGATCGAACGGCGCGGAACGAGCCCGCGACGCCGCGGCGGCGGAACGCCGCGCGGCGCGCGTCCACCTGGAGAACAATGAATGAAAGCGTGCATGCCGAAATGCCTCCCGCTCGCGATCGCCGCAGCCTTCGCGCTCGCGGCGTGTACCACCGATTCGACCCGAAGCGACGTTGCCGACGAGCGCGAGTACGCGCCCGCACCGGCCGCCGCGCCCGCGCCCGCACCGAAACGCGCACCGGCGCGGTCGACCGCGCCCGCGACGGCGGCGACGCCCGCCGAGCCGATCGCACCGCTCGCGGACGACGAGCTGGTCGGCGTCGAATCGTGCGACGACTATCTCGAAAACTACCGAAGCTGTCACCGCGTCATCGCACTCTACCCGGTCGACTCGATCGAATCGCGCTTCCAGCAGCTGCGCGATTCACTCGTGCAGCGCGCTTCGGACCCGGCGAACCTCGACGCGCTCGACCAGCAGTGCGAGTCGCTCGCGGCCGACATGAAGACAGCGCTCGACGGCCGCGACTGCCCCGAGGACGACACCCTCGCCGACTCCTCGCTCGAGGACGACGACCGTGACGGTGTCGCGGACGCGGTGGAGCAGGACGACTGAGCATCCGCGCCCCGATTCCATGGATACTTCCCCGGTCGTCCGCCGGGGAAGCCCATGGGTCTCGAACCTTCCAGCGCATGGCTCGCGCCGCAGCGCCTCGCCGAGGCCTCGGCGCTACCGGCGCCGTTCTACGTCGACCCTGCGCTGCAGGAGCTCGATCGCGCGGCGGTGTTCGCGCGCAGCTGGCAACTCGTTGCGCACGCGGCCGCACTCGCGGCACCGGGTGATCACGCCACAGCCGACATCGGCGGCGTGCCGATCGTGGTCGTGCGCGGTGAGGACGAGGTGCTGCGCGGCTTTCACAACGTCTGCCGCCACCGCGCAGGCCCGCTCGCGACCGGCTGCGGGCGCGGCGCGCGCGTGCTGCGCTGCAAGTACCACGGCTGGACCTACGGGCTCGACGGCGTCTTGCGTAGCGCGCCCGAGATGGCCGATGCCGAGGGCTTCGACGTGGGCGCCGTGAAGCTCGTGCCGATCCGCGTGGAAGTCTGGCAGGGGCTCGTGTTCGCATCGCTCGACGCCGCGCCGCCGCTCGACGAAGTGCTCGACGGCATCGGCGCTCGCACCGCGCCGCATCGGCTCGAGACGTTCCGGCACGACCGGCAGATCGCCTACGAAGTCGCGTGCAACTGGAAGGTCTACGTCGACAACTTTCTCGAGGGCTATCACCTGCCGCACGTGCACCCGGCGCTGAATCGCCTGCTCGACTACCGTAGCTACGGCACCGAGCTCGCGCCGTGGTACTCGCTGCAATCGAGCCCCCTCGAGGCAGCGCAGGGGCCGTACGACGAGGGCGAGGCGCTCTACTACTTCGTGTATCCGAACACGATGCTGAACATCCTGCCGGGCCGCATGCAGACGAACCGCATCGTGCCGCTCGGCCCCGAGCGCTGCCGCGTGGAGTTCGACTATTTCTATCCCGAAACGCCCGCGGCGGAGGCGCTGCGCGAGCGCGACCTCGCGTTCTCGGACGAGGTCCAGCACGAAGACATCGCGATTTGCGCGGCGGTGCAGCGCGGCCTCGCCTCGGGCTCGTACCTCGCCGGACGACTCAACCCGAAACGCGAGAGCGGCGTCCACCATTTCCACGAGCTCTTGCGCCGCGCGTACCGCGAGCAACTCGCGCGCGCATGAGCCTGACGGCCGTTGCGAAGCCGCTCGGGCTCTGGGGCGCGACCGCGCTCGTGATCGGCAACATGATCGGCTCGGGCACGTATCTCCTGCCCGCGGCGCTCGCGCCGTACGGCGGTGCGACCCTGATCGGCTGGGCAATCACGCTGACGGGCGCGCTGCTCCTCGCCGGCGTGTTCGCGGCGCTCGCGCGCGAGGCACCGCGCGCGGGCGGTCCGTACGCGTACGCCCGCGCGCGCTTCGGCGACACCGCGGGCTTCCTGACCGGTTGGCTCTACTGGCTCTCGATCGTGAGCGGCAACGCCGCGATCGCGGTCGCGTTCGCGGGCAGCTTCGGCGCGCTGGTGCCGGCGGCGGCCGCAACGCCGATCCGTGCTGCGCTCTGCGCCGTCGCGGCACTCTGGTTCTGCACGGTGTTCAATCTCGCGGGACTCCGGACCGCGAACGTCGTGCAGAGCACGACCGTCGTGCTGAAGGTGTTGCCGCTCGTCGCGATCGCCACGGTCGGCCTGTTCGCGGTTCCAGGCGATGTGACGCTGCCTGCACCGCAGGTTTCCGGCGGTGTGATCTCGCTCGCCGCGGCGACCGCGGCGCTGACGCTGTGGGCGTTCCTCGGGCTCGAATGCGCGACCGTGCCCGCCGACGCGGTGCGCGACGCGGCCCGCACGGTACCGCGCGCGACCTGGCTCGGCACCGTCGTCGCAGGCATCGTCACGATCGCGGCCTGCACCGTCGTCGTCGTGCTGCTGCCGGCGGACGTGCTCGCGCGCTCCGGCGCGCCGTTCTCGGACGCCGCGCGCGCGCTCTGGGGCGACGGCGCCGGGCGCCTCTATGCGGTCGCCGGCGCGATCGCGTGCTTCGGCACGCTCAACGGCTGGGTGCTGATGCAGGGCCAGCTGCCCGCCGCGATCGCGCGCGACGGGCTGTTTCCGCCGGTGTTCGCACGCGAGAACGCGGCGGGGGTTCCGTCGGGTGCGCTGCTCGTCGGCACCGCGATCGCGACGGCGCTGATCCTCGCGCGATCGCACGGCTCGCTCGTCGGTCTCTTCACGGCGTCGGTGCTGATCTCGACCGCGGCGACGCTCGTGCCCTACGTCGCGTGCGCACTCGCGGCGCTCGTCGCCGCGCGCTCGGCTCGAACCGCCGGGCTCACCGTCGTCGCGGCGCTCGCGCTTGCATACAGCGTCTGGGCCCTCGCGGGAACCGGGACCGAGGCGCTCGCCTGGTGCGCCGCGTCGACGGTCGTCGGCCTCGTCTTCCACGCCACGCGCACGCGACGCCGCGTGTAATTCTTTCACGGCTCACCCGCAGGCCCCGCCGCCCGGGCGCGCGCGGCCTTCGGCGCCGCTGGCACGCGGGTTGCTGTCGTTCGCGACAGACCCGTCTCAAGTCCCGGAGCCGCCATGAACGATCCTGCCCGCTTCGCCCTCGCGATCGCCGCGATCCTGTCCGCCACCGCGCTCGATGCACAGCAGACCGGCTCGAGCGAGGCAAGCTACCCGATCGATACGGGTACGCTGACCGTTCGATCGAGCCAACCCGACGATCCGCCGCCGCCGAAGCCGGCCGGCATCGCCGAGCTCGATCGCGACGGCGACGGTTTCGTGTCGAGCGCGGAAGCTTCCGCGAACGACGCGCTCACGAACGAGTTCGACCACGCCGATATGAACAAGGACGGGCGCATCAGCGAGCGCGAGCTCACGACCTGGATCGCCGACGAGACGACCTGAGGGCCGATCGGCCCAACAGCGAACGCGAGCCCCGCGACTAGCGCGCGGCGCTCGCGTTCGCGCGCGTCCGAATCACGCTGCCGCAGCACGAACGCCGGCTGCACCGTCTCCGCCGGTGCCCGGCGGCGCGCCGCTTGCAGGGCAGGCTCAGCGCCCGCAAGAACGAGGCAATGAAGAAGAGGCCCATCGTGTGGATCGCGGTTACGGTCGTCGTCACCGCTCTGGTCATCGTGATCGGGCTGAACTTCGTCCCCGCGGAGAAACAGCTCGAACGCCACATTAGCCACACCTTCAACCTCGACTCGCCCCAGCTCACGCGCGAGATGGGAACGCTGCTCGGGCCGGCCATCATTCCCGGCAATCGCGTGCGCTACCTCGAGAACGGCGTCCAGATCTTCCCGGCGATGCTCGAGGCGATCCGCGGCGCGCAGCGCTCGATCACGTTCGAGACGTACATCTACTGGTCGGGTCACGTCGGCGCCCAGTTCGCCGACGCGATCGCCGAGCGCGCGCGCGCGGGCGTGCGCTGTCACGTGCTGATCGATTGGGTCGGCAGCCAGAAGATGGACGACGCGTTGATCGAGACGCTGGAATCGGCCGGCGTCGAGATCGAGCGCTACCACCCGCTCTCCTGGTATCACCTCGCGCGAATGAACAACCGCACGCACCGCAAGGTGCTGGTCGTCGACGGAAAGGTCGGATTCACCGGCGGCGTCGGCATCGCCGACCTATGGGAAGGAAACGCGGAGGATCCCGAGCACTGGCGCGACGCGCACTTCGAGGTGCACGGCCCGGTCGTCGCGCAGATGCAGGCGGTTTTCCTCGACAACTGGATCAAGGCGACCGGCGCGGTGCTGAGCGGCGAGGCGTACTTTCCGAGCTTGGCGCCCGCCGGCGCCAGCCCGGCGCAGATGTTCTCGAGCTCGCCTTCCGGAGGCAGCGAGAGCATGCAACTCATGTATCTCATGGCGATCGCCGCGGCCGAGCACACGATCGCCCTCTCGGCCTCGTACTTCGTGATCGACAAGAACACCACGCGCGCGCTGGTGGACGCCGCGAACCGCGGCGTGCGGGTCCGCATCCTCGTGCCCGGGCGCCACATCGACGCGCCCGTGGTGCGGCACGCGTCGCGCGGCCAGTGGGGTCCGCTGCTCGCGGCCGGGATCGAGATCCACGAGTACCAGCCGACGATGTTCCATTGCAAAGTGTTCGTCGTCGACGGCCTGCTCGTTTCGGTCGGCTCGACGAACTTCGACAACCGCTCGCTCGAGCTCAACGACGAGGCGAACCTCAACGTCTACGATCGCGCCTTCGGCGCGCGCATGACCGAGGTGTTCGAGCGGGATCTCGAGCATGGCCGGCGCGTGACGTACGAGTCGTGGCGCATGCGGCCGCTCAGCGAGCGCGTGCGCGAGAAGCTGCTCGCGCCGTTCGCGTCGCAGCTCTGACACTGCCGCACAAGAGGGGAAGGACGAACCGGCACGGACCACCCGGCCGTGCCGGCCCGGACCGGCGCACTGGGTTCAGCGCGCGCGGACGCGTCTCCTTCAGTGCTTCAGCGCGTGCTTCAGCGCGCGCATCTCGTTGTGATCGCGCGTGACCTCGGGCATGTACTTCTGCGCGATGCTGCGCACCTCGGGATCCTTCGATGCCTCGATCGCCTCGCGGAACGACGCGAGGATGCGGTCCTCGAACTCCTCGAGCTGCGAGACGTAGCTCGCTTCCTTGTCGTTCGCGAGCCGCGCGCGGATGTCGGCGTAGGCCTTGCGGAACCCGCCGCCGACGGTGCCGTCGTCATTCGGCTCCTCGCCGGTGAAAACGACCTTGTTCTTCATGTCGTTGACGATCGCGGTCTTGGTCCGCGCCATGCGCTCGAACAGGCGCTTCAGGTCCTCGCGCGCGACCTTCGACGCCGCGTCCTCGTAGAACGTGCGGCCGTCGTTGAGCGTGCGGATCATGTCGTTGAGGGTCGCGTTGTCGGTGTTCATTCGCCGCTCCGGGAACTTCGGTTCCGGAAGACGTACAAGATCGGTGCCAGGGTGCTGCGGTGCGCGCGTGCTCCGCGCCGGCGCCCGAAACACGAACGCCGGTCGGTTTGCACCGACCGGCGCTCGAATTGCCGGGTTTTGCGGCGGGCTCAGGCGGCGCTGACGTCTTCCGCCTGCAGTCCCTTCGGACCCTGCGTGACGCGGAAGCTCACGCGCTGGCCTTCCGCGAGCGAGCGGTGACCGGTGCCCGCGATCGAACGGAAATGCACGAAGACGTCCGGGCCGTTGTCGCGCTTGATGAAGCCGAAGCCCTTGGCGTCGTTGAACCACTTCACGGTGCCGATCTGACGATCCGACATGTGCAGCTACTCCTCGATGAGCCAATCACACGCGGCCCTCGGGGGCCGCACTCCGCCGGTTTGCAGGCAACGCCATGTGAGGGAGCAGCGGGGAAATGAGGGAGCTTTCGGCTCGCGACGTTCGACGCGCTCTGAAGTCACGATGTCAGGTGACCGAGCAAGCACAGCGAGCCGATGATAGCCGCGCAAAAGCACCGCGCAAGCGCACCCCGCGGGGCGTTCAGCCGACGATTACCAGCAACGGGCGGTGCTGTCGAAACGGACCGCGAAGTCGCGGCACAGGCGCTTTTTCGCGATCCAGCGGCGGATCCGCTCATTCTCCTGCGCGTCGGCGCGGAGTTGCGCGGCGGATTCTGGGGTCGCGACGGTCACGACCTGTTGCTCGTCGGGCGTCGTCGCACAGCCGGCGAGGACGACGGCGAGAAGTGCGACGGAAGCAAGCAGGACCGTGCGCATGGAACCAGCATACGCCGCCTGCCGCCGGGCGCATGTGCCTCGATTGCGGAATCGCGGGGAGCCCGCCGGGAGGGGGTGCCGCGCGGGGTCTTGTGGAGGCCTGGGTCGGAATCGAACCGGCGTACACGGCTTTGCAGGCCGCTGCATGACCACTCTGCCACCAGGCCGGTGACCTTCCAAAATGACAAGACCCCGCGAGCGGGGTCTGTCCGGAATTCTGGAGCGGGAAACGAGACTCGAACTCGCGACCCCGACCTTGGCAAGGTCGTGCTCTACCAACTGAGCTATTCCCGCGCCGAGCCGCGCATTATGCCGATGCCTGCGGCCGTGTCAACTCTAGCGATCCAGGTCGCGCTCGCGCATGACCGGTATCGCGGCACGCACGTACATCGCACCGGACCAGATCGTCAGCGCAGCCGCCACGATCAGGAGCCACTCGCCGAACTGGTACAGCGGTGAGCCGATCTTCTCGTGGCGGTAGAGCAGCACGATGATCGCGACCATCTGCACGATCGTCTTGATCTTGGCAATCGTCACGACCCGCACGCGCGCACGCTCGCCGATCTCGGCCATCCACTCGCGCAGCGCCGAGATCGTGATCTCGCGGCCCACGATGACCGCGGCGACGATCGCGAGGAACGGCTGCGGATCGGCCTGCACGATCAGGAACAGCGCGACGGTGACGGTCAGCTTGTCGGCGACCGGGTCGAGGAACGCGCCGAACGCCGAGGTGAGGCCGTAGCGCCGCGCGATCAAGCCGTCGAGCCAGTCGGTGAGAGCGCCGGCCGCGAACAGGGCCGCCGCGACGACGTTCGTGCCGGGATACGGCATGAAGAACGCGATCACCATGACAGGGACCAGCACGATCCGGAACAGCGTGAGCGCATTGGGGACGTTGAATCGCATCGGCGCGATTAGAACAGGGTGCGGCGCCGCGGCCTAGCCCGCCACGCCGACGCGCCAGCCGAGCCCGCTCGGCGTCAATCGGAGAACCGGTCAGGGAGCGTCGACGACGCGCGTGGTTCGCCGGATCGCACAACGGTCGGATCGCGGTCGCGCGGACCGTACCGATGCTCTCCTGACGCGGGATCTCGCTCGGCGAAACCACGCTCCGACCGCGCGCATCGCGCGAGGTTCCGCGACGATGTCGTGTTCGATCACGAAGCGGCGACTCGCGAACTTTCGCGCTGCGGAGACGTCCATGCGTTGCGCATCTCGCGCATGGAGTGAACGATGGAAGACAACGAGCAAGGAGCAGCGCGTCGCAACGGAACGCAGGATCGCAACGCACCGAGCATCCGTTCGGGTCTCGCGCTCGCGATCGCGATGATCGCGGCCTACGCCGAGCCGAGCTTCGCGGGCGGCTACGTCGGCGTGCGCGCGGGCAGCGGTGACGGCAACGAGAGCATCGGCGAAAGCGGCGGCGCGGCACAGCTGTTCGCCGGGTATCGCTTCGACGACACGTGGTCGATCGAGGGGAGCTTCGTCGAGCGCGACGCCGGCCTCGAGTTCCCGGAGGGATACGTCGGCGCGGACGGCCGGTTCCACCCCTACCTGCTGGCACGCGCGCGGGCGGACTACCGGGCGATCACGCTCGCGGCGCGCGCCGACGTCCCCCTGACCGCGCGCTTGCGGTTGCACGGCCGCGCGGGCCTCGTCGCGAGCGACATCGATCAGACGCTGCGAATAAGGGACGACGTGAACGGCGCCGTGTTCGACTCGACCAGCACGACGGGCGGAAGCGACGTCGGTTGGCTCGCCGGCTTCGGCGTCGACTGGAAGCTCGACGAACGCTGGGCGATCGGCCTCGACCTCGAACATCTCGCGGGCGACTATCGTGCGAGCTGCGACTTCGACACGGGTACGCTGGACTGCGGCTTCCGCGACGGTGGTTCGCTGCAGATCCTGTCGTTGTCGCTGACCGCGGAGTTCTAGTGCGGACGCGATCGGCGCCGCTCGCTCGCGGCGCCGATCGCCGTGCTCACCCGTGCAGCGCCGCGTAGATCCGCTCGGCGATGCCGCGGTTGATTCCCGGCACCTGCATCAGCTCCTCGACCCCGGCGCGCTGCACGCCGACGAGCCCCCCGAAGTGCTTCAGCAGCGCCGCGCGGCGCCGCGCACCGACGCCGGTGATCTCCTCGAGCCGGCTGGTCTCGCGTTTCTTCTCGCGGCGCGCGCGGTGGCCCGTGATCGCGAAGCGGTGCGCCTCGTCGCGGATCTGCTGGATCGCGTGGAGCCCGGGGTGCGCGGCGTCGGGCCGCTTCTCGACGAGCTCGGCGCCGAGCACGAGCGTCTCGAGCCCGGGCCGGCGCTCCTCGCCCTTCGCGACGCCGATGATCTCGACCCCGTCGATCGCGAGGTCGGCGAGCACGCCGCGCGCGGCCGCGACCTGCCCTTTGCCGCCGTCGATCAGCAGCACGTCCGGCACCTCGCCGTTCTCGGCGCGTGCACGCCGGAAACGCCGCTCGAGCGCCTGACGCATCGCGCCGTAGTCGTCGCCGGGTGCGACGCCCGCGATGTTGTAGCGCCGGTACTGCGACTTGACCGCACCGTTCGCATCGAACACGACGCACGATGCGACCGTCGCCTCGCCCATCGTGTGGCTGATGTCGAAGCACTCGACGCGCTCCGGCGGCGCACCGAGCCCCACGACGTCGGCGAGCGCCTGCCAGCGGCGCGCCTGACTCTCCTTGGTCGCGAGCTCGGCGCCGAGCGCGAGCTCCGCGTTGCGCATCGCCATCTCGACGAGCCGCGCGCGGTCGCCGCGCACCGAGCTACGGATCTCGACGCGCCGGCCGCGGCGCTCGCTCAGCACTTCCCCGATCAGCTCGCTGCCCTCGATCGCGTGGCTCAGGATCACGGCCGACGGCGCCGGCCGCTCGAGGTAGTACTGCGAAACGAAAGCTGCGAGCACTTCCGACTCGCCGGTCTCGACGCCGGGACGCGGGAAGAAGCTGCGGCTGCCGAGGCTCACGCCGTTGCGGAAGAACAGCGCGTGCACGCAGGCGACGCCTTCCGCGACCTTGCACGCGAGGAAGTCGGCGTCCTGCTCCGCGTCGGCGACGAACTGCTGCGCCTGCACGCGCCTGAGCGTCGCAATCTGGTCGCGGATCCTCGCGGCGCGTTCGAACTCGAGCGCGCCGCTCGCGCGCTCCATGTCGGCGGCGAGCTCCTCGATCACGCGGGTGCTCTCGCCGTCGAGGAACAGCCCAGCGTGGCGAACGTCGACCTGGTAGTCGTCGCGCGCGACGAGCCCGACGCACGGCGCGCTGCAGCGGCCGATCTGGTGCTGCAGGCACGGGCGCGAGCGGTTGCGGAAGTAGCTGTCCTCGCACTGCCGCACCTTGAACAGCTTCTGCATCAGCGAGAGGCTCTCGCGCACCGCGTGCGCGCTCGGGAACGGCCCGAAGTAGCGGCCGGGGCCCGTGCGCGCGCCGCGATGGAACGCCATCCGCGGGTAGTGCTCGCCGCCGGACAGATAGATGTAGGGATAGCTCTTGTCGTCGCGGAGCAGGATGTTGTAGCGCGGCTTCAGCGACTTGATCAGCTCGTTCTCGAGCAGCAGCGCCTCGCCCTCGGTGCGCGTCGCGGTGTATTCGACCTTCGCGATCTTCGCGACCATCGCGGCGAGCCGCGGATCGAGCTGCGGTCGCAGGAAGTAGTTGCCGACGCGCTTGCGCAAGTTCGCGGCTTTGCCGACGTAGAGCACGCCGCCCTCGCCGTCGAGCATGCGGTAGACGCCGGAAGCGCCGGGCAGTGTCGCGACGAACGCCTTGCCGTCGAACGGCAGCGGCGCGGCGTTCGCCGTCGGATCGTCCCGCCGGTCCACGCTCACTCCGCGACGGGCACGCGCGCGGCCTTGCCGTCGCGCAGGTCGATCCGCACGATCTCGTGCGCGTTCGTGTTCGCGACCCAGACCGCGCCGCCGGCAATCGAGATGCCGCCCGGCTCGTGGAAGCGATAGTCGCCCGGCCAGACGCGGCTTGCGCCGCCGCGCAGCGAAAGCACCTTGAGCTTTCCGTTGTACGCGTCGGCGATCCAGAGCTCGGCGTGCTGCGCCTCGAGCGCGATCGCAGTCGGATGCTGCAGCACGAGATCCTCGGGACGCGGGCCCGACGAGTCGCCGAAGTCGTGCAGCCCCTTGCCCGCGACCGTCTTCACCGTGCGGTCGAACAGCTTGATCGCGCGGATCGACGAGCTGTCCGCATCGGCGACGTAAATCGTCTGCGCCTGCTGCGCGAGGCCGAGCGGCTTCGCGAAGCTCGCGGTCGCGAGCGGGCCGTCGACGAGCTCCTGCCGGCCCGAGCCGCCGAACACCGAGTACTGGGACTTCACGAGATCGAGCGTGCCGATCTGGTGCTGGCCCGCGAGCGCGACGTAGAGCCGGTCCCCCGCCGCAGCGACGTCCCACGGCGACGAAAGCGGCACCGCGAGCGGATCGCTCGCCTCACCGCGCAAGCGTCCTTGCGCGCCGGTGCCGAGCACCGTGGTTGTCTCCCCGGTCGAGAGCACGATGCGCCGCACGGCGTGATTGCCGCGGTCTGCGACGAACAGCGTCGCGCCGTTCAGCGCGAGGCCCTGCGGCTCGGTGTAACCCGCATCGTTACCGCGTCCGTCCCAAATGCCGGTGTTGCCCGAGCCGAACTGCCGCAGGACGCGACCCTGATGCGTGCACTCGAGGATGCGGTTGTGCCCGGTGTCGGCGACGTAAAGACGATCGGGCGTCGCGAGCAGCTTGCCGGGGAAACGCAGCGCGGTCTTCGGCTCGGGCTTCGCGGTCGTGTTGAGCGCCGGTGCCTCGTGGTGCGTCGTCGCCTCGCCGGCGAGCCGCGCCACCAGCGCGTCGAGCTCGGCGCGCCGACCTTCGCCCGAAAGTCGCGCCGCGACCCGACCTTCGATGTCGATCACGACGTAGCTCGGCCAGGCAGCGACTTCGTAGAGCTGCCACAGGCCGAACTCGGCATCCGCGACGACCGGATGGCGTATGTAGTGGCGGTTCACCGCGCGGATGACGTTCGCCGCGACGCGCTCCTGCGCGAATTTCGGGGCGTGCACCCCGACCAGCGCGACCTCGTCGCGGAACTTGTTCTCGAGGTACTTGAGGTCGGCGAGCGCCTGCAGACAGTGGATGTTCGAGTACGTCCAGAAGTAGAGCACCACGACGCGGCCGCGCAGCGCCGCGAGCGACAGCGGCGCGCGCATGTTGACCCAGGTCGCGCCGGCCGGGAATTCCGGCGCCGGCGCGCGTGCCTCGGGGCGAATGTCGTGGTCTGAATCCATGTTATATCATTGCGTTACGTCGCATACCTCACGTCGATTGTCCGCGTACGGCGAGGAGCGCCGCGACCCTTTCGAGATCGGCCTCGGTGTCGACGCCCGCCGGAAACGGCTCCGGCGCAATGCCGACCGCGATGCGGTGGCCGTGTTCGAGCACGCGCAGCTGCTCGAGCGATTCCGCGACCTCGAGCGGCGTGCGCGGGAGTCGAACGTAGCGCGAGAGGAACCCCGCGCGATAGCCGTAGATGCCGATGTGCCGCAGGAAGCCGACGGCCGGCGGCAGCGCGTCGCGGCGGGTGGAATCGGCGAACGCGTCGCGCGGCCAGGGGATCGGGGCGCGTGAGAAGTAGAGCGCGTCGCCGCTCGCGGCTCGCACGACTTTCACGACGTTGGGATCGAACAGGACCTCCGCGTTCTCGATCGGCGTCGCGAGCGTCGCGACCGGCGCGCCGCTCGTCGCGAGCAGCGCTGCGACGGCGGCGATCCCGCCCGGCGGTGCGAGCGGCTCGTCGCCCTGCAGGTTCACGACGGCGAGATCGTCGGGCCAGCCGAGCGTCGTGGCGACCTCGGCGAGACGGTCGGTCCCCGAAGCGTGATCGGCGCGCGTCATGACAGCACGGACGCCGGCGGCTTCGGCGACCGCGGCGATCCGCGCATCGTCGGTTGCCACCACGACCTCGCGCGCGCCGGCCGCGAGCGCGCGTTCGACGACGTGCGCGAGCATCGGGCGCCCCGCGAGCAGGCGCAGCGGCTTCTCGGGTAGCCGCGTCGCGCGCACACGCGCCGGAATCGCGACGACGAAATCGGTGCTCATCGGGCTCCCTTCAATCGATGCAGCGTCGCATGGATCTGGCCTGCGAGCTCGACCGGCAGCTCGGCTTCGACCGGGACGACGTAGACGCGCGCATGCACGAACGGTTCGCACTTCACCGCGTCCTTCTCGGTCACGAGCACGAGGTCGTCGCCCGGTACGACGAGCTCGTCGCCGGTGTAGCGATGGTGGTCGGAATACGGGTGCTCGACGACGCTGATCCCGAAGCCCCGCAGCAGCGCGAAGAACCGCTGCGGATTGCCGATGCCTGCGACCGCGTGCACCACCTTTCCGCGCAGGCTTTCGAGCGTGACGCTCCGGGTCGGATCGGCGAGACTCACCGCACGCGTGCCGCCGACGCGCATCGCGATCTCGCCGGGCCGCGCCGCACCGTTGGCGACGACGTGGTCGACGCGCGCGAGCCGCGACGCGGGCTCGCGCAACGGCCCCGCCGGCAGCAGCCGTCCGTTGCCGTGCCGCCGCTCGCCGTCGACGACGCAGATCTCGAGGTCGCGCTGCATCGCCCAGTGCTGCAGCCCGTCGTCGGACACGATGACGTCGCAGGCCGGCACGAGCAGTCGGCCCGCGTCGGCACGCCGATGGCCGACTGCGACCGGCACCGCCGTCGCGCGCGCGATCATGATCGCCTCGTCACCGACGTCGTCCGCCCTCGCCTCCGGCTCGACGCGCCGCGCGGTGCCGGATTCGCCGCGATAGCCACGCAGGATCACGCCCGGTCGCCAGCCGCGCTGCGCGAGCTCCCGCACGAGCCAGACCACGAACGGCGTTTTGCCGGTGCCGCCCGCCGTGAGATTGCCGACGACGATGACCGGGACCGGCAGCGTCTCGCTGCGCAGCCAGCCGCGGCGGTAGAGGCTGCGTCGCAGCGCGAGCGCCGCCGCGTAGACGCGCTCGAGCCATGCGAGCACGAGCGGCACGGGTTCACCGCCGTACCAGATCCGCTCCAGCCAGCGCGCGAGCCACTCACGCATCGGCGCGGACGACGCGTTCCGCGGCCGGCTCGCGCAGCTGCATGCGGTGCAGATAGGCGTAGTGTCCGTCGCGTGCGATGAGGTCCGCGTGCTTGCCCTGCTCGATCAGCCGGCCGCGCTCGAGCACGAGCACGCGATCCGCGTGCTCGACCGTCGCGAGCCGGTGCGCGATCACGAGCGTGGTGTGGCGGTGCACGAGCTTCTCGAGGGCGTCGGAAATGAGCCGCTCCGACTCCGGATCGAGCGACGAGGTCGCTTCGTCGAGGATCAGGATGGGCGCGTCCTTGAGGATCGCGCGCGCGATCGCGAGGCGCTGGCGCTGGCCGCCGGACAGCAGCGCGCCATTGTCGCCGATCGGTGTGTCGAAGCCTTGCGGCAGGCGCTCGATGAACTCGAGCGCATTCGCCTTGCGCGCGGCCTCGCGGATCTCGGCTATGCCCGCGCCGGCGAGCGCGCCGTATGCGATGTTCCGGGCGACGGTGTCGTCGAACAGCATGACCTTCTGGCTCACGACCGCGATCTGGCGGCGCAGATCCGCCAGCCGATACTCGTAGAGCGGCACGCCGTCGAGCAGCACGGAGCCCTCGCTAGCCTCGTAGAGCCGCGGCAGCAGCTGCACCAGCGTCGACTTGCCGCTGCCCGAGCGGCCGACGATCGCGGTGACGGTGCCGGGCTCCGCGACGAAGCTCACGTCGTCGAGCGCCGCGGACTTGTCCTCGCGGTAGCGGACCACGACGTCGCGGAACTCGACGCGACCCTCGGCGCGCGCGAGCGGACGCATCCCGGTGTCGCGCTCCTCGGGCGTGTCGAGCATCGCGAACAGACTCGAGCCCGCCGCGACGCCGCGCCCGATCATCGTCTGGACGTTCGTCAGGCGCTTCAGCGACGGCAGCATCGCCATCATCGCGGTGATCAGCGCCATGAACATGCCGGCGGTCAGCTTGTCCTGCATCGCCTCGCGCCCGGCGACATACACGACGATCGCGAGCGCGACTGCCGCGAGCAGTTGCACGACGGACGATGCGAGCGCCTTGGTCGACTCGACCTTGAGGTGCAGCTTGAGGTTGCGCCGCGCGATCTCGGCGAAGCGCGCGAGCTCGTAGCTCTGGCCGCCGTAGATCTTGACCGCATCCTGCGCCGACACGGCCTGCTCGCCCGAGTGCGACATCTCGGCGATCGAGGTCTGGATACGCTGGTTGATGCGCCGGTAGCGGCGGCCGACGAAGTGCACGATCAGGGCGATCACGGGACCCATGATCAGCATCGTCGCGGTCAGCTTGACGCTCTGCATCAGCATCACCACGAGCAGTGCCACGAGCGTGAGCGAGTCGGTCAGCATGACCTTGACCGCCTCGGTCACCGACTGCGAGACCTGCTCGGTGTTGTACGAGAGCCGCGCGACGAGGGTCGCGGCCGGCTCGCGGTCGAAGAAGCTCGACGGCAGCTTCAGGTACTTCGCGAGCACCTGCTCGCGCAGCTCGCGCACCACGCTGCGGCCGATCCGCGCCATGCCGACGTCGGAAACGAACGTCGCGATGCCGCGCACGACGAAGATCACGACCACAGCGGCCGGCAGCCACGCGATCGTCGCTGGGTCGCGCTGGACGAAGGTCCCGTCGATCATCGGCTGCATCAGCCAGGTGAACGCGCCGGCAGCGGCGGCCTCGAGCAGCATTCCGAACGCCGCGACGAGGCCGATCGGCCACGCCGGCAGCGCGTAGCGCAGCAGGCGGCGGTAGACCACGCCCGTGGGCATCTTGTTCGCGTCGACCGTCATCGCGCGATTATGCGATGCGCCGGGCGCGGCGGTCTCAGGAACCGGGCTCGGCCGGAACCGTCGCGATCGTGAGGTTCGCGAAGCCGAGCTGGCCGAGCGCGTCCATCGCGGTCACGACGGCCTGGTGCGGCGTGCGGCCATCGGCGCGCAGCGTGATGCGGCGGCTGCGGTCCTCGCCGGCGGCACCCGAGATCGCGGCTTTCAGCGTCTCGAGGCTCGGATTGAGCACCTCGTTGTTCTCGATGAAGTAGCGCCCCTCACGGTCGATCAGGAGCAGCAGGTCCTCGGAGCGCTCCGCGCTCGGCGTGGCGCTCGCCTCGGGTAGCGCGACCTTCATCAGCGCGCGCTGCTCGAAGGTCGCGGTCATCACGAAGAACATCAGGAGCGTCAGCATGACGTCGATCAGCGAGATCACGTTGATCTCGAAGTCGTCCTCGCGACGCGAGCTCGCGATCCTCATCGCGCGGCGCGGCGCGCCGGCGCGTGCGCGACGGCGGCGCTCTGGTCGAGCTCGTCGACGAGCTTCAACACCGCGCGCTCGAGCGCGATGCCGTGATCGGTGACCTTGGCGCGCAGCGCGCGGTGCGCGACGAACGCCGGCACCGCGACGGTGAGACCCGCGGCGGTGCAGACCAGCGCCTCGCCGATGCCGCCGGCCATGTGGTTCGCGTCGCCGATGCCGTGGCCCATGATCGACAGGAACATGTCGATCAGGCCGAACACCGTCCCGAGCAGGCCGAGCAGCGGCGAGATCAGCGCGATCGTGCCGAGCGTCGCGAGGAAGCGATCCATCTCGTGCATGACGTGGCGGCCGGTGTCTTCGACGCGCTCGCGGATCGCGTCGCGACCGAGGTGCCGCACCGCGAGCGCCCCGGCGAGCACGGCGCCGAGCGGCGAGTTCTTCTCGAGCTCGTCGAGGTGCTGGGCGTCGAGCTTGCGCTGCAGCGCGAGGGTGCGGACTTCCTCGGCGAGGCCGGGCGGAAGCACCGCCTTGCGGCGCAGGGTCCAGACGCGCTCGACCACGATGCCGATCACGAGTATCGAGCAGATCAGGATGGGCACCATCGCCCACCCGCCTGCGCTGATCAGTTCCAACACGCGCGCCCACCCCGGAAAGCCGGAAAAACCCGGGGGATCATAGCAGGGGGCCGCACGCCGCAACGGCGACGTGAATCCCGAAACTTCGCGCCGCTGCGCTGCGCACCTCTCATCCCGGTGACTGCGAAGCGAACGGCGGAGCCGGTCAAGCCGGGATCGCAGTGTCGCGCCCCGCGCGATCGGGTCGGCGCACCCGTTATCCTTCGCGTTCCACCGGACAGGTTCGTCGAGATGCCCAGGACACTCCGCGTCGCATTGATCCAGGACCGCAATCGCGGCGACCGCGAAGCGAACCTCGATGCGATCGAGCGCTCCGTTGCGCGCGCGGCCGAGGCGGGTGCGAAGCTCGTGCTGCTGCAGGAGCTCCACAACGGCCCGTACTTCTGCCAACGCGAGTGCGTCGACGAGTTCGATCGCGCCGAGGCTATTCCCGGCCCGAGCACCGAGCGCCTGTCGCACCTCGCGAAGCGGCACGACCTGGTGTTGGTCGCGTCGCTGTTCGAGCGGCGCGCCGCCGGGCTCTACCACAACACCGCGGTCGTCTTCGAACGCGACGGCTCGATGCTCGGGAAGTATCGGAAGATGCACATTCCCGACGATCCGGGCTTCATGGAGAAGTTCTACTTCACGCCCGGCGATCTCGGTTTCCGTCCGATCGAGACCTCGGTCGGCAAGCTCGGCGTGCTCGTGTGCTGGGACCAGTGGTACCCGGAGGCCGCGCGGCTCATGTCGCTCGCCGGGGCGGAGATGCTGCTCTACCCGACCGCGATCGGCTGGGATCCGACCGACGCAGCCGACGAGAAAGAGCGGCAGCGCGACGCCTGGGTCACGGTGCAGCGCGGCCACGCGGTCGCGAACGGCGTGCCGCTCTTGGCCTGCAACCGCGTCGGGTTCGAGGAGAGCCCCGACACGCCCGGTAAGGGCATCGAGTTCTGGGGCACCAGCTTCGTCGCGGGCCCGCAGGGCGAGCTCATCGCGCAGTCGGGCACCGCGGATCCCGACGTGCTGGTCGCCGACGTCGACCTCTCGCGCAGCGAGAACGTGCGGCGGATCTGGCCGTTCCTGCGCGACCGGCGCATCGACGCCTATGACGACCTACTGAAGCGCTTCCGCGATTGAGCACGCTCGACGAACAACCCATCCGCCGCATCGAGCGCGACGGCGTCGAGTACGTGCTGCTCGGCACCGCGCACGTCTCGCGCGCGAGCGCCGACGCCGTGCGCGAGTTGGTCTCGCGCGAGGACTTCGATGCGATAGCGGTCGAGCTCTGCGCGCCGCGCGCGAGCGCGCTGCTCGATCCGGCCGCAACCGCGGCGATCGATCTCCTGACCGTGCTGCGCGACGGACGCGCCGCGGTGGTCGGCGCCGGCCTCGCGCTCGGCGCCTACCAGCGCCGGCTCGCGCAGCAGTTCGGGATCGAGCCCGGCGCGGAGATGAAGGCCGCGATCGAGGGCGCGCAGGCGCGCTCGATCCCGTACTGGCTGATCGATCGCGACGTCGGCACGACGCTGCGCCGCACCCGCGCCGCGGTCGGCTTCTGGGATCGGCTGAAGATCACGGGAGGTCTCGTCGCGAGCGTGATCGACGACAGCGAGATCGACGAGGCCTCGATCGAACGGCTCAAGCAGGGCGACGTGCTGTCGGGCACCTTCGCCGAGTTCGCCGCGCAGTCGCCGGCGCTGTATGAAGCGCTGATCGCGGAGCGCGACCGCTACATGGCCGCGCGGTTGCGGCAATGCGTGGCGGACGTAGGCAACACCTGTAGGAGGGGCCTCAGCCCCGACGGCACGGAGTTCCAAGCGGGACGCCACGCGATCGGGGCTGAGGCCCCTCCTACAGGCATCGACTCGGATGGCTCGAGTCGGAGAGCGCGTCGCGTCCTGGCGGTCGTCGGCGCCGGCCACCTCGAAGGGCTCGCGAAACACCTCGGAGAGGAAGCGCGGGCGCCCGCCGAAGTGCTCGCACCGCTCCGTGCCGATCCCCCGCCCTCGCACGTCGGCAAGTGGATCGGCTGGGCCATCATCGCGTTCGTGCTCGGCGGCTTCGTCTACGCGTTCGCGCAGGGCAAGAGCGTCGGCCTCGAAGTGCTCGGCATCTGGATCGTGACGACCGGCGTGCTCGGCGCACTCGGCGCGGTCGCAGCCGGCGGGCACCCGTTGTCGGTCGCGAGCGCGTTCGTCGCCTCGCCGCTGACGCCGCTGCACCCCGCGCTCGCGTCCGGCATGGTCAGCGCCGCCGTCGAGCTCTGGGTCCGCAAGCCTCGCGTCGGCGACTTCGAAGAGCTGCGCGACGACGTCGGCACGATCCGCGGCTGGTGGCGCAACCGCGTTGCGCGCGTGCTGCTCGTGTTCTTCCTGACGAGCCTCGGCACGATGATCGGCGTCTGGGTCGCCGGGTTTCAGATGGCGGCGAAGCTCGCGGGCTGAAGTCCGGCCGGGAATCGAAGAAGATTCCCGCTCGCGTGTATTCGAAGGCACGGCCACCCGTCCGGAGAATCCCATGCACCGCGTTCTGCCCATCGCCCTCGCCGCCCTCCTCCTCGCCGCCTGCGGCGACCGCTCCGCCATCGACATCCCGCGTAACCATGCCAACACGATGGCGGTGCACGCCTATGCCGTGCCGATCGAACGCGCCGACGAGCTGCAGGGCGCGCTGAACAGCATCTTCTACGCGGGCGAAGACCAGCCGGTCCGCGGCCGGGCCTGGCGCGCCGGCGAATCGCGCCTGCTCGTGCTCGCGCCGGTCGCGATGCATGCGTCGCTCGGAGAAGCGATCGCCGACGTGCTCGAGGGCGGCGGCGAGCGTGCGCCAACGCGCGCGCCGTCGGCGATCCGCATGACCTACTGGTTCGTCGACGTGGCACCGACCGCCGATGCCGACGATCCGCGCCTCGCTGCGCTCGGCGACGTCCTCGCCGAAGCGCGCAGCCAGCTCGGCGACGCGCGCTTCGTGCTCGCGGACACCGTCACGATCACGATGCTGCCCGACGGCGGGAAAGCCCGCGCCTCGGGACGAAGCGCCGTCGTCGAGACACGACTCGAAGCGCGCGGCGACGGCGCGATCGCCGCCCTCGACATCGCCGCCGGTCGCGGCGCCGAGCTCGAGACGCGCGTCCCGCTGCGCCACGGCCAGTACGCGGTGCTCGCGCAGATCGACACACGCCAATTGCCGGGTGAGCCTTCGCGCACCCGGCTCGTCGTGATGCGCAGCGATCCGGCGACGTCGCGATGACCGCGGCGAATGGTCGGTGAGGCCGAGCTCATCGCGTCGTACCGGCGCCACGAGCGCGCGCTCTACAACGTGCTCTATCGCTGGCTGTGGCACGCGCAGGACTGCGAGGACGTCATGCACGAGGCCTACCTGAAGCTCTGGGGCCGGCGCGATCGCATCGATGCCGCGACGCTCGACGCGCTCGTCTACACGACCGCGCTGAATCTCGCGCGCAACCGTCTGCGCTGGCGCACGCTCTGGCGCTTCGGCGAGCTCGAGCCCGATACCGCTGCGCCGGACGATCCCGCGGTGGATACGGCGCGCGCAGAGACGCAGGCCCGCGTCCGCAGCGCGCTGGAGACGCTGTCGGCGAAGACCCGCAACGTCGTGCTGCTGTCCGAATTCGCGGGCCTAGCCACCGCGGAAATCGCCGCCGTGCTCGGTATTCCCGCCGGCACGGTCGGCTCGCGCAAGCACGCCGGCATCGGGCAACTCAGACGTGTGTTGGAGGACGACGCCGATGGCTGAGCTCGAGCGCTGGCTCGAACCACTGGCGCCACCGCTCGGTGGCGCGGCGCGTCTCGCGGCCCGATTCGAACAGCGACGGCGCTCGCGGATGCCGTCGTGGCGTCCGCTCGCGGCGGGGGCACTCGGGCTCGCGGCGATCTCCGCGGTCGCAATCGTCGCCGTGCGTCCGGGAATCCGCGATGCAGCGATCCGCACCGAGCTCGCGGCCGCGCTCGCGGCCGTCGATCACGATGCGTTACGCGTCGAGGGCGGCGCCGCGTGGGCGCCGCCCTCGACGCACGACACCGTGCGCTTCTACGTCATCGTCTCGACCGACGGTGTCGCCGACTGAGCTACGCCAGCGTCGGCTCGACCACGAGATTGCCTTCCTCGGGCAGCCCGCGCGCGCGGCGCACCATGCGCCGCGTCGCATTGCGCCAGTCGTCGAGGATCGCGTACATCGTCGGCAACACCACCAGCGTGATCGCGGTCGAGAACACCAGACCGCCGACGATCGCGCGCGCCATCGGGTAGTACGGCGGACCGTCGCCGCCGATCTGGGTCGAGCCGAGGCACAGCGGCAGCATGCCGATGATCGTGCAGCCCATCGTCATCAGGATCGGACGCAGCCGGTCGCGGCAACCCTGGACCAGCGCCTGCGTGCGCAGCAATCCGGCGTGCCGAAGCTGGTTGATGTGCTCGACCATCACGATGCCGTTGTTCACGACCACGCCCATCAGAATCAGAATCCCGATCGACGCCATGATCGAGAACACCGTGCCGGTGAGCCAGAAGAACCAGAACACACCGAAGATCGAGAACACGATCGAGGTCAGGATCACCGCCGGGAAGATCAGCGACTCGAACAGCGCCGCCATGACGACGTAGATCATGACCAGCGCGATCAGCGTGTTGAACGCCATCTGCGCGCCGGCCTCGTCTTCGCGCTCGAAGCCGCCGCCGAAGGTCCAGCGGTAGCCCGCCGGCATCGCCACGCCCGCCAGCGCCGACTCGATGCGCTTGCGCGCGTCGTCCGCCGTCGTGCCTTCGGCCAGATTGATCTGGATCGGATAAGACGTCTGGCGATCCTGGCGCGAAATCACCGAGGCCGAGTCCTGCACCCGCACGTCGACCATCGACAGCAGCGGGATCAATTCTCCGTCGGCGCGCCGCAGCTTGAAGTCGCGCAGGTCATCGACGCTCGCCGTGTCGGACTCCTGGAAGCGCAGCCAGACCGGCACTTCGTCCTCGCGCGCGCGGAACTCCTTCATCGGTGCGCCACGCAGCGCGACCGCGATGAACGTCGCGACCTCCTGCGCGGTGAACCCGTACTGGCCCGCGCGCTCGCGGTCGACGCGCACCGCGATCTCGCGATTCGCAGCCGAGAGATCGGAGCGCACATCTCTCAAGCCGTCGAGGCCGCGGATGATCGGCAGCACGGTCTCGCCGAGCTTCGCGAGCTCCGCGCTCGAGTCGCCGATCAGCGAGACGCGCAGTCCCTCGCCGCCACCGCGGCCGCCGTCACCGCCGAAGTTGACGGTACCGATCGCGATCTTCGGCAGACCCTCGCGGATCTTCTCCATGATGTCCTTGGTCTTGAGCTCGGCGCCCTCCTCGACCAGCTTGAGGCGGATGCCGCCGCCGAACTGGTCCGACATCCAGACGTAGACCGACTCGATCTCGAGCTCCTTCTTGCGGTCGTACAGCCAGCGCTCGAGCGGCTCGAACGCCCGCTCCATCTCGTCGAGCGTGTAAACGCCGTTCGGCTCGACCTGGAGCTCGAGGCGGCGCGTGCCGGCCGAGTCGAACATGTCGAACTTGACGAACTGGAGCGGCACGACACTGACCGCGAGCAGCGCCAGCGTCGCGAGCATGGTCTTGCGGCGGTGGATCAGCGTCCATTCGATGATGCGCGCGTAGCGGTCCTTCATCCGCGAGACGGCGTTCTGCGAAGCGACGTATTTCGGCGGCGCGATGCGCGCGGCGAGCAGCGGCGTGAGGCTCACCGCGAACAGCCACGACGCGAGCAGCGAGATCGTGATCGTGTAGGCGACATGCGCGAGGAAGATCGAGATCTGGTTCGGCTCGCCGAAGATGTTCGGCAGGAACACGATGCAATGGCAGATCGTGCCGGCCGACAGCGCGATCGCGACGTTTCGCACCCCGAAGATCGAGGCCTTGACCGGGTCGTTCGGATATTTCTCGCGCTGCTGATAGATGCTCTCGACCGCGACCACGGCGTTGTCGACGACCATGCCGACACCGAGCAGCAGGCCCATCATCGAGAGCACGTTGAGCGAGAGCCCGAAGAAGTACATGAGCCCGAGCGTGATCACGAAGCAGACCGGCACCGCGAGCGAGATCATCAGCGTCGAGGGCCAGTGCCGCAGGAAGAAGAACAGCACCACGATCGACAGCACGGTGCCGAGGAACCCCGCCTCGGCGAGGTCCTTCAGCGACGACACGACGCCGGTCGCCTGGTCGTCGAGCGTGTAGATCTCGATGCCACCGAGCTCGGGGTCGTCCTTGATCAGCTCGACCTCGGCCATCGCGCGCTTGCCCGCGTCGACGAGGTTCGCCTGACGCTCCTTGAACACGTCGATGCCGACCGCGCGCTTGAAGTCGAGGTGACGTCGCACGAACACCTCGCCCGGCTGCAGGCGGATGTTCGCGATGTCGCCGAGGCGCAGCCCGTTCGGGTTGAGCACGAGCGCGCGCATCTCGTCGATCGATTTGAACTCGCCGATCGGCTGCACCCGGAAGCGGCGCGTGCCGTCGTTGACGAGCCCGGCCGAGACGCTGAAGTTGAGCTGCGAGAGCGTGCGCGAGAGCTCGTTGAGGCTGACGCCGTGCGCGGTCACGCGGTCGGCGATCAGCTCGATCTCGAGCTCCGGCGGCGAGATGCCGTTGATATCGGCGCGCGCGACGCCCGGCACGCGCTCGAGCCGGCGCTTGATCTTGCGGTCGATCAGCTCGTACTGGCCGCCGAGATCGCTCGAGCTCGCGAGACGTACCGCGAGGATCGGCGCGTCGTCGGTCGAGAACTTCTGCACGAACACGCGCTGCAAATCGCTCGGCAGCTCGTCGCGGATCGCGTCGATCTTGCCGCGTACCTCCGACGCTTTGATCGCGACTTCCTGTCCCCAGTCGAACTCCATGAAGAACTGCGCAGCGTCGGGGCGCGAGGTCGAGTTGAGGCGCTTGATCCCCGGCAGCGTCGCGATTGCCTCCTCGACCGGCCGCGTGATCGTCCGCTCGATCTCCGCGGGCGTCGACCCCGGATACGGGATGTTGACGAACACGAACGGCGCGTCGACCGCGGGGAAGAACTCCAGCGGCAGGCGCACCGCTGCGATGACGCCGATCACCATCAGCGACACGAAGAACATGATCGCGCTGACGGGACGTCGCAGCGAAAGCTCGGCGATGCTCATGGCGACGTCACTCGTGTTGCGGCGACACGTAGGCCGGACATGCCGCAGGCATGGCCGGCGCCCCTGCCGGCCATCCTTCGGATGTCCGGCCTACGACGACCTTGGCGCGAAGCACTCATCTCAGTGCGCCCCTTCCGGAGCTTCGGTCGCCGCCGCGTGCAGACGCTCCTTGCGGTGCGCACGCGCGATGTAAGCCTCGTCGGGCCGGCGATCCATGAGGTCGTAGACGATCGGAATCACGAGCAGCGTCAAGAGCGTCGAGACCGCGAGGCCGCCGATGACCGTGATCGCCATCGGTGCACGGACTTCCGAGCCCTCGCCGAAGCCGAACGCGAGCGGCGCGAAACCGACCAGCGTCGCGATCGTCGTCATCATGATCGGGCGCAGGCGCGACTCGGCCGCCTCCGCGATCGCCTCGCGCTTCGGCACCCCGTTCTCGCGCAGCTGGTTGACGCGATCGATCAGCACGATCGCGTTCTTGACCACGATGCCGACCAGCATGATGAGACCGATGAACACGACGACCGAGAGCGGGTTGCCGGAGAGGAACAGCGCCAGCACCGCCCCGATCGCCGCGAGCGGGATCGTGAACATGATCACGAACGGGTGCAGCAGCGACTCGAACTGCGACGCCATCACGAGGTACACGAGGAAAATCGCGAGCGACAGCGCGAAGATCAGCGAGTTCACCGACGCCTCGAGCTCCTCGCTCTGGCCGCCGATGTGCACGCCGACGCCGGCCGCGAGCGGACGATCGCGCAGCATCGCCTCGACCTCCTGCACCGCCGAGCCGAGGTCGCCGTACGCGAGGTTCGCCGAGACGATCGCGACGCGCTCCTGGTCGGAGCGGCGGATCTCGCTCGGGCCTTCGGTCGATACGACGTCGGCGACCGCCGAGAGCGTCACCGGACGCTCGCTCTGCGGATTGACGATGAGGTTGCGGATGTCCTCGACCGAGGCGCGGTCCTCTTCGCTGGCGCGCACGAGCACGTCGATCTTGCGGTCGCGGAAGCTGTAGCGCGTCGCGACTTCGCCGCGGATCTTGCGCACGACCTGGTCCGAGATCTGTCGCGTCGTGAGGCCGAGTGCCGCGGCGCGATCCTGGTCGAAACGGATCTGCACCTCGGGATAACCTTCCTCGATCGACGACTTCACGTCGGTGTAGCGATCCGAGCCCATCAGGCGTTGCGCGAGGTCCTGGCTCGCGCGCTTCAGCACGTCGAGGTCGAAGCCGGATATCTCGACCTCGAGCGGCGTCGCGAACGAGAACAGCTGCGGGCGCGAGAACTTCACCTCGGCGCCCGGATGCGCGGCCATGGTCTGGCGCAGCGACTCCATCTCGGCGCGCTCACCGCGCTCGCCGGCGCCGGGCTTCAGCGAGACCAGCACACGTGCGATGTTCTCGCCCGACTCGGTCGGGTTCGCATCGAGCCGGGTGCCGACGCCGGAGACGCCGTAGATCGTCGCGACCGGCTCGTCTTTCGCGTGTCGCTCCTGCACCTGGCGCACGACCGCGTCGGTTTCAGCGAGCGGCGTGCCGGGCGGCATCTTCGCGGTCATCTCGAAGCGGCCCTGCTGCAGCTGCGGGATCAGGTCGAGGCCGAGCATCGGCACGAGCCACATCGTGGCGACGAACAGCACGAGCGCGAACAGCAAGACCGGCGTCGGGCGCTCGAGCGCGCGCGGCAGCGCGCGGTGGTACGCCGCAGCAGCCTTGTCGTACGGCAGCATCACCCACTTGCCGATCCAGCGCAGCACGGCGCCGACGGTACGGCCGAGGAAGCCCAGCACGGCGAACGTGCCGCGCACGATCCCGCCGAATACCCAGCCGAGGCCACCCGAAACCGCGCGCGTGCCGCGCTGCGTGATGCGGCCGTAGCGGGACTTCGCCTCGTATTTCGTGTGCGGCGGCTCGTCCGGATACGCCTGCGGCGGACGAACCTTCAGCGATGCGAGCGTCGGAATCAGCGTCATCGCGACGATCAGCGAGATCAGCATCGCAATCGTGACGGTGAGCGCCTGGTCGCGGAACAGCTGGCCCGCGACGCCCTCGACGAACACGAGCGGGAAGAACACGGCCACGGTGGTCAGCGTCGACGCCGTGACCGCCATCCCGACCTCGCTCGTGCCCTTCACGGCCGATTCGAGGATGCCCATGCCCTTCTCGCGCATGCGCGCGATGTTCTCGAGCACGACGATCGAGTCGTCGACGACCATGCCGGTCGCGAGCGCGAGCCCGCCGAGCGACATCACGTTGAGCGTCAGCCCGAGCTGTCCCATGAAGAAGAACGTCGCGATGATCGAGACCGGCAGCGACAGCGCGATCACGAACGTCGACCACGAGTCGCGCAGGAAGAAGAAGATGATGAGGATCGCGAGCGCGCCGCCTTCGAACGCGGCCATGCGCACCTCCGACAGTGCCTGCCGGATGAACACCGACTGGTCGTCGACGATCTCGAGGTTCGCACCCTGCGGCAGCGACTTCTGCTCCCGGATGCGCTCGATCGCGGCCTTGACCGCTTCGGCGACGGTCACCGTGTTCGCGTCGCCTTCCTTGTAGACCGCGAGCTCGACCGCCTCGCGGCCGCCGATGCGGATGACCGCCTCGCGCTCCTTGAAGCCCTGGCGCACGGTCGCGACGTCGGCGATGCGGATCGGCACGCCGTTCTCGACCTTGACCAGCATCTCGCGCATCTCGTCGACGTTCGCGAACTGATTGATCGTGCGCACGAGGTAGCGCTGGCTGCCCTCCTCGATGCGGCCGCCGGAAACGTTGACGTTCTCGCTGCGCAGCCGCTCGATCACTTCGCCGACCGAGAGGTTGAGCTGCGCGAGGCGCTGCTGGTCGATGTCGACCTGGATCTCGTCCTCGAGGCCGCCGCCGACCTTCACGGCCGCGACGCCCTCGATCGGCTCGAGCCGCTTCTTGAGCTCCTCGTCGGCGTAGCGACGCAGCTGCTTGAGCTCGGCCTCGCCGACCGCTTGGTCGGGCGTGGCGCCGACGAGCCCGAGCCGGACGATCGGATCGGTCGACGGATCGAAGCGCAGCAGAACGGGCTTTTTCGCCTCGAGCGGCAGCTGCAGCACTTCCATCTTGTCGCGGACCTCGAGGCCCGCCATGTCCATGTCGGTGCCCCACGCGAACTCGAGCACGACGTCGGACTGGCCGGTGCGCGAGATCGAGCGCACCTTGCGCACGTTCTTGACGACGCCGAGCGCTTCCTCGACCGGCTCGGTGATGAGGTTCTCGACTTCGACCGGCGCGGCGCCGGTGTACTCGGTGCGGACGGTCAGCGTCGGATACGAGAGGTCGGGGAGCAGGTTGACCTTGAGATCGAACAGCGCGATCACCCCGAACAGCACGAAGCTCAGCGTGACCATCGCGATGGTCACGCGGCGCTTGGTCGAAAGTTCCGCGAGGCTCACTTCACGCCCTCCACGATCTGGATCCGCGTACCGTCGCGCACCGCGGCGCGTCCGACGGTGACGACGCGGTCACCATCGGTGAGGCCCTCGCGGATCTCGATCGCGTCACCCGCGGCGTAGCCGACCACGACGTTGCGGCGCTTCGCGACGTAGCGCGGGCCCTTCGCCTTCGCGGGCTCGGAAGCCTTCGCCTCGCCCTTCTTCGCGGGCTTGTCCTCGGGCTTCGCCGCAGGCGCGGGCGTCTTGTCGATCTCGACCACGAACACGGTCGCGACGCCGTCCTCTTCCATAAGCGCTTCGCGCGGGATCGTCAGCGCGTCGGCGCGCTGGTCGTAGACGATCTCGATGCGGCCGAACATGCCCGACTTGAGCGCGCTTGTGTCATCGCGGAACTCGGTCGTGACGCGGAACGTGCCGGTCGCGGGATCGATCACGGGGCTCACGCGCGCGACGGTGCCCTCGAACGGCCGGCGCGGCAGCGCGTCGACGAGCATCGTCACCGGCAGACCGGGCTTCAGCGTCATGAGCTCGCGCTCCGGCACGTTCAGGACGCCGAGCAGCGGATCGAAATCGTCGATCCGGAACAGTGTCTGGTGCAGCTGGATCAAATTGCCTTCCTTGACGAGGCGCTCGCTGATGACGCCGTCGATCGGCGCGACGATCCGCGTGTACGAGAGCTCGAGCTTCGCGATGTCGTGCGCGGCGCGCTGCGTCTCGCGGTCGAACTTGATGCGATCGTGCGCTTCGGGCGAGACGAGCCGCTTGCCGTGCAGCTCGGTCGAGCGCGCGTAGTCGCTCTCGAGCCGCTTGAGGTTCGCCTCAGCGCGTGCGACCTCGAGCCGCGTTTTTTCGGGGTCGAGCTGCGCCAGCAGCTGTCCCTGCTTCACCTTGTCGCCTTCCTCGACGTGCAGGCGCAGCAGCACCCCGGACGTCTTCGCGACGACGTGCGCTTCGCGCTCGGCCTCGAGCGAGGCGGTACCCGCATAGCTCGCGACGATCGGGCGTCGCGTCGCGGTTCCGGCTTCGATCGGAATCGCGGCTTCGTCGGCCTTGGCCTCGGCGCTCTTGGCGTCCGCCGCCTTGTCACCCACCCCGTCGCCGCTTTGGCAACCGAGCGAAATCAATGAGATAAACAAAAGGCCGCCTATCCCTGCGGCTCGCGCAACACGTTTCATGGGGTCCCCCAGGAGTAGCTTGGTGTTATAGATAGCTATAACACTAACTCAGTTCAATAGCCCGAAGGTCAGTATGGGCCGCTAGGGCGACAAGCGCCTGACCCGCAAGTCATCGCAACAGGTCGTAGCTCGGGCGCGCGCGGCGGCCGTTGGTCGTGTTCGCTTGTCCGCCTCGTTTATACTTCGGCGGTTTTTGCGCGCGCGCCCGCGCTCGCACTCCAAAGGACTCTCTGCATGCTCCGAGCGCTCGCCCGCCTGGCTGTCGTGCTGTCGTTCGCCGCGTCCCCGGCGTTCGCGGCCGAAGGCAACGTCGAAGACGGAAAGGTCAAGGTCTACACCTGCACCGGCTGCCACGGCATCCCGGGGTACAAGAACGTCTATCCGCACTATCACGTGCCGAAGATCCACAACCAGAACTACGCGTACCTCGTCGCAGCGCTGACGAGCTACAAAAACGGCGAACGCTCGCATCCGACCATGCGGGCGCAGGGCGAGAGCATGAGCGAGCAGGACATCGCGGACATCGCGGCCTATCTTTCGCAACCGGCCGCGGTCGAAGGGGGTGCGAAGTGATGCGCGTCGCGACGATCCTCGCCGCGCTCGCGTTCGCGGCCTCCGCCGGCGCCGCCACGGGCGATGCCGAGGCCGGCAAGACCAAGGCGGCGCCGTGTCAGGCCTGCCACGGTCCCACCGGCAACGAGTCGGTCGATCCGACTTACCCGCGCCTTGCGGGCCAGTACGCGGACTATCTCGCGAAGTCGCTGCGGGACTACAAGACCGGCGCGCGCAAGAACGCGATCATGGCCGGCTTCGCGACGACGCTCTCGGACCAGGACATCGAGGACCTTGCTGCGCATTTCGCGGCGCAGGAAGGGTCGCTCGAGGATCTCAGTCATTTGAAATGACGCTGGGTGTTGCCGGCCATCGCTGCGCGATGTCCGGCCTACGCCACCGTCACGCCGTCCTTGAGTAGGCCGGACATTCCGCAGGAATGGCCGGCTCCGCCGCGCGCCTACCGCCGCACGTACGGATTCGTCCCGCTCGCGTGATCGGTCGCGTCGTGCACCGCGGTGATCTCCGGGAAACGCTCGCGCAGCGTTTTCTCGATGCCGCCGCGCAGCGTCGCGTCGACCATGCCGCAGCCATGGCAACCGCCGCCGAAACGCAGGATCACCCCGCCCTCGGCGTCGATCCCTTCGAGCGCGACGCGCCCGCCGTGCGAGGCGAGCTGCGGGTTCACTTCGGCGTCGAGCAGGTGGCGGACGCGCTCGATCAGTGAGGCGTCACCGCCCGGCGCACGCCCCTTGATGCTCGGCGCACGGATCGTGAGCTGGCTGCCGGTCGCCTGCTTCACGAGCGCGATCTCGGCGTCATCGAGATACGGTGCGCTCGCGGCGTCGACGTAGATCCGAAAGCCCTCGCACTCGACCACCCACTCGTCGCCGCGCAGATCGTCCGGCTCGCAGAACTCGAGCTTGCAGTCGGCACGCGGCGTACCGGCGTGCGCGACCGCGAGCCGCACGCCGAGGGTGTCCTCGCCCTGCTGCTCGATCAGACGGCGGAAATAGCTCTGGGCCTCGTGGTCGATCGCGATCATGGTGCTCGATGCGCCCTGCACTGAGAAAACGCTTCCATAAGGGCTTGCAAATCGTTCAGTTCGCTATACTTTCAAGAAGCCCGAGGAACGGGCCACGGACGCGGAGTATGAGCCATGGCGACATCCCTGGACGAATTGCGCTCGCAGTCCTGTACCCCGCTCAAGGGCGCCGAGCACGCGCTCAGCGTCGGCGAAGTCTCCGGGCTCGTCGCGCTCCTGCCGGGCTGGGGCCTCTCCGATGACGGTAAGACCATCAGCAAGGACTTCGGGTTCAAGAATTTCTATCGCACGATGGCGTTCGTCAACGCGATCGCGTGGATCGCGAATCGCGAAGACCACCACCCCGACATGGAAGTCGGCTACGGACACTGCTTGGTACGGTACACGACGCACGACGTCGGCGGTCTCTCGCGCAATGATTTCGTCTGCGCGGCGAAGGTCGAAGCGTTACGCGGGTAGTTGCGCTTGCCGGCCATCGCTGCCGCGATGTCCGGCCTACTTCGCCCACGTCGACAAGGCCCGTAGGCCGGACATTCCGAAGGAATGGCCGGCAATCACAGCGCCTCGAGCACCGCCTTGAGCTCTGCCGGCAGCGGCGCGGTGAGGTGATACGAGCCGCCGTTCGGAAGCTCGAACGCGAGCTCCGTCGCATGCAGGAACAGGCGCTTCAGGCCGCGCTCGCGCAGCTTGCGGTTCGCGTCGGCGTTCCCGTATTTGTCGTCGCCGGCGACCGGCGCCCCGAGATGCTGCGCGTGAACGCGGATCTGATGCGTGCGGCCGGTGTCGATCACGACCTCGACGTAGGTGCACTCGCCACGCCGCTCGACGACGCGAAACTCGCTGCGCGACGCCTTCCCCTCGTCCTCGTCGACCCGAACCATGCGCTCCCCGCCCTGCAACACGGATTTCCGCAGCGCTGCGTCGACGACCACGCGCTCGCGCGGTAGCCTGCCCGCGAGCAGCGCGAGGTAGCGCTTGCGCACGCGGCCCTCGCGGATCTCGGTCTGCGCGGCGGTCAAGGCACTGCGTTTGCGCGCGAACAGCAGCACGCCGCTCGTGTCGCGGTCGAGCCGGTGTACGAGCTCGAGCGACTCGGTAGGCTTGAGCTGCCTAAGCTGTTCGATCGCGCCGAGCTTGATGCCGCTGCCACCGTGGCTCGCAAGCCCGCTCGGCTTGTCGATCGCGATGAAGTTGCGGTCCTCGAACACGATCCTCGAGGCGAGCGACTCGAGCGAGCGATCCGAGGCGCGCGGCACTTCGGTCGCGGGCGCGACCCGGACCGGCGGAATCCGGACCGTGTCGCCGCCGGCAATCCGTGCGTCCGGCTTCGCCCGCTTGCCGTTGACCCGCACCTGGCCGGTGCGAAGCAGTCGGTACACGTGCGTCTTCGGCACCCCCTTCAGCTGCCCGAAGAGGAAGTTGTCGAGCCGCTGGCCGTCGCGGTCGTCGGGCACCGAGACCTGGCGGACGCCGCCACCGGGCCCGGCCGGATCAGCCGCCGAAATTGCTCCGGTTTGCCGGGACTTGCCGTGCATTGCTATGATCCTCAGCTGACGCCGCGCGTAAAGCCGCGAAAAAATCACAACGGGAACCGCGACTTGCCGTCGCGCCCTTTCGCAGCAACGGCGTCAGCGCTCGCTGCACTTTCCGGAACCGTCCGGGCGATGTGGATCCGAACGATCCACGCGATCCGTGAGATCTAAGACGGCCGGTCTTCCTGCATCGTACAGACGTAGCGCGCTTCGAGCATCGCTCCCCGCGGGGAGCTCGGCCTGCGACGCGGCAGCCGAACGGGGCCGGCGCTTTCGAGCATCGGCCGAATGATTGGGATTGGGCGCTCCCGCCGCGCGGGAAGCGCCGGTGACGCGACCGCGAGGCGCGCGCGACGGCCGTACCAACCCGGCCGCGCGCAGCGACGCGAGCGCGAACCCGGGCGCATTCCGACGCGGCGTAGCGCAGGAAAGGTTCAACACAATGAAGCGGATGCTGATCAACGCAACTCAGCGTGAAGAGTTGCGCGTGGCCATCGTCGATGGCCAGTCGCTCTTCGATCTCGACATCGAGATCCCCTCCAAAGAGCAGAAGAAAGCCAATATCTACAAGGGCCGCATCACGCGGGTCGAGCCGAGCCTCGAGGCCGCGTTCATCGACTACGGTGCGGATCGCCACGGTTTCCTCCCGCTCAAGGAAATCTCGAAGGAGTACTTCAGCCCGGGCGTCGACCACAATCGCGCCGGGATCCGCGAGCTGATCAAGGAAGGCCAGGAGCTGGTCGTCCAGGTCGACAAGGAAGAGCGCGGAACCAAGGGTGCCGCGCTGACGACCTTCATCTCGCTCGCCGGCCGCTACCTCGTCCTGATGCCGAACAACCCGCGCGCGGGCGGCGTCTCGCGCCGCATCGAAGGCGAAGACCGGCAGAACCTCAAGGACGCCGTCGACGAGCTCAAGGTGCCCGACGAGATGGGCATCATCGTCCGCACCGCGGGCCTCGGCCGCGAGGCCGACGAGCTCCAGTGGGACCTCGACTACCTGCTGCAGCTCTGGAAGGCGATCAGCGAAGCGGCGCAGAGCCGCAACGCGCCGTTCCTGATCTACCAGGAGTCGCGTCTCATCATTCGTGCGCTGCGCGACTACCTGCGCGCCGACATCGGCGAGATCCTCGTCGACCACGAGGAGCTCTACGCCGACGCGCGCGACTTCATGCAGCAGGTGATGCCGCAGAATCTGCGCAAGCTGCGTCTCTACAAGGAGACGGTGCCGCTGTTCTCGCGCTTCCAGATCGAGACGCAGATCGAGAACGCGTTCGAGCGCACCGTGCGGCTGCCGTCGGGCGGCTCGATCGTGATCGACCACTCGGAAGCGCTGACCGCGATCGACATCAACTCGTCGAAGGCGACCAAGGGCAGCGACATCGAGGAAACCGCGTTCAACACGAACTGCGAGGCGGCGGTCGAGATCGCGCGCCAGCTGCGCATCCGCGACTTGGGCGGCCTCATCGTCATCGACTTCATCGACATGGACTCGCCGCGGCACCAGCGCGAGGTCGAGGAGAAGCTGCGTGACGCGCTGAAGGTCGACCGCGCGCGCGTGCAGATCGGGCGCATCTCGCGCTTCGGCCTGCTCGAGATGTCGCGCCAGCGCCTGCGTCCGTCGCTCAACGAAGCGACTCAGATCATCTGCCCGCGTTGCGAGGGACACGGCCGCGTGCGCGGCGTCGAGTCGCTCTCGCTCTCGATCCTGCGCATCGTCGAGGAAGAGGCGATGAAGGAGAACACCGGCCAGGTGCTGGTCCAGGTTCCGCCGGAAGTCGCGAACTTCCTCGTCAACGAGAAGCGCGGACCGCTGGTCGAGATCGAGCAGCGCCAGGAGTCGAGCATCGTCGTCGTCGCGGACCACAACCTCGAGACGCCGCACTACGAGATCAAGCGCATCCGCATGGCGGAGATCGAAGAGGATCGCCGTCCGAGCTATCAGCGCACGACGCCGGTCGAGCCGGTGCTGCCGCCGCAGCCGGTCGTCGC
>Ga0187892_10002454_pt1 | contig 37117 bp, 30 predicted proteins | sample MA1701073metaG_FD_139345 | JGI IMG/M metagenome (GOLD analysis project Ga0187892, IMG submission 139345) | Bio-ooze microbial communities from a basaltic lava cave in the Kipuka Kanohina Cave System on the Island of Hawaii, USA - MA170107-3 metaG ... | reverse complement strand
TGGCTCGATCGCCTTCCCTTACACGCACATCGGCGGCCCCGACTACCTGGTGATGATGCTCCTGCGCGGCATGTCCGCCGTGCTGCTCGAGAGCTTCGTGCCCGAGCAGGCAGTCGCGGTGTTCCGCCGTCACGGCGTGACGCTCTCCGGCGGGAGCACGGCGTTCTACCAGGCCTTCCTGAACGAGCAGCGGAAGCAGCCCCGCGCGAGGCTGCTGCCGTCGCTGCGCGCCCTGGCCGGCGGCGGCGCGCCGAAGCCGCCCGAGGTGTTCTGGCAGGTGCGGCGCGAGCTGGGCGTCCCGATCCTGCACGGCTACGGCATGACCGAGTGCGCGATGATCGCGAGCGGCTCGCCGAGCGACAGCGACGAACAGCTCGCCAACACCGACGGCAAGCCGGTGCCGGGCTGCGAGGTGCGCGTGGTGGACGGCGAGGTCCGCGTGCGCGGGCCGATGCTGTGCCGCGGCTACACCGACCCGGCGCTCACCGCCGCCGCCTTCGACGCCGACGGCTTCTTCCGCACCGGCGACCTCGGCCACCTCCGCCCCGACGGCCACGTCGTCCTCACGGGCCGGAGCAAGGAGCTGATCATCCGCAAGGGCGAGAACATCAGCCCGCGCGAGATCGAGGACCTGCTCCAGACGCACCCGAGCGTCGCCGCGGCGGCGGTGATCGGCCTGCCCGACGCGGAGCGCGGCGAGCGCGTCTGCGCCGTGGTGGAGATGCGGCCGGGCGCGCCGCCCCTCGGCTTCGGCGAGCTCCAGGCCTTCTGCCGCAAGGCGGGCCTGATGACGCAGAAGATCCCCGAGCAGCTCGAAGTCGTGGAGGCGCTGCCGCGGAACGCCACGCTGAAGATCCTGAAGCACGAGCTGCGCGTGCGCTTCCGCGATTCCTCCGGAGCTAAGCGGACGATCATCGAAAGCTAAGAGCGCGCGGCGCCGCGCCGGCCTTATCCTGGCCGCGTCGGGAGGGCTCCACCCTTCGCGGGAGGATCCGGTATGGACTCGCGACGCACGCTCTGGGCAGGTCTCGTGCTGGGCGCGGCCCCGTTCCTGCTGGAGGCCACCGCCGGCTGTGACGTCGTGCTCGGCCTCCAGCGGCCGACCCATCCCAATGCGCTCTACTGCGAGTGCAGCTGCGACGCCGGAGGCGGCGGCCTCCGCAACGTGCTGGTGGCGAGGGGTGAGGACGACGCCGAGGAGGTCGGCGGCACCATGGACCTCACGAACGGCGATCTCGATCTGGGCAACGCGCTCGTCGGCGTCCGCTTCGAGAACCTGGTGATTCCGCAGGGCGCCACGATCCAGCACGCCTACGTCCAGTTCGTCGGCGACGCGGACGGCGAGACCGAGCCCACCACCTACCAGATCCGCGCCGAGGCCTCGACGACGGCCGGGAGCTTCACGAGCGCGACCAACGACCTCAGCGGCCGGATCACCGGCATGTTCCAGGTCGACTGGGCGCCGGGCCCCTGGAACAACGGCGACGCCGGACCCGGACAGCGCACGGAAGACATCGCACCGCTGCTCCAGGAGCTCGTCAGCGACCCCGCCTGGAACGACGCCAGCGCGATCGTGCTGCGCTTCGAAGGGACGGGCCATCGCTCCGCGGAGTCGTTCGAGGGCTCCGATCAGGCGCCCCTCCTGATCGTGGAGGTCGGCGCAGCCGTGGCGGCCATCCTTCCGGTCTGCGCGTCCGCGGACTCGCTGTCGGACGACGTGCTCAGCCCCGGGGAGCTGATCGACGAATGCGCCCGCGTCCAGGCGACCCTCACGGGCCTCGCCGCCGCTTGCTCGTATCCGCAGCCGTGCATGTGTGATCTCGTGGACCAGAAGGACCCGAGCGGCGGGGATCGTCCCGACAGCGTCGAGGCGGACTCCTGCACCGCGTCCTGCGACGAGATGGAAGTCGACGCACCGGCCTGCACCAGCTTCGACCCGAACGCCTTCAGCAGCTGCCTGGCGGAGGCCGGCGCCACGATCGAGAGCTGCAAGCACCACGTGAGCGCCACCAACGCCGGAGACGACTCACCGGTCTGTGTCGCCTCGGGCAGCGCGCTCGCCTTCCACGCGTTCGGTGAGCGCAGCCAGTGCGAGGTCGAAGGTGTCTCCGACATCCGGGTCGGCGATCGCCGCCCGAAGAACGATCCGGTCACCGCCGGCGTCATCGAGATTCTCGGCGGGCCGTGTCTCGGCGCGAGCTGCCCGGTCCATCCCTCCTTCGGCCTGCGCATGAACGACATCGAGTTCGAGGTGAGATGGGCGTCCAACCCGGTGTTCGGGGATCTCGGCGCTGTGGGTCGCGGCCTCGAGACCGCGGCGGTGGACCCGGCCGGGGACGCCGTCTTCGCTTCGGACGCGGTCTTCGGCACGGGCGCCGGGCGGCGCGGCAGCAAGGCCCTCGCCATCGACGCCACGAACCCCGACCCGCTCGGCCTCGGCGTGAGCTGGGCCGCACGCACCTGCTACCTGGACGGAGCGCTGGCCGTGGGCGTCGGAGACGACGGCGCGTGCGAGGCCGACCCCGCGATCCCGTGCGCGACGGACGACGACTGCGCCGGGGTCGGAGGCGCGTGCCTGTTGGCGCCGCCGACGGACGAGATGCTGATCGACGTCCTGCTCGAGGGCGCGCTCGTGAACCAGCCGCCGAGGGCGGCGGCCGGCCCCGACCAGAGCATCGAGTGCACGTCGAGCGCCGGAGAGTCCTTCGTGCTCGACGGGCGCGGCAGCGGCGACCCGGACCACAACCTGGCGCTGGTGAGCTGGCGCCAGGGCACCCGCACCGGGCTTCTGCTGAGCAACGACCTGGTGCTCGCGCTGTCGCTCGGGGTCGGCGAGAGCGAGAGCTACGTGCTGCGCGCGGTCGACGGCTTCGCCCAGACCGACGAGGACGTAACCCAGGTGGCGGTGGTCGACACCACGCCGCCCGAGCTCAGCATCGCCGTGTCTCCGACGACGCTCTGGCCGCCGAACCACAAGTTCGTGCCGATCACGGTGAGCGCGAGCACGAGTGACATCTGCGACACCAGCCCTGAGATCCGCCTGCTCTCGATCACGAGCAACGAGCTGGCGAACGGGACCGGCGACGGGAGCTCCGCGGCCGACGTGCAGGGCGCGTCGTTCGGGCAGGACGACCGCGAGTTCCTGCTGCGCGCGGAGCGCAGCGGGAACGGCGGCGGGCGCATCTACACGATCACCTACGAGGCCGTGGACGACGGCGGCAACGCCAGCTTGCGCGAGGCGACGGTGACCGTGCCGCACCAGCACTGAGAAGCGGAGCTCAGCTCTCGGAGCCCTTGCGGGCGCCGCGCGACGCGGCGGGAGGCGTCGGCGCGCGGGTCGTCCAGAGCGCCGTCTCGAGGTCGCCGCCGGCCGCCGCCACCTCGTGCCAGGCCTGCCGGCGCGCCGCCCGCAGCGCTGCGCGCGCGAGCCGGGCGGCCTGCGGGCGGTCGCGCGGCGCGCCGCGGGCGAGGAGAGCGCGCGCGCCCGCGAGCCGCGTCCGCGCCGCCCAGAGCTGCGCCCCCATCCTCTCTTCGGCGGCGAGCGCGCGCTCGAAGTGGGCGACGGCGGCGTCCCAGCGTGAGCGGGCGGCCGCGACGAGCCCGAGCGCGTATGCAACCGTGCCGTAATGGAGCAGGCCGCTCCCGGCGCTGATGTGCAGGCGGGCGTAGGGAGCGAGCCGCGGCTCGAGGTACGAAGCCGCGCGCTCGTCGCCGATCGCGTGAGCCACCTCCGCGCACATCGCGAGGGTCGGCAGGTAGCCGCGGTCGCGAGGCACGTCGGTGAAGCGGGCGCGTCCGAGGCGCTCGAGCTCGCTCCTTGCCTCCGCGCGGCGGCCGGCGGCGAGCAACAGGCGGGCGAGCGCGGCGCGCCAGGCCGCCGCATCGGGAAAGCGCTCCACCTGCGCGCGCACGGCCGCCTCGATCTCGGCGGCCCGGCCCTGCTCGAAACGCAGGTAGACGAGCGGCGTGCCGAGCTCGAGCGCGACCTCGCGCGAGTCGAGCCGATCCCCGAGCGCGACCGCCTCGCCGACGCGCCGCTCTGCGGCGCCGAGGTCGCCAGCGAGGAGCGCGACCATCGCTCGGAGCGCGGCGCAGAACCAGCGCGCGTGGGGCGTCCGCAGCGCATCGGCGGTGCGCTCGCAGGCGCGCACCTCGCGCTCGACGCCCGCGCGGTCGCCGAGCTCGAGCCAGCCGGTGACGAGGCCGCGCTGGCCCGAGAGGACCAGCTCGAGGTCGTCACCGGCTGTCGCGGCCTCGGTGATCTCCACGTTGAGCGCGATCCAGCCTTCGCTGTCGGCCGGGCCGAAGCGCACGAACGAGCTGTCGTCGAGCGTGCGTGCCAGGACTGCCGGATCGCCGAAGCGGCGCGCCGCCGCGATCGCTTCGTCCATCAGCGCTTCCGCGCGCGCCGCCTCGTCGTAGCGCAGCTCGACGGCCAGGCGGGAGAGCACGCGGATCCGCAAGGCCTCGTCGCCGGCGGGCACGCTGCGCTGCGCCTCGTCGAGCAGGCGGATCGCCTCGGCGTCCGCGCTGCCGGTCGAGCTCGGCCGGTGCGCGAAGCCGAGCGCGGCCTGGACGAGCTGGTCGCCGCGGCCGATCGAACGCGCGTGGTCCGCGGCCTCGCGATAGCTGACGCGCGCCCGCTCCAGGCCGAGAGCGCGCGTCTGCGCGTCGCCGAGGCCGAGCTGCAGCGTCGCGGAGAGGGCGGGATCGCCGCGCGGGAGGAAGGGCAGCGTCGCGAGCGCGCGCTCGTACCAGTGGACGGCGCGCTCGAAGTCGTGCCGGCGCGCGGCCTGCGCACCGGCGCGCCGCGCCAGCTCGATGGCGCCAGCGGCCGGCACCCGCGGCACGCCCTCGCAGGCGTGGTGAGCCCGCGTCGAGAGCGCGTCGTCCGGCTGGGTCGTCTTCTCGAGCGCGGCCGAGATGCGCGCATGGACGGCGGATCGCCTCTCGCCCGCCGGCAGCAGCTCGTCGTAGAGCGCTTCGCGCACGAGCGCGTGGGCGAAGCGAGGCGCGTGGCCCGGCGCCGAGGCAGGCAACAGCAACGTGGCGTCCACCGCCTCGCCGAGGCGCTCGTCGAGCCGCGCCGCGTCGGGAAGGGACTCTGCGAGCAGGGGCAGATCGATCTCGCGGCCGAGCGCAGCGGCAAAGGCCAGCGCCTCGCCCGCGCCCGCCGAGAGCCGCCGCAGCTTCGGCAGCAGGAGGTGCCGGATGCCGCGCGGCAGCAGCGCCTCCCATTCGTGCGCCGGGCGGGCCTCTGCGAGCAGGCTGCGCGCTTCGAGCGAGCGCAGGCTCTCGCCGATCCAGAGGGGGTTGCCTCCCGTCTGGCGCGCGAGCACCTCGAGCAGCTCCGGATCCGCCTCCCTGCCGAGACGCGCATGGACGAACTCGCGAAGCTCGTCCGCGGTCAGTGCGGCGAGGGGCCAGCGCTCGAGCGCGGTCGATCGCAGCAGGCGCTCGATCGCCCGCGCCTGCCGCGGCGTTCCGCCCGCGTCCTCCTCCCGGCAGGTCACCACGATCGCGAGAGGCCGCTCCGCGAGCGACTGGCCCACGAACTCGAGCAGCGCGATCGACTCGGCGTCGGCGCCGTGCAGATCGTCGAGAAAGAGCGCGAGCGGTCGCGCGCGGAGCGCGGCCGCGAGGAGGGCGTCCACCGCTTCGAAGAGCGCCGAGCGCTCGGCCTCGTCCCCACGCCAGCGCCCGCCCGGGACCTCCGGCTCGGGACCCAGCTCGGGAGCCAGCCGAGACAGGCAGGCGCGCTGCGCCGGCGCGAGCAGCGCGAGCGCGCTCGGCTCGCGCGCCGCGAGCGTGCGCAAGAGGCGCGTCCAGCTCCAGTGGCTGGCGGCGCCGTCCTCGAGACCGAAGGCGGTCGCCACCGTCGCGCCGGCCTGCCGCGCGCGCTCCACCAGCAGCTCGGCCGTCCGCGTCTTGCCGATGCCTGCCTCGCCGGCCAGGAACAGGATGCGTCCGTTGCCGGCGAGCGCGCCGTCGAGTCGCTCCTCGAGCCGTGCGAGCAGCGCGGCCCGACCGATGTATCGCGACGCCCCGTCCTCGCTCGGCTCGACGGCCGGGGAGCGGCTCCGTCCTGCCGACGGCGTCTCGCGCACCGGCGCCTCGAAGCGGTAGCCGCGCCGCGCCACCGTCACGATCGCGTGAGGTCCCTTCCCGCGATCGTCGATCGCGGCGCGCGCCAGGCTCACGGCGCGAGCGAGCGAGCCTTCGGTGACGGCGGCGTCGGGCCAGAGCGCCTCGAGGATCGCCTGCTTCGAGACGACCTGCGCCCGGTTGCGCACCAGGTGCAGCAGCAGCTGGAGCACCTTCGGCTGGACCTCGACCCGCCCTCCGTTCCGGGCGCGGAACTCGAAGCGCTCCTCGTCGAGCTCGAAGTCCCGGAACGAATAGATCACGGAGCACCCGCCGCGTCGCCGGCCTCCGGGGGCAGGCGGCGGCCAGCATACCCCCGGCCCCCGTGCCCACCCCCTCGAAATGGGGGGACGAAGCTAAAGAAACGATGAAGGCGCGGTAAGGACTTCCCCCGCTCGCGAGGCGCACCCTCCCGCCCGGGAACGGCAGCGGCCTTCCCCGGGGCGCCACCGGTCGGCGCGGGAGGTCTCGGCATGACGTCGCGACGGATCCTCTGGACCCTCCTCGTTCTGGCGGCGCTTCCTCCCGCGTTCGAGGCCACCGTCGGCTGCAGCTTCGAACCCGGCAGGTCATCCGGGCCCATCCTGGAGAACGCGGTGTCCTGCGCGTGCACGTTGACCGAGGCGGGCCAGCTGCGACAGCAGCGCATCCAGGCGAGCGGCGACGACGCCGAGCAGACCGGCGCCACGATGGACCTCACGAACGAGGACATCGACCTCGGCGACAAGCTCGTGGGCCTGCGCTTCGACGGCATCGCTCTCCCGGCCGGCGCCATGATCGTGAGCGCCCACGTGCAGTTCAGCGCCGACGAGACCCAGAACCAGACCACCGATCTCACGATCGTCGCGGAGGCCTCCGTCGCAGCCGCGACGTTCAGCGCCACCGACAACGACATCAGCGGCCGGACGCCCGGAGGCGCGAGCGTGGCCTGGCCCGCGATCCCCGCCTGGACCAACGGCGACGCCGACACGGCGCAGCAGACGCCGGACCTCGCCCCCCTGCTCCAGGAGCTGGTGATGCTGCCCGGCTGGACGAGCGCGAGCCCCGTGGTGCTGCGCATCGCGGGCACGGGGCATCGCACGGCGGAGTCCTTCGACGACGTACCCGGCGAGGCCGCGCAGCTGGTCGTCAACTTCGACGCCGGCGTGACCGCGGAGATCGACGTGTGTGCGGAATCGGACGAACGGGACGCGACCACGGGCGTGCTGCTGTTCCCGGCGGCCGAATGCGATCGCGTCGAGCAGACGCTCACCGGCATGAACCAGGCCTGCGGGCTGCCGGAGGTCGTGAGCTGCGAGCTGGTCGATCTCCGGGATCCGAACGACGTCGACGTCGACGACAGCTTCCAGTCGGATGCGTGCGTCGCGGACTGCGTCGAGGATCTGGTCGACGCGCCGGCCTGCCTCGACTACGACCCGGTGGCCTTCGCGGAGTGCATCGCGTCGGGCTTGCCGCTCGACGCGTGCAGGAATCTCGTCGCCGCGACCAACGCGCCCGGCGGGTCGCCAGTCTGCCTGACGTCGGGGGCCCCGCTCGCCGCCCGCTCGCTCCGGCAGGCCAGCCAGTGCGACGTGGCGGGATCCTCCGGGGTTCGCGTCGGAGACCGCGAGCCGCAGCAGGACCCGGACACCGAGGGAGCGCTCGAGCTGCTCGGGCCGCCGTGTCCGGCGGGCGGCTGCTTCGTGCATCCGTCCTTCCAGGTCCGGATGGAGCCGATCACGTTCTCGGTGCGCTGGGCCTCGGATCCCACCTTCGGGGACCTCGGCGCAGCAGGGCGCGGCCTCGAGACTGCGCTCGTCGACACGGGCCTCGCGAGCTTCGCGGCCGACACGGTCGCGGGCACCGGGACCGGCCGCCGCGGCGGCGACGGGCTCGCCATCGACGCGACGAACAGCGATCCGCTGCTGATCGGCGTCGACTGGATCGGCCGCACCTGCACGATGGACGGCACGCTCTCCGTCGGCGTGGGCGACGACGGCCTCTGCGAGGGCGACGGCGCGACCGCGTGCCAGGCCGACTCGCCGGATTGCGACGCGGTGGGCGGCCCGTGCGTGTTCCCGCCCGAGCAGGAGGAGATGAGCGTCACGGTCGCGCTCGCGGGCACGCTCGTGAACCAGCCGCCCATGGCGGTGGCGGGCGCCGATCAGACGATCGAGTGCACCTCGACCGCCGGCGCGTCCTTCGCACTGAACGGGCGCGGCAGCAGCGACCCGGACCCGAACCTCACGCTGGCGAGCTGGCGCGAGGGCAGCCGCACGGGTCCCGAGATCAGCACCGATCTCGACACCGTGCAGACGCTCGGCGTCGGTGTCTCGCAGAGCTACGTGCTGCGGGTCATCGACGAGTTCGCCCAGCTCGACGAGGACACGACCGTCGCGTCGGTCGTCGACACCACACCGCCGGAGCTCACGATCGCGGCTTCGCCGACCACGCTCTGGCCGCCGAACCACAAGCTGCGGCCGATCACGGTCACGGTGGTGACGAGCGACGTCTGCGACGCGAGCCCGACGATCCGGCTGCTCTCGATCACGAGCAACGAAGCCGCCAACGGCACGGGCGACGGGAACACCTCGTCCGACGTCGCGGATGCGCTCATCGGGCAGGATGACCGCGAGTTCAAGCTGCGCGCCGAGCGCAGTGGCAACGGCGGCGGCCGCGTCTACACGATCACCTACGAGGCCACGGACGACAGCGGCAACGCGACGGTGCGCCAGACGAACGTCACCGTCGCTCACAATCAGGGAGGCTGAGGCTCGACGCGACGGACGAACGCGAGCCAGAGGATCACGGCGGCGCCGAGCGCGCCCGGCCAGTCGCCGAGCCGCTGGTAGGGCGTCGTGCCCTCGAGCAGCGGCACGTCGGCCGCGAACGACGCACGAGTGAAGGGCTCCGCCGCCGCCACGACCCGGCCGAGCGGATCGATCACCGCGCTGAGGCCCGTGTTGGTCGCGCGCACCAGGCTGCGGCGCTGCTCCACCGCCCGCAGCCTGGCCAGCGCGAGGTGGATGCGTTGCTCGTCGCTCTCGCCGAACCAGGCGTCGTTGGTGAGGTTCACGAGCAGCTGCGGCGAGCCTTCGCGCACGACGCGGCGCACGAAGCCGGGCAGCAGGTCCTCGAGACAGATCAGGGCGGCGATGCGATGGGGGCCCAGGCTCAGCGGGGCGACGTGCCCTCCCGCTTCCACGCTCGCTCGCGCCGGCCAGAGGGAGCGCAGCGACGCCGGCAACAGCTCTGCGAAGGGCAGGTACTCGCTGAAGGGCATGCGCTCGACCTTGTCGTAGCTGCCGAGGATCTCGCCGCGTGCGCCCGCGAGCAGCACCCGATTCAGCAGCCGCGGCTCGCCGGCCTCGGTGCTCGTGCGGACGATGCTGCCGAAGAGGAGGGGCGCGCCGACGGCGGCGCGCATCGGCTCGGGGAGACGCTCGAGCCCGAGCGGGACGCCCACCGCCCAGGCCGCCTCCGGCCACACGATCAGGTCGGGCTTCGCGGGGGCCAGCTCGCGGCTCCCGTCGAAGAGCCTGCGGGCGCCCTCGCGCAGGTCGCTCCACTTCTCGCGCGCGGACATGTTGGGCTGGACGACGCCGACGCGCAGGCGTGGCGCGTCCTCGAGCCGCGCCTCGACCGCGTTCACGCGGAGGGCGCCGTAGCCCAGCAGCGCGGCGAGGCAGGCCGCGGTGGCGGCCGCAGCGCCCGGCCGGGCGCGCAGCTCGGAGAGCGCTCCGTTCACCGCGAGGCAGAGCGCCGAGAGCGCGAGCGGCCCGCCGAGCTCGGCGCTCTGGAGCACGAGCGGAAGGTCGTGGAGGCTCGCGCCGTAGTAGCCCGGGAAGAGGCGCGGGTAGAGCCATTCGCAGGCGGCGATGGCCGCGGGCGCAGCGAGGGCCACTGCCGCGCCGCGCACCCGGGCTCGCCACACGAGCCAGCCGAAGATCGCGTAGAGCCCACCGTGCGCGACGAAGACGAGGCCGGCGACGAGGGCGCACGCGACGAGCGGAAGGCCGGAGAAGGTGCGCAGGGTGTAGACGAGCCAGTGGCAGCTCGCGCCCCAGATCAGCGCGCCGAAGAGCCACGCCGCGAGGAAGACGCGGGCGCCGGCGCCCGTCCGTCCGGCCCGCTCGAGCGCGACGAAGAGCGGCACGAACGCGACCCACGCGAGCGGCCACCAGCCGACCCCCGCGAAGCCGAGCCAGCCGAGCAGGGCGGCGCACGACGCGAGGAGCGCGCTCACCCGCGCGCGGCGCCGCGGCGCAGCCGGCGCGCGAAGTGGATGCCGATCGCACCGAGAGCGACACAGCAGTACTGCGCGAGCGTCAGCCCGGCGTGGCGCACGTCGGCGCCGGGCAGGTCCACGTTGCGCAGGAAGTCCGCGAGGAAGCGCGCCGGCGCGTAGAGCAGCGCCAGCCAGGCGATCACCGTCCCGGGCGGGCGCGGCTTGCGAGCGAGAACGATCACCGTCGGCAGCAACACGCCGATCGTGTAGAGCAGCTCGTAGAAGCCGAGGTCGTGGCGCGGCCCGTCGGGAAACTGGATCGCGAGCGGGAAGGCGCTCGGCCGCCCGATGTGATCGTGCACGAGCGTGCAGCCGAGCCGCCCGAACACCCAGCCCACCACGAGCGCGCTCGCCGACACCTCGGCGACCCGGAGCAGCACCGCGGGCTCGCGGCGAAAGCGCAGCCAGAGCCCGAGCAGCGCCCCGACGAAGCCGCCGAAGGAGCTCATCCCGTTCCAGAGCTGGAGCCAGCTCAGCACGCCGAGGTCGCCGCGGCCGGCGTGCGGCAGCAGCGCGACGGCGTGTGCGAGAACGAAGCCGGGCACGAGCGCCCAGCCGATCGCCTCGTGCAGATCCCGCGCGGGGAGTCCGACGGCGCGCGCACGGCGCTCGGCGAACAGCACTCCCACGCCGACGCCGAGCGCGACGAGCGTCCCGAAGGCTGCGAGCGAGACCCCGCCCGGCAGTGCGATCTCCCGGAGCTCGAAGTACGGGATCACCCGCCCACGATAGCCAGCCGTCTCGCCGCAGTTGACCGATCTGACGATCCGTCAAATACTCCGGCATGCGCGCGCCGCCCGCGTCAGGAGGGCCCCCATGCAGATGAACGACATGATCCTCATCTCGGTGGACGACCACGTCTGCGAGCCGCCGGACATGTTCCAGCGCCACGTGCCCGCGAAGTGGCGCGACCGGGCGCCGCGTCTGCTCACGAAGCAGGACGGCACCGACGCGTGGTTCTTCGAGAACCAGCAGGTGCCGAACGTGGGGCTCAACGCGGTCGCGGGCCGCCCCGCGGAGGAGTACGGCATGGAGCCGACCGCGCTCAGTCAGCTCCGCAAGGGCTGTTGGGACCTGAAGGCCCGTGTCGACGACATGAACGCGAACGGCGTGCTCGGCTCGCTGTGCTTCGGGTCGATGACGGGCTTCACCGGCGAGCTGTTCGCGCGCGGCAGCGACAAGGAGCTCGCCCGCGCGATGACCGAGGCCTACAACGACTGGCACATCGAGGAGTGGTGCGGCGGCGCGCCCGGCCGCTTCATCCCGCTCGCCCTCCCCCTGCTGTGGGATCCCGAAGCGACGGCCGCCGAGATCCGCCGCGTCGCGAAGAAGGGCTGTCACGCGATGACCTTCCCGGACGTGCCGACGGGCCTCGGCTACCCGAGCCTGCACAGCGACCACTGGGAACCGATCTGGCGCGCGTGCCACGAGGAGGGCACGGTGCTCTGCGTGCACATCGGCTCGGGCACCGGCATGGCGCTCCAGGACCAGACCGCGCCCGTCGAGATCATGATCACCGGCACGCCGATCACGCTGTTCAACTTCGCCAACGAGATCACGTACTCGAAGTTCCTGCCGCGCTACAAGAACCTGCGCTTCGCGCTCAGCGAGGGCGGCATCGGCTGGATCCCGTACTTCCTGGAGCGCGCGGACTACGTCTACAAGCACCACCACAAATGGACGCACAACGAGTTCGGCGGGCGGCTGCCGAGCGATCTGTTCCGCGAGCACGTCGTCACCTGCTTCATCGACGACGCGGCCGGCGTGCGCAACCGCGACCTGATCGGCGTGGACACGCTGACCTGGGAGTGCGACTACCCGCACAGCGACAGCACCTGGCCGAACTCGCCCGAGGTGCTGTGGGAGAGCGTGAAGAACGTCCCGAAGGCGGAGGTCGACGCGATGACGCACGCGAACGCGATGCGTCACTTCCGCTTCGATCCGTTCCGCCACGTGCCGCGCGAGCAGGCGACGGTCGCCGCGCTGCGCGCGCAGGCGAAGCACGTGGACGTGCGCCCGAAGGCCGGCAAGGGCGGCAAGAAGCCGTCGGACTACAAGAGCGGCTACTGCACGATCGGCGACATCATGCAGCAGATGGCCGGCGCCTACGCGGTCGCGTTCCGCGACGGCCAGGGCGTCGATCAGGAGGCCGCGCGGCGCGCGATGCTCGAGCGCTTCGCACGGGCCCAGGCGCAGCAGAAGCAAGGCTAGGCAGCGCGTCCCCTACTCGCTTAGGATGAGCGCACTCTGGGCCGGGAACCCCGGTCAGGTGGGCGCGCCCATGCCCGCACCCGAAGGCGAATCCCGCCACCTCCTCTCGCCTCGACAGCTCGAGGTGCTCGAGCTGATGGCGAAGGGGCTCACGAACCGCGAGATCGCCGGGGTGCTGGGCATCGCTGCGGGCACGGTCAAGAACTACGTCTCGGCGATCATCGAGGCCATGGACGTCACCAACCGGACCGAGGCGGCCGTCGCGTTGGCGGAGCTCGGCCTGGGCAGGGCCTCCGCCGCGCCGCCGGATGCCGGGGAGGCGGAGCGCGCCACGTTCCGTGTGGCCGGCTTCGGGGATCGCCCAGCCATCGCGGTGCTGCCCTTCGACGACCTCGGCGCTCCGGGCGAGCAAGCCCATCTGGCCGATGGTCTGGTCGAGGATCTGATCACGCGCCTCGCGGGCTATCGCTGGTTCCCGATCATCGCGCGCAACTCGACCTTCACCTACAAAGGCAGAGCCGTCGACGTCCGCCAGGTGAGCCGCGAGCTCGGCGCGCGCTACGTGGTCGAAGGAAGCGTGCGCGCCGACGCGGGTCGCGTGCGCGTCAGCGTCCAGCTCGTCGACGGAGCCAGCGCGCGACACGTGCTCGCCGAGCGCTACGACCGCGCCCTCGCCGATCTCTTCGAGCTCCAGGACGAGCTGGTGGAGGACATCGTTGGTGCGCTCGATCCTGCGGTGTCGCTGCTCGAGCGGGTACGGGCGGCGCGCAAGAATCCATCGGATCTCTCGGTCTGGGAGCATCTCTCGCGGGGCATGTTCTACGTCTACCGAGGGCGTCGCGAGGACCTGAGTCAAGCGCGTGAGCTCTTCGAGCAAGCCCTCGAGCGCGACTCCTACTTCGCGGCGGCGTGGGCAGGGCTGTCCCAGACCCACTGCTTCGATCTCTTCTACGGATACTCGGAGGATCGCCCGCGCTCCCTCGGCGAGGCGATTCGCGCCGCGGAGCGCAGCGCCGAGTGCGACCCCGGCGATCCGGTCGCACACGGCACGCTGGCGCTGGTGCGGGCGCTCGCCCAGCAGACGGACGCCGCCATCACGGCCTTCGAGCACGCGATCGAGCTGAACCCCAGCTACGGCATCGCCTGCTGGGGGCTGGCCGCGCTGAACCTCCAGGCGGAGCGCATCGAGGAAGCCCGGGAGCTCGTCGCCCGGGCGATGCGGCTCTCGCCGCACGATCCCGTGATGCACATGATGCTCGGCTTCCTCAGCCTCGTGCACTGTGCGAGCGGCGAATTCGAAGAGGGTCTCGCCGTGGCGCGGCGCAGCATCCAGGTGCGCCCCGACCTGCCTTTCGGCTACGCGTTGGAAGCCGCCTGCTGCATCGAGCTCTCCCGCCCCGAGGAGGCGAGCGGGGCCTGGCAGCAGCTCCGCAGGCTGGCGCCGACCTTCCGTCCCGGCGTTCTCGTCACCTTCGCGCCGCCGCGGGTGCGCGAGCGTCTGGAGACGATCTGGCGGAGCCTGGACTGAGCTGCCCTCCGGTCCGTCACGCGGCACCGTGCCATTCGGCATCTACGCAGCCCCCCGCCGCGGCCCGAGACTGCGGGCCAACGGCGTACTCCGCGCCGCGGGAGGAATCGACCGATGACATCGAGATTCGCACTTCTCGTCGCTGCCTGGCTGCTGGCCGTACCCCAGGGCGCGCTGGCCGCCGGGCCGAAGCTGCCCCGGGAGATCTGCCTCGACTGGGGCCCGTCCGTGATGCTGCTCGCGGTCCGCGCGGCCGGGGCGCGCCTGGCGACCTCGGATGGCCCCATTGCGTTCTACGAGCTCTTCGGGGAGGTCGTCACCGACGCCGGAGACAGCTTCCCGGTGGCAGGGTCGGGCCATCTCACTGGGGAAACCGGGGGAATCTTCCACTTCGGCGTGTCGGGCGGAAACACGGTCGACTTGACGTTCTTCTCCCAACACTGGGAGGTCTTCTACTTCTTGAATCCCGATCCCGCCGCCACCGGCCACACCCAGTCCGTCAGCACCTCGAACGGCATCCTCGAAGCCGTGAGCCAGGACGTCGAGACCGTCGACTGCGCCTCGCACTCCGTTCCGTTCTGAGACCGGCCGCATGCGTGGGAGGAATCAACCGATGAAAACGACGCTCGCGCTCCTCATCGCCGCCTCGCTCCTCGCCGTACCCGGGGCCGCCGCAGCCGGCGGGCCGAAGCCGCCCCGCGAGCTCTGCCTCGATTGGGGCTCGTCCGTGATGCTGCTCTCGATCCGCGCTGGAGCGCGCCTCATCAGCGCGGAGGGCCCCCTGTGGTTCTACGACGTCGAGGGTGTGGTCGTCGTCGAAGACGCCTACCTCGAACCCATCCCGGTGTCCGGATCGGGCCACCTGGACGGCAACCGCTTCCACTTCGCCGTGATCGGCGGCGCCGCCGGCGGCCTTACGTACATCGAGTTCACCTCTCAGCACTGGGAGGGCGCCTGGGACGTGGTCGCTCGGTCGGGCGTCGGGAGCACGCAGTCCGTCAGCATCACGCACGGCTTCCTCGAGGCGATCCAGGTGGACCTCGGGCCCGTCGACTGCGCCGACTACCCTCCCGGGGACTGAGAGCCCGGGGCTACTTCGACGTCCTACGGCAGCTCGAACGCGCCGGCGTCGCAGGGCGCGGCGCGCGCCGTGCCGCGCTGGTCCTCCGACTCGCAATTCGCACTGGTGCGATCCACCGCCGGGCTGTTCGAGTCGAGCGCGTGCGTCAGCGTGGGCCCGCCGTTGTCGGTGAGCGGCTCGAGCAGCGGATCCAGGTCGCTGAAGTCCTGCGCCGCCGCGAAACCGCAGCTGCTGCCGCTGTCCAGGTTGCCGCCGAGCGACACGATCATGGTGGCCAGGCTCTGGTGACAGTTGTTGCCCTTCCTCGAGTCGAAGATCGAGTTCGCGACCGTGGTGGTGGGCGGGTTCAGCGTGTCGTTCACGTGGATCACGGCGCCCTGCTTGGCCTTGTTGCCGGTGAGCGTGACGTGAACCAGCGCGAGGTCTCCGTCCACCTCGTTCAGGATGGCCCCGCCCTCGGTCTTCGCCGAGTTCCCGCTGAAGGTCGAGTTGAACACGTCGACGAAGCCGCTCGTGATCGCGAGGCCGCCCCCTTCGTCCCCGGCCTTGTTGCTCGCGATCAGCGAGCGCTCGATGCTGGTAAAGGTCGGGTTCAGCTTCACGCCGCCGCCGTCCTGCTTCGCGCTGTTCTCGGAGATCGTGGAGTCCATGATCGTGAGCGCACCGCCGATCTGGGCCAGCGCGCCTCCGTCGGGATCGGCGCTGCAGTCGCTCAGGACCACGCGCTCGAGCGTCAGCGCGACGCGGGCGCGGATGCAGCCGCCGCTGCCCTGACCGATCCCGATCGGGTCGGTCTTCGGCGAGACCTTTCCGTTGATCACGGCCAGATCGCGTAGCGTGAGCTCGCCGAAGCTGTCGAAGGCCCTGTGCTTCGCCTTCTTCGCCTCGATCACGCTGGCCACGGCGCCAGTGGCGGCGGCGCCCTCGATGGTGAGGCCGCCCTCCTGCACGTCGAGATCGCCGGTGGTGGCGTTGTCGGGAGCGAGAAAGTCCGGGATCGTCAGCGCGAAGGTTCCGGTGGGCAGCTGGATCGTGTCCGCACCGTCGAGCGCGTTGCTCTCCATCACGGCCGCGCGCAGCGTGCACTGGTTGCCGCCGAGCAAGGCGTCTGCGTCGCAGAACGTATCGCCGGGGTCTGTGTCGGCGCCGTCGGCGTTGGTGTCGACCACGAAGACGGCGGCGCCGGCCGGTGACGCGAGCAGCGCGAGGGCGAGCGCAGCGAACCACGGGGGAATGCGATTCATGGCACCCTCCAGACGCCCCGCGAGATGGGGGCGAGAGGGAGCTTGAGGCGCTCGGCGGGGCGGGCGCGCTGGCCGTATGAACAGGCTGGCTACGGCGCCCAGGCGCCCGGTCCGCTCCGCATCAGCAGGCGCACCAGCTCGGCCTGCCGCGCCGTCCCGGTCTTCTCGAAGATGTGGCCCAGGTGGAAGCGCACCGCGTGGAGGGAGACCCCGAGCTGCGCCGCGATCTCGCGCCGGCTGCGGCCGGCCACCAGCTGCGACGCCACCACCGCCTCGGCCTCGGTCAGGCCGTAGAGCTCGCGCAGCGTGGCGCGTGTCCCGCCGGGCCGCGACTCGGGATCGGTCAGGAACACGGCCGCGGCACCGCGCACGAGCGGCCCCACGTCCGGGGAGTGCTCCTCGACCAGCGGAACCACCAGCGCGGCGTAGGGCCCGCACGCCGTCGAGCGCCGGATCGCGAGCGCCCCCCCGCCGTGCGCCTGGCTCGGCTGGGTCGCCGAGCGGATCAGAGCCTCGAGCGCGCGCGTGTCCTCGGGCCGGTTCGCGATCAGCCGCCCGTCGCGTAGCGCCAGACCGTCTTCGTGCGCGATCAGCGCGCGCGCGGTCTCGTTCTTCCACACCACGCTTCCGTCGTAGTCGACGGTCACGACGCCGAGCGCGAGCTGGTGGAGCGCGCGGGCCATCGTGGCGCGCTCGCGGCGCAGATGATGGATGCGGGCGTGGATGCGCAGGGCCCGCTGTACGTAGGGCACGAACGCCGAGAGCCGCTCCAGCTCGGCGACGCGAAACGCGCCGGCCTCGCGCCGGCGCGCCAGCCGCAGCATGCCGAGTGCTTTCCGATCGCGGACCACGCACACGCCCACGGTGTCGTAGAGGCCCTGCGGCGCGAAGATCTCGCGGTAGAGCGGCGACGCCTCCCAGGTCGCGTCGTCCTCGACTTCCTCGCGCCGCACGACCGTCCCCACCGGAACCGAGAAGTAGTGGTGCATGTGAGGGTTCGCGCCGGGCTTGCCGAAGCGCGCGGCGAAATCGCGCATCACGTCGGCGTCGCCGCCTGCGTGCCAGAAGCCGCCGCGCAGGTCGGCGAGGTCGAGGTGGGCGAGCAGCACCAGGTCGGCGCCGAGCGAGTCGCCCAGGTGACGCAGTGCATCCGGCCAGCGGAACGGGTCGTGCGCCGCATCCAACAGGGCCACGACCGCGTCCTCGAAGGGAAGCTGGGCGATCGATCCCATCGAGATTCCTCACGAACGGATTGGTTCGATCAAGTCCTCCTCCTTGGCAGGGGCAACAGCATGGGGACTCTTCTCCTGTATTGCTGGTAGTCCTCGCCGAGCGCCTTCGCCAGGTCGCGCTCCTCCAGGAGGATGCCCACGAAGATGTAGGCAGTCGTGGCGGACGCGAACAGCAGATGGCCGTACGTCATGTGCGGCGTGGCCCAGAAGGCGATCAGGAAGCCGAGCAGGAGGGGATGGCGCATGAGCCGGTAGAGGGCCGGTTGCACGAACACTCCAGGCGGGTGTTCCTTTCCGCGAAACCGGAGGAGGACCTGGCGGAGGCCGAACAGGTGGAAATGGTCGATCAGAAAGGAGCTCAGCAGAACCTGACCCCATCCGATCCAGAAGAGAAGATGCAGGACCAGCCGGCCGGCCGGGTTCTCGACCGTCCAGACCCCGCCGGTCATCGGTTCCCACTTCCAGTAGAGGAGGAGCAACAGCATGCTGGAGATCAAGACGTAGGTGCTTCTCTCCACCGACCGGGGTACGAACCTCGTCCACCAGTTCTTGAAGCCCTGCCGGGCCATCACGCTGTGCTGAATCGCGAAGAAGCCGAGCAACGCCAGATCGACCAGCAGCGCCTGGCGAACGGGGACTTCGGGTCCGGAGTCGATCGTCTTCGGGACGGCGAGGTTCCCGACGAAGCCGATCGCGTAGAGGAAGCTGGCCAAGAACACGAGATAGCTGACGACGCCGTACACGAGCGCCACTGATCCCATGGGTGGCCTCCCCAGCCGGCAGCGAAGGGTTCGCGCCGCCGAAGGGCCAGTCTACGCGCTCGGATGACCGGCGGGCCTCGCCGTTCGAACAGGTTCGCCGCGGCCGGTAGCATCCCTCGCCGCCATGGCTCGCTGGCTGATCGTCGTCGCTATCGCCTTGCTGCTCGGGCTCGGCCTCGTGGGACGGCTCTTCACGCCCGAGCCGCCGCTCCCGAAGCCCCCCGCGCCCGCGGCGCCGGCGGATGCGATCGCCGTGGAGCGCGGGGAGCCCGCCCCCGCCCGAGAGCCCGAGACTGGAGAGCCCGAGACTGCCGCAGCCGCGGCCGCGCCCACGCGCCGCTCTGCCGTCCGCGCGCAGCTCGAGCAATCCCTCGCGGAGCACTTCCCCAGCCACAAGCTCTCCTCCGATCAGCTCGAGACCGCGACGGACGCGCTGCTGCGCGTGCGCGCTGCACGTCTCGAGCTGAACGCGACGCCGCGCCAACCGGAGCACGCGGAGCGCATCCGCGCGCTCACCGCCGAGCTGCGCCAGGCGGCCGAGGACTTCGAGTACGTGGTCGGCGTCGATCCCATCACCTTCACGGAGCGCGCGTCCGGCGGCTTCGACGAGGACGAGGAAGAGGAGAGCGGGTGAGAGCGCCCGTGCTGTTGCTCTGCCTCGTGGTCGCGTCGGCCTGCGGCGACCGCGGCGCCGAGGACCCGGTGATCGCCCGCCTCGGCGGCGAGCCGATCCGCCGCAGCGAGGTGAGCGCGCCGGCGGCGTTCCGCCTGTACCGCTACGACGTGCAGAGCTACGCGCTGCTCGAGGAGGAGACGGACCGTCTCGTGGACGAGCGCCTGCTCGAGCAGGCGGCGCAGCGCGAGGGGACCGCGCCCGGAGCGCTGCTGGCACGCGTCGAGGCGGACGGACCGCCCGTGAGCGACGCCGACGTCGAGCGCTACCTGACTGAGCAGCGGGTGGACGACCCGGGCGAATCGGAGCGCGCGCGCGTCCGCCACTACCTCGAGGAGCGCGGGCGCATCGCGCGGCGGCTCGCCTACCTGGCGGAGCTGCGCGAGGAGGCCGGCTTCGAGTGGCTGCTCGCGAGGCCCGTCGCTCCCCGCATCCGGATCGACGCGCCGCATGCGCCGGCGCAGGGACCGCCCGACGCGCCCGTCACGGTCGTGCACTTCGCGAGCTTCGGCTCGCGCGCGTCGGCGCGCTCGGCGCAGGCGCTCGAGCGCCTCGCGGCCGAGTTCCCCGCCGAGTTCCGCTGGCTGCACGTGAACCTGCCGCCCGACGGCGACGAGGCGGGCGAGCTCGGCGCGGAGCTCGGCTTCCTGGCGCAGGACGCCGGGCGCTTCTGGCCGCTCCACCACGCGCTCTTCGCGCGCGGCGGACGCCTCGACGGCGCGGCGCTCGCCGGCGCCGCGCGCGAAGCAGGCCTCGCAGAGGACGCCCTCGCGCACGCCGATCGCCCGGCGCTCGAGCGTCGGCTCGAGGACGACCGCGCGCTCGCGCGCCGCGCGGGGGCGCTGCGCGAGCCGACGTTGTTCGTGAACGGCCGCTACTGGAACGAGCTCGGCGGCTATCCGGAGCTGCGCAAATTGTACGAAGAGGAGCGCGAACTGGCCGTTGACGCCGTCCCTTCCGGACGTTGAATTCACGAGCGGGAAGGGCTGCGTCGGAGGATCTCATGTCGTCGTCGTCCCGCTCCCCCGCCTGCCTCGCCGCACTGGCGCTCGCCGGCCTGCTCGCCACGCCGTGCCTGGCGCAGGTCAAGCCCCCGCGGCGCGAACCGCTGCGCCTGTCGAGCCTCGGGGATTCGATCACGGAGGCGGTCAACGCCGAGGAGATCGACCCGCTCAACTTCGGGCTGTCGCGCAACCGCTGGGCGAGCTGGGCCAACGGCTACACGAAGGACTGGAGCAGCCTGCTCGATCGCACGAACGTGAACAGCCACAACCAGCGCATCGACGAGCAGTTCGGCGAGGACGGCCGCAAGAACAAGTCCCCGGCGAAAACGGGCGCCGACAGCGAGGACCTGCTGAAGCAGGCGCTGAAGGCGGTGAAGAACCGGGCCGACTACGTGCCGATCCTGATGGGTCAGAACGACATCTGCGGCGACGAGTTCAGCGACATCCCGACCGACGAGGAGTTCGAGGCCAACATCCGCGCCGGCCTCGACGTGCTGCGCACGGGCCTGCCGCCCGGCGCCACGATCTATCTGCTCGGGATCGTGGACATCTACCGCCTCTGGCAGATCGGCGAAGACCTCGAGCTGTTCAACATCATCGAGTGCCACGACATCTGGGAGGAGCTGTCCTCGGATGCGATCCCGTGCGCCACCATGCTCGACCCGGACCTCACGGAAGACGAGCGCCAGGTCACGCGCGGACGGATCCTCGCGTTCAACGAGATCCTTGCGAACCTCGCGGACGAGTACGAGGCGGCGGACAACCAACACTATTGGCAGTTCTCGGACACCTCCTTCACCACGGAATTCGATGCCGACGACGTTTCCGCCATCGACTGCTTCCATCCGTCGGCGGAAGGCCAGACGCTGATCGCCGAGGAGACCTGGGGGACGGGGCCGTTCGCGGCGCCCTGACCTCCGCGGCGCGCTAGTCTGCGCCGCCATGCCCGACCCGAAGCAGCCGGCCGAGGTCTCGCCCGAGGTGCGGCGCGCCTTCGTGGGCCGGCCGCCCGGGCGCCTCATGAACCGCGGTCATCCGGTCGGCGACTTCCTCGAGGCGCACGAGTGGGACCTGCTCGAGGAGCGGCGCGGCTTCCTGCGCCTGCGCGTGCACCTGCCCGAGCGCGTGAAGAACCCGCGGGGCCAGCTCTTCGGCGGCTTCACGCCCACGTACGTGGACCTGATCGCGCTGCTCACCTGCCGCGCGGGCGAGAGCGCCGAGGGGCCGCGCCACTGGCTCGCGACAATGGCCATGCACGTGGACTACCTGGAGCCGATCACCGACGGCTTCCGGGTCGAGAGCCAGCTCCTCCGCAAGCGCGGCCGCACGAGCTGGGTGGAGACGCGCTTCCTCGACGAGCACGGCACGCTGCTCGCGAACGCGCACACCACCCTGCGAGAAGCGCGAGGTAGTTGACGAAAGGTCTAGACTGGGCGCGAGCCTGGACGTGGAGGGTGCCCATGGCCACGATCACTCGCCTTTCGGCTTTCTTCGGCGCGATCGCTCTCGCGCTGCTCCTCGCATCGGCGGCGCTCGCCGACGGGCGCGCGCTCCAGGTGGTCGGGCCCGGCGGCTCCATCCAGGGCGCGCTCGACCAGGCCAGCTCGGGCGGCGTCGTGATCGTGCTGCCCGGCACATACCACGAGGCCGCCAGCGCCACGAACGCGCTCGAGATCGGGAAGAGCGTCCACCTGATCGGGCTGTCCACGCCGAGGAAGCGGGTGGTGCTCGAGAACGCGGGCGGCCAGCGCAACGGCATCGTGGCGGTTCCGACGGAGCACTACGACTGCATGAGCTGCCACGCGAGCCTGGCGCCGCCCTTCACGCTGCTGCCGAGCGCCGCCGGCACCACGCTCTCGCAGACACCCACCATCTACGGGCTCACCGTCAGCGGCATCACGATCAAGGACTTCACCAACAACGGCCTCTTCGCGCGCGGCGTCGACGGCTTCGCGTTCGTCGACGTGCATTCCGTCGGGAACAAGAACTACGGGATCTTCCCGGTCTCGTCGCGGAACGGGATCATCACGCGCAGCAGCGCGACGGGCGCAGACGACAGCGGCATCTGGGTGGAGACGTCCCAGAACGTCGCCGTCACGCACAACCGCGTCGAAGGCAACGTGAACGGCTTCGAGGTGTCGAACAGCGACGACATCCTGCTGGCCCACAACGTGGCGCGCGGCAACACGGTCGGGATGGCGATCCTGTTCCTGCCGGACATTTTCGACGTGCGCCCCGACACCCAGCGCATCACGATCCGCAACAACCACATCCACGACAACAACAAGGCCAACACCGCGAGCCCCGGGGCGATCCTGTCCACCGTGCCGCCCGGCAACGGGATCCTGCACATCGGCGTGGACGATTCGGTGATCCGCAACAACGTGATCGAGAACAACGACTTCATCGGCGTCGGCGTGCTCGACTACTGCCTCGCCACCACCGGGGGCCCGTTCGACTGCTCCGTGGATCCCGAGGTGACGCCGGGCTTCGTGGCGGACAACGAGGCGACGAACAACCGGATCGTCGAGAACCTGCTCGCGAACAACGGGACGAATCCCGACCCGACGAGCCCGTTCGTGTTCGCGGCCAGCGACCTCGGCCTGCTGACGACCGACGACCACGGCAACTGCTACGCGGGCAACGTCTTCGCGACGTTCTTCTCGACGCTCGGCGTCTTGCCGCCGTGCCCGTGAGGCGCGGCCGGCGCGCTACGCCTCCTGCATCGCCTGGAGCCGGTCCACCGAGTCCACGTACTCCTGCGCGAGCTCGAGGATCACCTCGCGGCACGACCGCACGTCCTTCATCATGCCGACCACCTGGCCGACCGGGTTGAACGCCACCTGCTGCGTGTGACCCGACCCCGCATAGCGGCTGGTACGCGCGATCGCCTCCATCGTGACCATGCCCTGGAGCGGCATGCCGAGCGGCTTCGGGGCGCCCTCGCTCTCCCACGCCTCGGTCCAGTCGTTCTTCAGCATGCGGCAGGGCTTTCCCGTCCACGAGCGCGAGCGCACCGTGTCCTCGCTGGTCGCGTGCAGGTAGGAGTCGATCTGCGCGGGCTCGGCGTCGGCCTCCTCGACGGTGAGCCAGAGCGACCCGGTCCAGACGCCCTGCGCGCCCATCGCGAGCGCGGCCGCGATCTGGCTGCCCCTCCCGATGCCGCCCGCGGCGAGCACCGGCGTCGGCGCCACGGCCTCGATGATCTGCGGCCAGAGCACCATGCTGCCGATGTCGCCGGTGTGGCCGCCTCCCTCGGTGCCCTGCGCGATCACGATGTCGACGCCGGACTGCTTGTGCCGCACGGCCTGGTGCACGCGGCCGCACAGCGCGGCCACGAGCCGCCCGCTCGCGTGCACGCGGTCGATCACGTCCTTCGGCGGCGTGCCGAGCGCGTTCGCGATCAGCTTCACCTTCGGGTGCGTCAGCGCGACGTCGAGCTGCGGCGTCGCGGTGGCGGCCGTCCAGCCGAGCAGGCCGTGGTGCTTCTGGTCGGCGGGCAGCTCCGGCACGCCGTGCTCCGCGAGCAGCTTCGCGGCGAACTCGCGGTGCTGGAGCGGGATCATCTTCACGAGCTGCTCTTCCAGCTTCTTCGGGTCCTGCTCGCCCATGCCCTCGTACTTCTGCGGGATCACGAGATCTACGCCGTACGGCTTGTCGCCCACGTGCTCGTCGATCCACCGGCACTCGACCTCGAGCTGCTCCGGGCTGAAGCCGACCGCGCCGAGCACGCCGAAGCCGCCGGCGTTCGAGACGGCGGCCACCACGTCGCGGCAGTGGGTGAAGGCGAAGATCGGGAACTCGATCCCGAGGCGATCGCAGAGCTGGGTATGCACGAGGGGTCCTCCGGGAAAGCGCGGATGCTAACGCCGCGCGCGGCGGCGGGCACTTATCTCCCGGGTTAAGCTGCGACGACGCGCCCCCAGGAGCTTCCCGATGACCCAGCCCGCTCGCGCCCCCGAGCTCGAGCCCTCCTGGCACGGCTACGACCCGACGGCGCCCGACGCGGACCGCTACGACGACCCCTTTCCGCACCTCGCGCGCATGCGCCGCGACTGGCCGGTCAACGAGACGCCGGCGGGGGTGTGGCGGCTGTTCCGATACGAGGACGTCGTGCGCGTGCTGCGCGAGCTGCCCTGCGGCGTGCGGCGCGCCGACGGCACCGCCACGGGCATGGCGATGGGCGGCGCGGGCCCGAGCGGGGGCCAGTTCATGCTCCAGCAGGACCCGCCGAACCACACGCGGCTGCGCAAGCTCGTCTCGAAGGCCTTCACGCCGCGCGCGGTCGAGCGCTGGCGCCCGCGCGTTCGCGAGATCGTGGCGGAGCTGCTCGCGCCCGCGCTCGACGCCGGCCGCTTCGAGCTGGTCGCGGGGCTCGCCCATCCGCTCCCCTCGCAGCTCATCTGCGAGATGCTCGGCGTGCCCGCGGCGGACCGCGAGCGCTTCACGGACTGGACGGCCGTCTCGACCCACCTGCTGCGCGGCGTCTTCCTCACCGGCGAGGAGCGGACGCGCGTCGAGGCCGCGGCGGGCTCGCTCGCGACCTACTTCCAGGGCCTCATCGCCGAGCGGCGCGGGCGCCTCGGCGACGACCTGCTCTCGGTGCTGATCCGCGCCGAGGAGGAGGGCGACCGCCTCACGCCCGACGAGCTGCTGATCCAGTCGATCGGCCTGCTCGTCGCGGGCTTCGAGACGACCGTGGGCCTGATCGGGCTCGGCGCGAGGAACCTGATCGACCACCCGGACGAGCTGGCGAAGCTGCGCGCGCGACCCGAGCTCGCGCCGAGCGCCGTCGAGGAGTGCCTGCGCTTCGAGAGCCCGGTCGGGATGACGACGCGCGTGCTGCACGCCGACGCCGTGTTCGACGGCCGCACGATTCCGCGGGATACCACGATGTGGCTCTCGATCTGGTCGGCGAACCGCGACCCCGCCCGCTTCCGCGACCCCGAGCGCTTCGACGTCGAGCGCGGCGAGAACGAGCACCTCGGCTTCGGCGGCGGCACGCACCTGTGCCTCGGCGCGCACCTCGCGCGCATGGAGGCGCAGGAGGCGCTCGGCGCCCTGGCGGCGCGCACCAAGGACCTGGCGCGGCGCCCGGGCCGCATCGAGTGGGGGCCGTCCCTGTTCCGCGTGCCCGCGCGGCTCGAGGTGGAGCTGAAGGCGAGCTAGGCCGGCTCCCGCAGCACGGCCACTGCTCCGCGCTCGAGCCGCCCCTCAAGTGCGGTCGCGGATCACCCGAATGCGTCGGCTCGGGGGGCGGGCGATGCTGGCCGTGGCCGCACTCATCGGCTCGAGCTTCATCCTGGTGAGCCTGGTGGTGGGCGGACGCCTGCTGCTGCTCGGGTTCCGCGCGAAGCGGGCGCCGGAGCTCGCGATCGGGCTCGGGCTCTTCTCGATGGGCGGCTTCTCGTCGCCGCTTCTCGTGGTGTCCCAGCTGGCCGAGGGGCTCGGCGTGGGCGCTCGCGCGGGCTGCGCGCTCGTCGCCGCTGCGCTGATGGCGGCGGGCATGACCTCCCTCCTCTGGTTCACCTGGCGGGTGTTCCGCCCGAAGGAGCGCTGGGCCCGCTGGCTCCTCGCCGGCTTCGCGGTCGCCTTCGCGGGCTGCGTGATCGGTCAGGCGGTGTCGCCGGGCTACGCGGCCATCGCGCTGAAGCAGGAGCTTCCCTGGCTCTCCTATCGCCTGCTGACCAGCGCCGCACTCGCCTGGTGCGGCGTCGAGTCGCTGCACTACTCGCGCATCTCGGCGCGGCGACAGCGCATCGGCCTCTCCGATCCCGCGGTCACGAACCGCTTCCTGCTCTGGGGGGGCTCCACGCTCACCTGCACCCTCCTCACCGTCGTGACGGGCGTGCTGGACCCCTCCCTCTCGGGCTCGCTCGTGGGCGTGGTGGCGGCGGCGCCGGTGGCCCTCGCGGCCTCGGTGTCCCTCTGGTTCGCCTTCCTGCCCCCGGCCTTCTACACGCGCTGGCTGCTCGCGCGGCCGGCCTGAGGGAACCATGGCGGCATCGATCTTCGACTCGCTCTGCGAAGAGCTCGAACGCGCGACGGGGCTCGACCGGCTGGTGCTGCGGGGCACGGTGAGGCTCGCCTTGAAGAGCGTCGGGCTCGACGCGGCGGCGCTGACGAAGCGGCACGTCGAGCTGGTCGCGGAGAAGATCCTCCCGGCGGAGCTCGAGAAGCGCGGCGTCGCGGACGCAGCACGCCTCTGCGCGAGCGTGCTGGGACGCATCGCGGTCTCCGAGGGCGAGGGGCGAGACGACAGCGAGTCGCCGGACGCGATCTTCCGGCGGCTCGCCGCCCGCTAGCCCCGCCTGCCCATCGCCCGCGCGAGCGCCGGTCGCCCGGAGCTCCGCGCGTGCCAGGCCGCCACGTTCGGCGTGCCGTCGAGCTTCACGCGGCCGAGCGTCGGCGCCCAGCCGATCACCGCGGACACGTTCAGGTCCGCGACCGTGAACGAGTCGCCGAGCAGGTACGGGCGCCCGCGCAGTGCGCCCTCGAGCACGCCGAGCGGCTTCGCGAGCGCCTCCTCGCCGGCCTTCGCCTCCGCCTCGTTGCGCTGCGGCTCGGGCAGGAAGGCTCGGTTCATCAGCACCCGCATCACGGGCGGCTCGGCCTCGGTCATCGCCCAGATCGACCACTGGATGGCGCGCGACTGATCGTCGGCCGCCTTCGGCCAGAGGCCCTTGCCGCCGTCGTACTTGCGCGCGAGGTAGAGGTTGATCGCGAGCGATTCGAACAGGATCAGCCCGTCGTCGTCGAGCGCCGGGATGCGCCCGTTCGGGTTGATCTTCAGGAAGTCGGGCTTCTGCGCTTCGCCGACGAAGCTGACCGGCACGTTCTCGTAGGGGACGCCGAGCTCCTCGAGCATCCAGAGACAGCGCGACGTGCGCGACTGGGGAATTCCGTAGAGCTTGATGGTCATGGCTTCTCCTGGGCGCGACGCCGCAGAGTATCATGCGCGAGCGCGCACGGGAGGAAGCCATGTCCGACGCACCGGTCCGGCCTTCTACGGAGGCGGAGCTCCGCCGCATCAAGCCCTTCATGAAGCTGATGTCCGTCGCGAACACCTTCGTGTTCCGCGCGTCGGGCGGTCGCATCGGCGCGAAGTTCCGGGGCGGCGCGCCCGTGGGGCTGCTCACCACCACCGGCCGCAAGAGCGGCGCCGCGCGCACTACGCCGCTCATCTACCTGGCCGACGGGGAGCGCATCGTGCTCGTGGCATCCCAGGGCGGCATGCCGCGGAATCCGCTCTGGTACGACAACCTGGTGGCGAAGCCCGAGGTCGCCTTCCGCACGCCGCGCGGCGAGCGGCGCTATCGCGCGCGGAACGCGCAGGGCGCGGAGAAGGCCGCCCTCTGGCCGAAGCTCGTCGCGATCTACCGCGACTACGACGACTACCAGAAGCGCACCGACCGCGAGATCCCGGTGGTGGTGCTCGAGCCGGCGCCCTAGGCGATGGCCGCACCGACGGCCGCGCAGCGCGCCGAGATCGCCGCGAGCTTCCGCAAGATCAGCCCGCTCGAAGATGCCGACCTCGCGCCGCTGCTCGGCGCGTTCGAGGTGCGCGCGCTGCGCGCCGGGGCGCCGCTGCTCGAGCCCGGCGCGCCCGCCTCGCAGGTCTTCGTCGTGCTGGAAGGCGTGCTGCGCGAGTACTACGTGCTGCCGAGCGGCAGCGAGCGCACCAAGGGCTTCGCCGTCGAGGGCGAGCTGATCGGCTCGCTCTCCGACCTGGTCGCGACGCGGCCCTCGCGCGCCTCGATCGCCGCGGTGACGCGCGCGCGCGTCGCGGCCCTGCCGTACGCGCGCCTCTCTTTGCTGCCGGCGCGGCAGCCGCGCTGGGCGCGCTTCTCCGAGGCGATGCTGCTGCGCCTCTACCTCGCGAAGTCCGAGCGCGAGTGGGAGCTGCTCGCGCTCGACGCTGCCGGCCGCCACGAGCGGTTCGGCGCGCGCTTCCCCGGCCTCGAGGCGCGCATCCCGCAGCGGGAGGTCGCGTCCTACCTCGGCATCACGCCGGTGCACCTGTCGCGGCTGCGAAGCCGGGCGCTCGCGGGGCGGCGCGCGCGAGCCAGGCGATCGCGAGAAAGCCCGTGAGCAGGTTCAGCGCGCGCAGCACCTCCGCCGCGAGGTGGAGCTGCGGGTCGCCGGCGGCGAGCACGAGCGCGCCCACCGGGAGCTGAACGAACAGCAGCGCGGGACGCAGCGCGCGCACGGGCGCGCCCTCCCCCTCGAGCCCGAACGCGAACAGGAAGAACGCCCCGTGCGCGAGCATCCACTTGAGCGCGCTGGCGCTGGCGCGGTTCGCGAGCTGCGCAGGGGTCGGGTCGATGCCCGCGGCGGCGAGATCCGCGAGCGCGAGGATGTCGTGGTTCTCGGCGTAGTCGAGCACCCCCGCCGCGAGCGCGCCGGCCGCCGCGAGCAGGAGCACCGGGTTGCGGCGCCCGCCGCCCTGCCGCAGCGCGAAACCCAGCGCAGCTGCCGCGTAGAACGCGATGAACACGTCGTCCACGCCCACGAGCAGCCGCAGCGCGCCCTCCTCCGCGCGCAGCCGCTCGGCGTAGAGCGCCGGCTCGCGGGCGCGCTCGAACCACTGCTGGCTGGTGCCGGTCGCGAGCGTGATCCCGAGCAGCGCGGCGAACAGACCGGCCGCCGCGAGCGCGAGGAACGGGGTGCTGCGGGCGAGGCGGGAGTCTTCCATGCCAGGAGCCTGCCCGGCGCGCCGCCTCGAGGCATCAACCTGGGTTAAGGATCAGCCGAGCAGGCGCCGCGTCGCGAGGTCCGCACCCTCCCGCAGCGAGCGGAGCTTCTCCCAGACCACCTCGTGGGCGACCTCGCCGAGCCCCGCCGCCGTGCCGAAGCCGCAGTCGGTGCCGGCCAGCACGCGGCGCGGATCGCCGATCGCGGCGGCCGCCTGCTCGAGGCGCTCCGCCACGAGCTCCGGATGCTCGACGTAGTTCGTGGTGGTGTCGATCACGCCCGCCACGAGCAGCCAGTCCTTCGGCCACGCGTGCCGCGCGAGCACGCGGTGCTCGTGCGCGTGGCGGGGGTTCGCCATCGACAGCACGAGCCCGCCGACGCGCGCCTCGAGCACGCGCGGCAGGATCTCCTCGAGGGCGACGTCGAGGACATGCGGCGCCTCGTAGTTCCCCCAGCAGACGTGGAGCCGCACCTGCTCGCGCGGCAGGCCGGCGAGCGCGCGCCCGATCGCGGCGAGCGTGTGCTCGACGAAGCCCAGGAACTCGGCGAGCGGGCGGTCCGCGAACAGCGTGTGCCGCTCCATCGCGAGGTCGGGGGCGTCGATCTGGAGCACGCAGCCGGCCGCGAGGATGCGCTCCCATTCGGTGCGCAGCGCGTCCGCCACCGCGTCGACGTAGTCCTCGAGCGAGGCGTAGTGCACGTTCTGCATGGCACACGCCACGATGCCCGGCGACGGAGACGTCCAGAACGACTCGACGAAGCTCCGCCCCGCGGCCGCGAGCGCGCGCCGGTAGGCGGCCAGCTCGCCCTCGAGCGGGCCCGCGTCCACGTAGCGCACCGGACCCTCGGCGCGCGGCGCGCTCAGCAGGCTCACCATGTCGCGCTGGAAGTCGGGCGCCTTGAGCGCGAGGAAGCTCGTGAAGAGCACGAGGTCGCGCATCACCGGCCGTTGGCTCGCGCCGCGGAAGCCGCTCATGCGGTCGCGCACGTGCGTGAAGAAGCTCTCGCGCGGCTGCTCGCCGTCGTTGCCGACGTCGATGCCGCACGCGAGCTGCTGCGCCACCGCGCGCTCCGTCGCCGCCTCCGCGACGCGGGCGAGCTCGCGCGCGTCCACCTTCTCGCCGCGGCTCCTGCGCGCGAGCAGCGCCGCCAGCTCGGGCGGGCGCGGCAGGCTGCCGGCGTGCGTGGTGAGGATGCGCGTCTCGCTGCGCTTCACGTCTTGCGCTCGAAGCGCCGGATCGCGCGGAACGCGCCGAGCGCGAGCAGGATCTTGAAGCCGCCCGCCACCGCGAACGCGGCGGCGTAGCCGGCCGGCCAGCCCGCGGACGCCGCCACGGTCTGGCTGACGAGGCCGCCCGTCAGCGGCCCCACGATGAAGCCGAAGCTGCCGGCCGCGTTGAAGGCGCCCATCGAGGTGGTGCGCACCGACTCGGGCGTCGCGTCGGCCGTGAACAGCATCGAGGGCACGAACATCACCGCGGCCGCCGTGCCCGTCGCGAGCATCACGCCGAGCAGCGCGCCGGTGGGCCAGAAGCCGAGGCTCGCCACCAGGCAGCCGTACGCGAAGCTGCCGCCGCACAGCACGAACGCGCGCGAGGTCTTCTGCGACAGGATCCCGAACGGGAACGAGAGCGCGGCGAAGGGCAGCATGAACACGGCGATGAGCAGCCCGATGCGCGCCGGCGGGAGCGCGTGGATGTTGCGCAGGAAGAGCGGGAACGTGGACGTGAAGAAGCCCACCGTGAAGCGGTCGGCGAAGGCGAACAGCAGCGGGATCGCGACGATCGGGCTCGCGCGCACGAGCCGCGCGATCTCGCCGAGGCCCGGCCGCTCGCGCTCGCGTCCGCCGGTCTCGCGCAGCAGCAGGAGCGCGAGCACCGCCGCGGCGGCCACCACCGCGGCGCCCACGTAGAGCGGCACCAGCGGGTCGGGGTGGCCGATCCGCCCGCCGAGCGGCGCCCCGCTCGCGACGCCGAGCAGCAGCCCGGAGCCCGTCACACCCATCACCAGGCCGCGCTGCGCCTCCGGGCGCGCGCCCGAGGCGAGGCCGAGCAGCAGCGAGAGCGCGAAGATGTGCGCGGCGCCTTCGACGAAGCGGACCGCGAGGAAGAGCCCGAACGGCACGTCGCGCGTCAGGCCGAGGAAGCAGAGCGCGTCGAGCGCGAGGGCCGCCGCGATCAGGAGCGGCCGGCGGCCGAAGCGGTCGGCCAGCGCGCCCGCGAGCGGCGCCGCGAGCACCGCGCCGACCATGTTGATCGACATGAACAGCGAGGTCAGCAGCTCCGACACGCCGAAGCGCTCGGCCACCAGCTCGCGCAGCACCGGCACCGGCAGCGTGACGGGCAGCAGCATCAGCAGCGCCATCAGCCCGAGCACGGCGATGCGCCAGGTGGGATACACGCGCAGGAGCTCCTTCGCTTCGGCTAGAGTGGGCGCGGCCGCCAGGGTATGCACACCTCCTCGCGCGGTCACGCCCCGCCCGGAGTCGCATGAGCTCGCCGTCCGCGCCCTCGCCCCTCAAGAGCTTGCTGCGGGATCTCGGCGGCCTGTCCGGGCTGATCGCCGTCGCGCTCGTGCTGCTGCTGCTCGCGATCTGGCTCGAGAGCCCGCCCGGACGCGCGCGCAGCCCGTTCGAGTGGCTCGCCTCGCTCGACTCCGAGCGCGCGGGCGGCCTGCTCGGCGTGGCGTCGCAGCTCGTGGCCGGCGTGCTCGCGATCGTGATCACGGTGGCGGCGATCGTGGTCGAGCTCGCCGCGAACCGGTACACGAGCCGGATCACGCAGCTCTTCGTGCGGGAGCCCGTGAACTTCCTGTTGATGGGGCTCTACGTCGTCACCACGCTGCTCTGCCTGTGGCTCTCCGCGGTGCCGGAGCTCGACGCCGAGGCGCCCTCGCGCGTGCCTCGCGCCGGCCTGCTGATCGGATTCTCGCTGGTGAGCCTGTGCCTGGCGGCGCTGCTGCCGTACTTCGGCTTCCTGTTCCGCTTCCTCGCGCCGACCAACGTGATCGCGCGCATCAAGGGCCTCGCGGTAGCGAGCATCGGGCGCGCGCGCACGCACATGGCGCCCGGCACCCGAGAGGGCGTGATCGAGGCCATCGAGGAGCTGGAGGACGTGGCGCGCAGCGCGCGCGAGCACAGCGACCGGAGCATCTCGATGGCGGCGATCACCGCGCTGGGGGAGCTGCTCCGCGAGTACGTGCCCATGCGCCGCGAGCTGCCCGTGAGCTGGTTCGAGATCGAAGGCCCGCTGGCCTACGACCCGGACTTCGTGTCGATGGCGCCCGTCGCCATGGCCGAGATCCGCGAGCAGCGCGTCTGGCTCGAGACGAAGGTGCTGCGCCAGTACCTCGCGCTGTTCGGCGAGAGCCTCGGCGACGCGCGGGACGTCGCGAACCTGATCGCGCTCGAGACGCGCCGGCTCGGCGTCGAGTCGATCGCGGCCCACCCCGCCCTGCTCGACCTCACCATGCGCTTCTTCAACAGCTACCTGCGCGCGGCGGTGAACGCGCACGACCTGCGCACCGCCTACTACGTGCTCGACCAGTACCGGTTGCTCGGCGAAGCCGCGCTCGCGGCCGGCGACGGCTGGCGGACGCTCGAGATCGCCGGCCACCTGCGCTTCTACGGCCAGCTCGCCTACGAGATGGAGCAGCCCTTCCTGCTCGAGGCGGTGGCGTACGACGTGGCGCGACTGGTGGAGCGCGCGGTCGAGGCCGAGCGGCCGGAGGCGGCCGCGCTGCTCGACCTGTTCCTCGAAGTGGACCGCGAGCCCGAGTCGCCCGAGCAGGAGGAGCGGCTGCGCGGCGTGCGGCGCGCGCAGGTGCAGCTCGCGACCTTCTTCCTGGCGCGCGGCGACGAGGAGCGGGCGCGGCGGATCTTCGAGGACATGAAGGACGAGCGCGTCGAGCGGCTCGCCGCCGTGCGCGACGAGCTGATGACGGAGGAGCGCGCGCAGTACTGGGAGTTCACCGACCGCGGCGTGAACTTCTCCTACCTGCCGCCCGCGCGGCGCGCGCATCTCGCGCGCTTCTTCTCCTGGTTCCAGCGTGCGCTCGTGCTGCTGCTCGTGGCGTTCGGCGCGGGCTGCGGCGAGCCGGCGCCCGACCTCTCCGGCCCCGTCGCGGACTGGCCCGCCTACGGCGCCGACGCGGGCGGCCGGCGCTGGTCGCCGCTCCGGCAGATCACGCCCGCCAACGTCGGCGCGCTCGAGCTCGCCTGGATCCATCGCTCGGGCGACGTGCTCGACGGCAGCGCCTCGCTCGGCAAGAGCTCGCTCCAGGTCACGCCCATCCTGGTGGGCGGGACGCTCTACGCCTGCTCGCCGCGCGGCCGCGTGTTCGCGCTCGATCCCGAGAGCGGGCGGGAGCGCTGGCGCTACGACCCCGGCGTCGATGCCTCGCACTTCTACATCGTCAACTGCCGCGGCGTCTCGACGTGGCTCGACGCGGCGGCCCCCGAGGGCGGGAGCTGTCGCCGCCGCATCTACGTCGGCACGCTCGACGCGCGGCTGATCGCGCTCGACGCGGCGAGCGGCGCGCCCTGCGCGGGCTTCGGCGCGGGCGGCGCCGTGGACCTCGGCGCCGGCATCGGCGACCGCGCGCCCGGCGAATACGGCGTGACCTCGCCGCCCGCGGTGATCGGCGGGCGCGTGGTGGTGGGCTCGATGGTGCTCGACAACCGCCGCACCGACTCCCCGGGCGGCGTGGTGCGCGCCTTCGACGCCCGCACGGGGGCGCTGGTCTGGTCGTGGGATCCGCTGCCGCCTGGGCGAGCGATTGGAAACGGTCGCTACGCGCGTGGCACCACGAACGCGTGGGCGCCGCTCTCCGCCGACGAGGCGCGCGGCCTCGTGTTCGTGCCGACGGGCAACACCTCGCCCGACTACTACGGCGGCCAGCGCGACGGGCTCGACCTCTACTCGAGCTCGGTGGTCGCCCTCGACGCCGCGACCGGCGCCGTGCGCTGGCACTTCCAGACCGTGCACCACGACGTCTGGGACTACGACGTGCCCGCGCAGCCGACCCTGTTCGACTGGGCCGGGCCCGACGGCGCCGTGCCCGCGCTCGTGCAGGCGACGAAGCTCGGCCATCTGTTCGTGCTCGCGCGCGAGACGGGCGCGCCGCTGCTGCCCGTCGAGGAGCGGCCGGTGCCGCAGGACGGCGCGGTGCCGGGCGAAACGCTCGCCCCGACGCAGCCGTTCCCGGTGCGGCCGGCGCCGCTGCACCCGGCCACGCTGTCCGCCGACGAGGCCTTCGGCTTCACGCCCTGGGACCGCGCGGCGTGCCGCGAGGCGCTCGCGGCGCTGCGCTCGGACGGCATCTTCACGCCGCCCTCGGCGCAGGGCTCGCTCCAGTACCCCGGCATGGCCGGCGGCATGAACTGGGGCGGCGTCGCCGTCGATCCCGAGCGCGGCGTGCTCGTGGTGAACACGCAGCGCATCGCGACGCGCATCCGGCTGCTCACGCGCGAGGAGGTGCGCGCGAAGTACGGCGACACGCCGCCCGCCTACGGCGTCGAGCCGCAGGAGGGCACGCCGTACGCGCTCGAGCGCGCGCCCGTGCTCGGGCCGCTCGGGGCGCCCTGCAATCCGCCGCCCTGGGGCACGCTCGCCGCGATCGACCTCGCGAGCGGAGCGCTGCGCTGGGAGGTGCCGCTCGGCACCACGCGCGACCTCGCGCCCTGGCCGCTCTGGCTGAACACGGGCACGCCGAACCTCGGCGGGCCGCTGCTGACGGCGAGTGGCCTCGTCTTCATCGGCGCCACCACGGACTTCTTCCTGCGCGCGTTCGACGTCGAGACGGGTCGCGAGCTCTGGAAGGGCCGCCTACCCACCGCCGGCCACGCGACGCCGATGACCTACCGCCTGCGTCCCGACGGCAAGCAGTACGTGGTGATCGCCGCCGGCGGCCACGGCCTGCTCGGCACGCCCCCGGGCGACGCGCTCGTCGCCTTCACGCTACCCGACTAGCTTCGTTGGGGACGTTCTTTGAGTTGTTGACTTGTACGCCGGAGGTACGACCGGTTGGACCCTGGCAAACAAGTCAACAAGTCAAAGAACGTCCCCGCTCGCGTTCGCGCTACCCGACTAGCTTCGCGACGTACTCGCTCGGCGGCGGGAGGTCGAGCAGCTTCGCGGTCAGCTTGGTGACCGTGTTCTCGATCTCCATCGCGCGGCTCTGCTCCTTCGTCAACAGCTGGTAGTGAACGAGCTGCTGCGCGATGCGCATCATCACCACGGAGAAGCGGAAGCCCGCGAACACCTGGTAGTAGTGCAGGTGCGCGACGCGGTGGCCGGTGCGGCTCTCGTAGTACGCCATGCACTCGTCGTAGCTCGGGAAGCCGTCGAGCCGCGGGACGCCGAGGCCCTCGCTGTGGTGGCGGTCGAGGAACACGGCCCAGCCGATGTCCTTCTCCGGGCTGCCGCACGTCACCATCTCCCAGTCGAGCACGGCGGCGAGCTCGGTGCCGTCGAAGATGATGTTGCCGATGCGCGCGTCGCCCCAGACGAGGCCCTCGGGCTCGCCGGTCGGCTTGTGCTTCTGGAGCCAGCTCCACGCCGCCTCCGCAACGGGCTGCTCGCGCCCGGCCGCGGCCCAGGCGAAGTAGCGCTCGTAGAAGGCGAGCTCCTGCTCGAGGCCGTTCGCGCCCAGCGCGGGCCGGCGCAGGAAGCCGAAGCCGGTGACGTCGAGGTCGAGCTTGTGGATGCGGGCCATCGCTTCGAAGCCGCCGAGGAAGATCGCGCGGCGCTCGGCCGGCGGGATCTCCGTCATCCAGCCGCCGGTGTGGTACGGCGGCTGGTCCGTGGGCACGCGGCCCTCGACCTTCGCCATCACGTAGAACGGCGCGCCGAACACCGAGCGGTCCGCCTCTTCCAGCCAGAGGGTGCGCGGCACGGGCACGTCGGTCTTCGCCAGCAGGCGCATGGTGCGAAACTGGAGGCCCATGTCGTACTCGGGGAAGACCTGGTAGCCGGTGGGCTGGATGCGGACGACGAGCGACTCGCTGCGCTTCGCCCCGCCCTCCGTCCACGCCGACTGGCAGAGCAGCGTCTCGTTGGAGAAGCCCGAGCTGGTGGGCGCGACGAGGGGCGTGAGCGCGAGGTCGTGCGCATCCGGGAGCTGCCGGCGCAGCCAGGCCTCGAACTTCCGGCCGTCCTGCTCGAGGTTGCGCTGCCAGGGCGTGGGCATCTCTCGCCTCCGTCGAAAGGCCGGCAACGTAGCGCGGCCACGGCCAGCCACACGACGGCGAGCAGCGCGGAGTGGCGCGCCTCGGGCCGGAACGGCAGTGCGGCGAGCCGCACGAGGCCGATGCCGCCGAGCGCGAGCGCGGCGGCGCCCGCGCGCGGCGCGAGCCGCACGGCCGTGCCGACGGCCGCGAAACCCAGCGCCTCGCCGGTGGCCGCCGCGCAGCAGCCCGCCGCGACGCAGCCGAGCTTCGCGGCGGCGAAGGCGAGCGGCAGCGCGGGGAGCGCGGCGTCCCGGAAGCGCGCGCCCCGCGGCGCGACGAGGAACAGGCCGGCGGGCGCCAGCAGCAGGCCGCCGGCGCGGGCGAGCGCCGCGCCGAGCGCGAGGCCGGCCAGGAAGCGCGCGCCGTCGAGCGGCGCGCGCGGGCGGAACGTCCACACCGCGACCCAGAACGCCGCGCACAGCGCAGCCTCGTAGAGCGGCGCGCGCGTCACGTCGCCATCCGGCTGCGGGCGGTCTGGAGGACGTGGAGCGCGGACCAGAACAGGTAGACGCCCGGCGAGAAGACGAGCGCACGCAAGCCCGACTCCGGTGCGAGCCAGAGCGCGCCGCAGACGAGCGCCGGCGCGGCGTGCACCCACGCGAGCGACGCGAGCCGCCGGCGCCGCACGATGCGCAGCGCGAGCCAGGCCAGCAGGTGGTGCAGGGTGACCGCGCTGAACACGTCGCCGAACGCGCCCGGGTCCGGGAGCGCCGCGATCGCTACTCCCAGCACGAGCCCGGCGCTCGCGAGCGAGCGCGCGCGTCCCGCCCCGAGCCGCGGCAGCGCGGCACCCGCGCGCAGCGCGTGCGCCAGGGCCGCGTCGTTCTCGGTGATGTGCCAGACCGAGAGCGCGACTGCGGCGAGGACGAGCGGCGGCCAGGCCGCGACCGCGGCGGTGTAGAGCACGAACGCCGTGCCCGCGGCGGCCGCCAGCCACGCGCAGCGGAGCGGGCCGCGCGCCGCGACGCGGCGCCAGGCGGGGAGCGCGGCGCCGATCAGGTAGCCGTAGCCGAGCGTGATCACGAGCGCGTACTGGCGCGGTGCGCGCTC
>Ga0187892_10002453_pt1 | contig 37129 bp, 18 predicted proteins | sample MA1701073metaG_FD_139345 | JGI IMG/M metagenome (GOLD analysis project Ga0187892, IMG submission 139345) | Bio-ooze microbial communities from a basaltic lava cave in the Kipuka Kanohina Cave System on the Island of Hawaii, USA - MA170107-3 metaG ... | reverse complement strand
GCGGGGACGGCCGGAGCGAGTGGCGCGAGAGCATCGTCGGTCCTCCGTTCGAACGGGATGGCGAGGACTGACGACGCTACGCGATCAGGCGGACGGCGTCACGCACGCTTGCCGAAGGGACACGAAGCTCTTCGTGCTCGGAAAGGGAACGCTCCGCTCGTCGAATCCCTCCAGGTTGACGCGCTTCGTGCGGGATTCGCCGAAGCGGGACTCGTCATTGCGGCTGACGATTGGGAAGGTGTCGAGGATGTGGGCTGCGTCGTCGCGGGAGAGGCCGTAGAGGTGGAGGAAGGCGGCGTCGATGTTTGCGGAGGTGGAAGCGGCGCTCCTCGTTCCAGCGAACGGCGGATCCTCCTGGCGGAGGTCGGGTCGGCGCTGAGATCGGCCGGCGGCAAGGCGGTTACCGGTGGTTTGGTCGCCGGACGGACCCCACAGGCGTCTTGCGGAGAATCGCATTTCACTCGACGCGCAGCAGAACCGCATTCGTAATCGACGCCCCGGCCCTCGACTGGCTCGCATCGTCCTGGATGAATCCCTGGAGCGTTAGCCGAATCGGCCGAGAGAGCCCTTGCGGGATCCGCCGCGAGAACGGTGCCGGCGTGCTTGGGAAACTGGGCGCGCCGAGTCGGTCGACGCGACCGATGTTGTTCAGGATCTTGATCGGCGCCGACGTCCCTCCGCCGCCGAGCGGCGTCGGCATGCACGTCGTGCCGAGCCCGAAGGGCTGCGTCTGCCGAGTCGTGTCGTCCGGCTCTCCGGGCCACACGTAGAGCGCGAACTTCGCGCCGCGGCCGGCCCGCGACGAAGGCTCGTCCATCCGCAGGTCGATCGGCTGGCGAACCGCAACCGGGACGACGCGGAGGGCGTTTCCGGGCGAGTCGTTGACGAAGAGCACGTCTTCGGTGTCGGCGCCGCCGTAATTGACGTTGCCCACGCGGCACGTCAGCACGTTTTCGATCACGCGCACCGTGACCGGGACGCTGAGTTCTCCCGCGTTCGCGGTCGTTACGAGCGCCGTGCCGGAGTAGTCCCCAAAGGGGACGTTTCCGGGCACGTGGAGTCGGAAGCTGGTCTCAGCCTGTGCGCCAGCGGGGATGGTCTCGAACGACACCTCCGTCGAGGACATCGGAACGAGCGTGCGATCGGTGGGGCCCGTGATGGGCCCCATGAGGACGCTGACATCCCGGAGGGGCTGTAGCTGGCCGACCTCGGCGATTCCGATCCTCACCACCTGATCCTGGGCTAAGGTTGCCTCGAGTTCGACTGGCGTGGGAACCACGGCCATTGTCGCGGGGAGGACGGCGCGGCTGACTTGGTAGAGAGAAAACGCCGCGGGCGTTGTCGAGTCCGCTCCGACGAGCGACACGCGGGCGCGAAACGACTGGCCCATCGCGTCGGGGATGCTCACGACCATCGGCCGGTTGCCGGGAGGCGACGTCACGGCGGGGAACTCGATGGCGATTTCGCCCGACCGCGGATCGTCGCCGACGTATCGACCCTGGCTGTCGATGACGCCGAGGGCGAGGGCTGCGCTACCTTCCGGATGCAGCTCGAACGAGACCGACCGAGTGGTTTCCGGGATCGGCACGTCGACCTCCATCGTGGGACTGGTAGGAGTGAGCGTCGCCGATGCCAGCAATCGGACGTCCGGGAGAAGGGCGGGGTCATCGCCAACGATTCCGACCCGCGAGCCGCCGCAGTAGATCGTGGGGCAGATTAGGTAAAACTCGATCTTGGGCGTCACGTGCACGAGGAAAGGCCCGGCATAGACCTCGACGGTCAGCCATCTGGGCTCGAAGATCCACACGGGGTCTGTATTCGCTCCCGCGTACGAAAGCTCGAAATCCTGCATCTCGCCAGGAGCAAGCTCGCGGCTTTCGAAATCGAAGCTCGTTCGTTTCAAAAGCACCTGGGAAGACGCAAAGAGACAACCCGCCTGCTCCTCATGCCAGGACTCGACCTTTACGCGGAATTCCGCCGATTCGCTCGACGTGTTCTGAACGCGAATGGTCGCGCGATTCTCTCGGACTACTCCCGGCAACGGAAGGCCATCGAGTAGGACGAATCTTCGCCCCAGAATGCGGAAATCTGGATTTATGTCCACACTCACATCGGCGGAGAATGACCGGTCGTCCCGAAGGTAGCGCGCCTCTGACGCCTCCAATGCGACAAAGTCGAGCGCGCTGCGATAGACACCCGGGAGCCCCGCGACGTCTTGCGCCCAGCCCTGCATCGCGTAGAAGTAGCTGATCGTGAGCACCGCCTTCTGCGCCATCTGAACAACGCCCGTGACGCCGGAGATCCGACCGACAGTGGTACCAACAGCGAACGCCGCGGCGCTGATGGGAGCACCCGCCGGCCCCAGCACCACGGCGGAAGCCACTCCTACGCCGACGGCGGCAATCTTGATCCCGAAGGTCAGAGACTCTACCGCTCCGAGTTGACGGCCGCACTCCAAGACGTCGAGATAAGCATTGACTCTCGAAGGCAGCTCGGGGCTCAAGTAGTCGAGATAGGCCGCCGAGGCCTTGGGTTTCACGATGGCGAAGTCCTCCCTGCGGGCTCGATGCGTCTGGACCACCTGGGAGCGAAGCAGTTCCTCCGCTTTCGCGAAGCTGAAGGCCGGATCGACACTCTCCGTCGTCCGGGCCAGGTCCGCGAATCGGGTCTCCTCCCCCGCGAGCGTACTGAGAGCGTCGGAGTAGACCATCTCACCGCGAGGGTCGTCGATCGCTCGGCCCTCAATGAGCGCGAGGAGCCGACTCTCGTAGAAGAGCTGGAGAGCTGCCCATCCGATCTGAAAGCCGGCGTTCGTCAACGTCCGCAATCCAATGGACGTCGAAAGGGCAGGCGAGATATCGAGCGGTCTGTCGGCGACGGCATCGCTGAGGGCATGTAGGGTCTGGTCGTCGTCCAGCGTATCGAGGGCAAAGTCAATCGCGCCTTTGGCAGCCACATCGATGGCACCACCGCTGCTGATGTCGTCGCGAACACGGTTGGATAGCTCGATCAATCTGTCCGTCTCGCGCTCGATCGATAGGCGCACTTCCCCAGCGAGCCGATCCATCCAGCGCGACAACCGTCGCAGCGGACGCGATTCGGTGTCGGAGAGAAGCGCGAAGTACTCCTGGTGAGTCGCGCCGCCGACCAAGGGGAACCAGGACGAACGCGTCGATCCGAATCCGTCGGCAGAGGCGGTGAGTACGTAGGAGCCAGTCTGGACAGGATCGAAGCGAAATGTTCCGCCCGCCCCCGTCATCATCGATGCGATGGCCGGATCGCCGCGGAGCTGCCCGAGCGCATCGAAGAGATCGACCGTGGCGCCAGCTAGGGGGACGCCGTCGAAGCTCGTCACGAGCCCCTCCACGGCTCCCGACCCGGGGGAGAGGAAGAAGATACCCGATGCCTCACCGGCGCTGCCTGTAAAGGAGACAATCCGAACGTCCACGGAATAGCGGCCGTTCGGCAAGCTGAGCGGTCCGAGGTCGAGAGTGGCCACCCACGCATCGGGTGATGCCTGATACAGCATTGTCCCTGACGCGAGTGTTCGACTGGCTTCGTCCGAAAGGACGAAGCTCCCCGCGCCTTGGCGGAGAGGTCGGCCGGCTGCGTTGTCGTAGGCGCGACAGAGGATTGAGAGTATTCGCTGAGGAGGGTCCAATGCCAGGCTGAGATGGACGCGAGCAGATGCTGGCGGCTGACTGGCAAGGCGGTCGTGGACGAAAATGTCATACGTAAAGTTCGTATCATCGTGAACGAGGTTGGAAGCGGGGCTCATGAACGCCACGAGCCGCCCGTCAGCCGAGATTGACTGTTCCCCGCTGTAATCGTTTCCCTGAACCTCTTCGGAGCTTACGCTCACGCGCGAGGTGCTGCGCGTCTGGAAGTCGTGGACGAACACGTCGACCTCGTTGTTCGTGTCGTCGGGGACCAGATTTGAGGCATAACTAATGAACGACACGTACCGCCCGTCGGCCGAGACGGATCGCACACTGAAAAGATAGCTGTCATGGTTTGCTTCAAGTCCATTCGAGGCTACGCTGATACGCTGAGTATTGGTTGTCTGGCGGTCAAAGACGAAGACATCGGAACGGCCGTTTTCATCGTCGGGGACAAGGTCCGAAGCGTTGCTATGGAAGGCCACGAATCGCCCGTCGGCCGAGAGTGACGGCGACCTGCTCGAACCGTTTGCCTGAATCCCATTCGGGCCCACGCTGACGCGCGTGGTAATGCGCGTCAGGCGGTCGTGGACAAAGACATCCTGACTTTGATTGCTGTCGTCAGGGACCAGGTTCGAGGCCCAGCTCGCGAATGCCACGAATCGTCCGTCGGCTGAGATGGACGCATCGAAGCTATAGTGGTTTGCCTCGATCCCATCCGAGTCCACGCTGACGCGCGAGGTATTACGCGTTTGAAGGTCGTGGACAAAGACATCCGCCTCAAAGTTAGTGTCATCAGGGACCAGATTCGAGGCGTAACTAGCGAAGGCCACAAATCGTCCGTCGGCCGAGAGCGACGAGCCGAAGCTGTTTAGGTTTCCCTGAACCCCGTTCGAGTCTATGCTCACGCGCACAATACTGCGCGTCTGGCGGTCGTGGACGAAGACGTCGCCAACGCCATTCGTATCGTCGGGTACCAAATTCGAGGCGAAACCATTGAACGCCACGAATCGGCCGTCGGCCGAAATTGACGGCGACGTGCCCGAGCCGTTTCCCTGAATCCCATCCGAGTCCACGCTGACGCGGGAGGTCTTGCGCGTCTGGCGGTCATGAACGAAGACGTCGACATCTCCGTTTGTGTCGTCGGGAACAAGGGAGGCGTAGCTAGCGAACGCCACGAGCCGCCCGTCAGCTGAGATGGACGGATAGAGGCTAGCATTATTGCCCTGAACTCCGCCCGAGTCCACGCTCACGCGCGTGGTTTCCCCTGCTCGACAGATCTGAGTGCTCGTCGCGAGGAGTACAGCTCCGACCCATGCCAGGACCAGTGATCGTCCTCTTCCCATGGTTGTTCTCCTCTAGGGTGACCGTCTCGACGATTGGGCGTCGCCCCCGCAGACGTCGCTTCTGCGCGGCGAACGTCGTGAGGGGCGCACGCCAGCGTGCGAGTTTCTCCGGGCCGAATCATACCGCTCGACGGCCTGTCTCGGTAGTGGTCTTCTGTCGACGGGGGCGGACGCGATGCCCGTTGCGAGAGGGCTCGGACCCGTCGGGTGGGAAGTCCGGGCGGTTCCGCCGCTTTCGGCCCCAGAGAAAAGGCGACGTGATGCGTCGGGTCCATGGCCGCGCAGAAGTTCGTGGCGCACTGAACTCTGTTGGGCGCGGTCATGCGCGGCGCGCTCCGATGTAGGAGTGAGCGACGGCTGGCGAGCCGGCCAGTTCGTCGAATCTCTCGAGGATGACGCGCCTCGTGCGGTATTCGCCGAAGCGGGACTCGTCGTTGCGGCGGACGATCGGGAACGTGTCGAGGATGTAGGCGGCGTTGTCGCGGGAGAGGCCGTAGAGGTGGAAGAACGCGGCGTCGATCTCGGCGCGGAGGTGGAAGCGGCGCTCCTCGTCCCAGCGGAAGGGAGGGCCTTCGTGGCCGAGGTCGCGGGCGAACGGGTCGATTTCGTGAGCGGTGTGGACGAGTTCGAGGACGCGGGGCCGGAGCCAGTCGGCGACTGATTCTCCGGGGGACCACGGACAGGGTGCCGAGTACGCGTCGGGCGGGAGAACCGGGAGCTGCTCGTAGATGAAAAAGTTCAGGTGCGTACCGCCGACTTTTTGTCGGGCTACGAAGTCCAGTGCGAACGCGCTGAGGTTTGCGGCGAGGAAGACGGCTGCGGGTGACGCGGCGGAGTCGAGGATCATCAGCGGAAGGTTGTTCCCCACGCCCACCCGCGGCAGGACGCTCGCGATGACGGTGCGCTCATTCGTCGCGTTCGTGATGTCCCGCCAGCCGAGGAGCCAGCCGCGGGGCCAGTCGCGGGCGCGGAGGCGGGACTCGACTTCGGGCTCGGGGACCCAGTAGCGGGGGAGCGGGGCGTAGCGCGCGTCGGCGAGGCGCTCGGGCGGAACGTCGGGGAGCGACGTGTTCTCCGAGCCCTCGGGCTGGTCGGCGTAGTCGCCGAAACGGTGGTTGAAGTGGTGGATCATCTTCGCTTCGTAGAGAGGGAGGTACGTCGGCCGCCCCTCCCGGACGAAGCGGTTGCCGTCGAGGCGGTAGCCCTCGCCTTCGAGTTCCGGGCGCGTGCGGAAGAGGCCGGAGTCGTTGCTCATGTGCAGCATCGCCATGAACCGAACGCCCCACGGGTTCTCCTCGGGCGGGCCCTCGCGCAGGAGGATCGGCACGCGGCGGTAGATCGCCTTCGTGATCTCGGCGTCGCGGCGGGTGCGGAAGATCGGGCACGTCTTCGTGTTCGGGTTGATGAGCGCGATGTCGTCGCGCGTCAGCGTGAAGCGGCGATCGGGGTCGGCGAGGTCGGACACGGCGTGCGCGAAGAACGAAAACGTCGCCGACGGACTCCTCGAGCCGCGACCCGTCAGCGTGAGGAGGCAGAACTTCTGGCGCGCATCGACGGCGGGAAAGAGGCCACTTCGATTCTCGAAGTCGAACAGGCTGACCAGCGCCTCGCGCTCGACGATGTCCTGGAAGTAGAACTTCGTCGTATCGTCCGTCGCGATCCCCGACGGCAGGATGCACCCGACTCGCCCTCGCGGTCCGATGAACGAGCGCATCGCCTCGGCGAAGATCGCATACGTGTTCACGTCGCCTCGCCCGCAGAGCGGAAAGCGGCCCGTGTTCCGCACGAGGATGCTCTCGCCCTCCGCGGCACGGGCGGCCTCGCCAAAAGCCGCGAAGAGCGGAGGGTCCTCCGTGCGGAGCGCCTCGATCAGCTTCTCCCGAGCCGCCTTGTTCGGCGCATCGGCGATCTTGGGCGAGCGCTCGGCGAACCATTCCTTCTCCTGGAGCTTGAGGCGTTCCCAAGGGGGGTTGCCGAGCACCACGTCGAATCCGCCGCTCCATCCGGGCGTCTCGCTCGGAGCCGCCTCGGGCGCGAACACGCCGGGGAACGCCAGGTGCCAATGGAAGAAGCCGTACTGCGTCCGGAGACGGTCGATCTCGCGTTCGATCTCCGGCGCGACGGCACCGCCCTTCCGGATCGACCGAAAGAGATGCTCGGTCAGGACGGACGCGCCCGGCGCCTTCGTCCACACGAACGCCGCGCACCAGGAGTCGGCCTCGATGAGCGACCGCCGATAGTCCGGCGATCCGGCCAGCGCCGCGAAGCGCTCTTCCTTCTCCCTCACGCCCGCGAGCGACCGATCGTCGACGGCTTCGACACTCGCCATCGCCTTCGCGAAGTCGATCGCGGGGCCGGTCTCCTTCACGATGTACGAGAGCGGAAGCTGACCTTTCCGCTCGTCGCGGTTCCGCCGCCGCGTCTCGTTGCACGTCGGCTTGTCGTCGCCCGCGATCGGCTCGAACGCGGAGTCGGGGATGCCCTTCGAAACGAGAAACGGCGTCGCGCCGAGGAGCGAGTTGCCGACCTGCAGGTGATGGTCGAGGAATCCGAGCGGCATCCCGGGCACGATCGACTCCATCCACAGGCCGACCTTGCAGAGTTCGAGCGCCGTCGGGTTCTTGTCCACGCCGTAGATGCACCGCCCGATCACGTCCCGGAGCGCCCGGCGGTAGCTCTCGGGCGACGGCTCCTCGTCGCCCGACCGCACGGCCGCGAGCCGCCGCGCGATCCGATGCGCGGCCGCGATGAGGAAGTGCCCGGAGCCGCACGCGGGGTCCAGGACCTTGAGCGCGAGGATCGCGCGCTCGGCTTCCTCGCGCGTCGGCTTCTTGGCGGCTTCGGCGAGGATTGGGTCGAGGGCGGAGTCGAGGAGGCGGTGGATCAGGCTCGAGGGCGTGTAGTACGAGCCGGTCGTCTTCCGCTCGTGCCCCGCGGCGGTCTTGAGTTCGAACGTCCCCGCCTCCATGTGGAGCCGCGGGTGCAATTCGAGGAGCGACTCGTAAATGCTCCCCATCTCCTCGGCGCCGCGATTCCGGTGGTCGATCGGCATGAGGACGCCGTCGTCCTCGATGAAGCCGAGCGCGCGCACGGCCTCAAGGAGATGGGCGTTCGAGATGTCGGCGGCGACAAGGTTGGGGCAGGCTTCGTCCGACCAGAGGAAGCCGCCGAGGGGGGCGAGGCCGAGCCCGGCGCTCCCCGTCGAACCGAGAGCGGCCATGACGTGCCGGAGCGTGCGCCAGAGATCGGGATGACGGCTGCCGCGGAGCGCCTGCGCCATGCGCCGCAGCCGCGCGGTCCCGTACCAGTCGCGGAAGCGCGCGCGGGTCGCATCGTCGGTCTCGGGTGGGTGAAGGAGGTCGCGGTCCTCCGCGACGAAGAGGAAGAGGAGGCGGTAGACGAGCCGGAGCAGCTCGCGATAGTAGTCCTGCGACGAGAGTTCGCCCGTCCGGAGCCGCGCCTTCAGCGCCGTATTGGCCGGGTCGACGAGAAACCCGCGACCGAGCGATTCGATTGCCTTCTGGACGCCGTCCCGCAGCCGGTCGAGCGCGCGCGTCCCCTGCTCGGCGCCGGCCTTGACCCATCGCTCGAGCCAGCACTCCTCCGGCTTCTCGCCCTCCACGCGCGACTCGTGCGCGAGGAGGAAGAGGAGGACGAAGTCGGAGTAGACCTCGCCGTCCATCATCCGCTCGAGGTCGAACTCGACGTACGACTGGCGGACGAGCGAGGCGTTGTCGCGGAGGAGGCGGAAGAGGAGGCCGTTCGAGACGAAGCCCCAGAGTTCCGTCTCGGACCGGTTGAGGAAGTCCTGCACGAGCCCGTGCGGCGTCGTCTTCGCGGCGCCGGCCACGCCTTTTGTCCTCACGTCGAGAGAGACGCCCGCGCCGACGAGGTGGATTGGCACCCGGTTCCACGCGTGGCTGATGGGGAAGTCGCGGTCGTCGATGCGGGCGACCTTCGCCGCCTGGAGGCGGCCGTAGCCCAGCTCCTGGAAGAGCGGGAGGAGCCACTTCTCGCGCGTGACGCCGGTGAGGGGGTCATCGGCGGGCGCCGCGGCGCGCGCGGCCAGGAACGACTTCCAGAGACCGAGGAGGCGGTTCCAGGCGCGCGCGATGGCGTCGTTCAGCGTCTCGCCGGAGCCGAGGTGGTAGTCGGCGGGCGCGAGGCCCGGGAGGTCCTTGGCCTCTCCTCCCGTGAAGCGGGCGAGGAGGCCCGGAGTGAGGAGCGCCCCTTCGGTCTTCAGCGTCGCGAACTGGGAGAGTGATCGCCGGGCCATCGGATCAGGCCGTCTTCGGGGCGGGGAGAAGGACGTAGGCGCCGAGGATGTCGACGGGGAGCTTCGGCTCCACCTCGTGCTTGAGGCCCTTCGTCTGGGACGCCTTCCGCACGCGGACGTGCGCGTCGAGGAGTTCCTTCGACCGCACTCGGGCGCCGTCCTCGAGTTGCGCGCGGAGCGCGTCGAGGCTGCCCACGGCCTTCGCGGCGAAGTCGCGCGCCTGGTCGGGGGCGACGTTGCCCCGGGGCTTCGCCGCGAGGAGCGGCTCGATCGCGGCCGGATCGAGCCACGTGGCCGACTCGGTGCTTCCGGCGAACGCCACGGCGCGGGCGTCCTCGGCGAGGAGGCTCCGCTCCCGGCCGTCGGCGAATCGGGCCGTGATCTGGAAGCGCTCGCGGAGAAGGAGGATCGTCGCCCGCGACGAGACGGCATCCGTCCGGATGACGCCGCACCGTCGCGCGAAGTCCGCGCCCTCGTCGAGTGCCACGTCGAGGACGTGGGCGGCGAGACCCGCCACGATGGGGTGCGTCCGAGAGAGGTAGAGCACGCCGTCCTTCACCGGTAGCTCGAACCGCGCCTTCAGCCGCTCGCCGGGAGCGAGGCCGAGCACCTCTCGGAGGGCGGAAGGCGCTCCCCGGAGGTCGATCGTCACGTGGCCGTCGGCGGCGTCCGTCACGGCGGCCCCGAGCGCCGTGAACGCCCGCCGGACGAAGGACTCGACGTCCGCCCGCGAGCCGACGGCATTTCGCGCCGCCTCGAGTTCGCGCATGACCTCGTCGGGCTTGATCGATTCCTGCGCGTAGACGGTCCGGGAGCGTTTCTCGCGGTCGGCGGCGGCGTCCCAGAGTTCGATGACCTCCTGCTCGACGGGTGAGACGAAGCCGGGGAGCGTCAACTGCATCGGGTTCCCCTGGCTCTTGAAGAGGATCGCCGCGGTCAGCGCGTTGACGACCTGAGCGGAGTCCACGGGCACGGGCACGGAGATCCCGAGGGAGTTGCGGATCGCCTTGTGCTTCCGGATCAAGACGCGGAGGACGAGGCCGTCGATGGGGCTGTTCGCGCCGTAGTAGAGGACGGTCGACACGGTCTTCCGCGGCTGGCCGTAGCGATCGACGCGGCCCTCGCGCTGCTCGTGGCGCGTCGGGTTCCAGGAGAGGTCGTAGTGGACGACCGCGTCGAACGAGTCCTGGAGGTTGATCCCTTCGGACAGGCAGTCGGTGCAGACCAGGACGCGAGTCTCGGCCTTGCCGAGTTCCGCGACGCGGGCCTCGCGCTCCTCGGGCGGGAGGAGGCCGGTCACGGCGTCGATCGTGGCCTTCTTGCCGAAGCGCTTCCGGAGGTGCTCGGCCACGTACTCGGCGGTCGGGATGAATCGGCAGAAGACGATCGGCGAGCGGCCCTCGGCGAGGAGCGAATCGACGATCGCCGTGAACCGCTCGAGCTTCTTGTCCTTTTTCCCGGCGAAGGTCTCCGCGACGTTCGCCATGTCGAGGAGGCGGCGGCGGACGCTCGCGGTCTCCTCTTCGGTCTCGGCGTAATCGCTGCCGGGGACGATGTCGGCGCTCTCGGCCTCGTCGTCCTCGAGGTCGAGGACGGCCTCCTCGCCGAGTCGGTCGACGTCCTCCGCGGTTTCGCCGCCCAGGGCCCGGGCGCGGGCCCGGAGCGTCGCCGCGGCGGCGGCGGGGCTCGAGCCGATGCAGCGGAGGAGGGCCAGCGCCGCCCACCACCGCACGCGCTGGCGCCTTTTGTCCGAGCCCGCCTCCTCGACCGTCTCGCGGGCGAAGGCGAGCGCCCGGTCGAAGAACTTCGAATACTCGGGCGAGAGCTGGTACGTCTCCTCCCGCGGGTCTCGTTTCGGGAAGGGCGTGTCCTCGCCGAGGTAGTGCTCGATGTCGGCGCGTCGCCGCTGGACGAAGTGCTGCGCGAGCCGGCGGCGGAACGGGGCGTTCTCCGGGCCCGTGAGGTCGGCCGGGAGGTCGGCGAGCGAGGGGTCTAGGAACGCCAAGAGCGACCGGAAGGCTTCCTCCTTCCCGCTGTGCGGCGTCGCGCTCACGAGGACGAGGTGGCGGCTCTCGCTCTTCGCGAGATCGCGGACGAGTTCGTGCCGGAGCTGCCGCCCGCGGCCCGCGGCGCCGTGCGCGCACGTGTGCGCCTCGTCGACGATGACGAGGTTCGGGCAGGCGCGGAGTAACTCCTGGCGGCGCCGGGGCGACTTGATGTAGTCGAGCGAGACGACGACGTGGCGGTGCTTGTCGAAGAGCGACTGGCCGAGGACGCACTCGCGCTCGAGCCGGGCGGCGGTCGAGGAGAGGACGAGTTCGCTCTCGATGTGGAACTTGTCGCGGAGTTCTCGCTGCCACTGCTCGGCGAGGTGGGGCGGGCAGAGGACGGCGAGGCCGTCGGCCTCGCCGCGCTCGAGGAGTTCCTTCGCGATGAGGCACGCCTCGACGGTCTTTCCGATGCCGACGTCGTCGGCGATGAGGAGGCGGACGGGGTCGAGTTTCAACGCGAGGAGGAGGGGAACGAGCTGGTAGGAGCGCGGCTCGACCGCAACGGCGGCGAAGCTCCGGAAGGGGCCCGCTCCGGAGCGGAACCCCAAGCGGATGGCGTCCCGGAGGAGGCTGCAGGATGCGAAGTCGCCGACCCGTTCGGGGTCGGGGAGGTCAAACGTCGCGGGCTCGACGCCGCCTTCCTCCGGGAGGTAGACGGCCGAGACCTCGTCGTCGCGGCCGCCGAGCGGGCGGAGGACGAGGAGGTCGTCCTTCGAGTCGGGAAGGACGACCCACTCGCGACCGCGGGCGCGGACGAGTGAGCCGACGGCGAACTCGGGTGCGGCCATGTGGCGGGGCCTCCTCCTTCGACGCCCGTCAATCCGGCCCCTCGGGCCGGGTCTCTCCGAAGATGCCGGGGTGACGCTTCGCGATCGCGGTCCAGTCGGCGCGGTGGTGGAAGCGGATCACGGTGTAGCCGAGGTTCTCGAGTTGTTCGTGGCGATCGCGGTCGCGCTTGTGGCGGTCGGGGGAGTCGTGGGGCGGACCGTCGACGTAGACGGCCGCAAAGCCGCTCTTGTACACGAAGTCGGGTCGGGTGTGAGCGTCGGTGATGAGGACCTGCGCGTCGTCGGGGAGCGCGAGGCCGCCGTCGTGGACGAAGTCGATCCACTCGCGCTCGAGCCCCGAGCTGGATCGCGCTTTGAGGTACTCGACGTGGGCGTCGCGCGAGATCTCGCCGGGCGACGTCTTCACCTCGGCCGCGGCGAGCGCGAGGAGCGCTTCGCGGATCGCCTTCCGGTCGAGCGATTGGTGGTCGCGCTGGTTCGAGTACGACATGAGGCAGTCGTAGCAGGCGGCCTCGCAGTCCTCGCGGCGGCGGGGGCTTCGTTTCCGGTCCTCGCCGGTCTCCGGATCGAAATGGCAGATTTCGAGCGCCGCGCGTCCGACGCGGCGGAGGGTGCTCGGGTCCTCGACGAGGCGGCGCAGGACGCCCGCGCCGCCTTCGGCCGACTCGAAGAGGAGGATCCGGCGGCGATCCTTGTCGCTCGGGAGCGGCTCGGCGGCGAGTTCGGAGTCCTCGAGCTGGAACGTCGCACGGATCGCCGTCGCGAGCGCGGCCTGGAGGCTCGGCATGATGGCGGAGAGTTCGCCGGGGAGGTCGATCGGGTCGAAGAGGAGGCCGTTTCGGCGGTCCTCAACGAAGGGGATGACCCGTTTTCGCCTCTGGCTCATCGGATCGTCGGCGTCGGGCTCGGCGTCGGTCTCGCTCTTCGCCCAGTAGCCGCGCTCGATGTCGAGTTCGAAACCGACTTGGGCCGCGATCTTCCGCCGCCGCCAGCCCAGGTTGACGCGGAAGAGGTCCATCGCGTGGCCATACTCGAGCCGGGCGAGGGGTTCTCCGTTCCGCACGACGTCCGCCACCTTCCGGCTCGTTCGCGCACCGTGCTGCTGGAACCGGAACGCCGTGAGGATCTCGAAGCCGAGGCGGAGGCGCTCCTCCTCGTCGGAAGAGATCCGGTCCTTCCGGCGCGTCGCGACGTTGCGCATCCGGAAGAGAGAGTGCAGCGCGGCGCCCAGCTCGCCGCCGCACCCCTCGCAGACGTCGTGGCCGCCGTCCTTGAGCTGCGTGTGGTAGCAGCCGCACGTCGAGCAGATCTTCGCGCGGAGGAGAGACGGGCCGTCCTCGTCGACTTGAAAGAGGACGCGGTTGATGAGGTAGCGCGCTCCCTCGTGGTAGACGATGGCTCGCGGTCCGAACTCGCTGATGGCGAGGAATCGCGGGCGGGAGACGAAGTCGTCCGTGCGCTTTCCCGCGACGCGCCGGCCGGGGATGAACGCCGAGAGCGGGAGCCGCGGGAAGTTGTAGCCCGGGAGAAAGCCCTCGCTCGCGAAGTAGCGGTACGAGTAGAAGTCCGACTGCTGGACGCGGTCGCCCTCCGTCAGGAGGTGGAGTTGCGTTTCGGCCTCGGCGCGGAGGCGCTTGGCCTCCTCCTTGTCGCGGGCGGAGCGCGACGCGTCGCCGATGACCTTGTGCTGCTCGTCGCGGGTCGACAACGCGGCGCGGTAGAGACCGCGCCAGCGGTCGCACGAGCGGTCGAACTCCTTCAGGACCTTCCCGAGGGCGGACTTCTTCAGCCACTCGGGCGTGAACCACGGGGCCTCGCGGAGTTCGTCGTCGAGCGAGGCGAAGATCTTCGAGGCGCGCTCGTGCGCTCGCTCGGCCGCGCCGGGCGTCTCGAGGTCGGCCATGACGCTCTCGAGGATCGGGAGGGCGGCGCTTTCACCAGACAGGTCGAGAATGTCCTTCAACGTGGAGCCGAGGCTCGCGCCCGTTTCCGAGAGCCAGATGGCGTAGACGTGCGCGCGGACGAGGTCCTCGTTCGCGAGGTCGAGGCGCGGCGGCTCGACGATGCCCTTCACCATCCGCTCGGGGCGCTGGAAGAAGTACTGGTCGTGGGAGTTGCCGCGCGAGCAATACGTGAAGACGAGTGCCGGCTGGCCTTGCCGCCCAGCCCGCCCGCTCCGCTGCGCGTAGTTGGCGGCCGTGGGCGGGACGTTCCGCATGTTGACGGCGTTGAGATCGCGGATGTCGACGCCGAGTTCCATCGTCGGAGAGCAGAAGAGAATCGGGAGGTGTCCCGCGCGGAATCGGTTCTCGCGCTCGACGCGGTCCTCGCGGCGGACCTGGGCCGTGTGCTCGCGGGCCTCGAAGCCCTTCGCCTCGAGGACTTCAGTCCGGTAGAAGTTCACGAAGAAGGGATTGGTGCGGAGTCCTCGCTCGGGCGCTCGCGGCACGCGGAGGACGTCTTGATAAGCGGACTTGCCCTCGCTTGGTTTCCAAAGGAGCGCCGAGGCCGGGATCTGGTAGCCAGCCGGGTCATCTTTCTTTGCAGACGGGACGGTCTCGGCGAGCAGGCCGGCAACCTTCAGGGCCGAGAAGAGGTCGACGATGATCCGCGCGCAGTCCTCGGTCTTGGGCGGCTTCTCGAATGTCGTGCTCTTCCGGAGGAACCGGCCGAACGTGCTCCGGGCCGAGAGGTAGATCTGGCCTCGCCACTCGCCCTGGCGGATGCTGCGGGGGAAGACGTGCGTCGCGTAGGTCAGCGTTTCGCCGTCGTCGATGCGCCAGACGGCGTTCAAGTGTTGGCGGCTCCGGCTCGCGAGCTGGAACTGCTTCTCGCGGTCGAGCGAGTCGACGCGGATTGCGAGCGAGCGACGGAGGTGATCGAGGAGGACGCGCGTGATGGACTCGCGCTTCGCGGGCGAGGCCGTGGCGAGCGCAGGGTGGAGTGGACGCCAGACGTCCTCGGCCGCGCACAGTTCGCTGAGCGACTGGTAATCGACGCGGAGGAGCCCGCACTGCTCTAGGTTCGGCGCCGTCACGCGCCAGCCTTGTTGGAGGTCACGGTAAACCCGATACGCGAGGACGTCCTTCAGGGCTCGCTGGGTCTCGGTGGCGGCGGCGAATCGGACAGTCGGATCGTCGGCGTAGAGTTCGACCTCGAGCCCGAGCGCGTCGAAAACGGCGTCGGGCAACTGATCGTGGCGGAGTCCTGTGGCTCCCGCGAGATGGACCGCCTTGAGGAGCGCGCCGCGCACGAGGCCCACCTGGACGAAGTCGTTGAAGTGACCCGCCTGGAGGGCGGCGTCCTGGCGATTGTCGGTGAACGACAGGAGCTTCCGCGCGCTGTCCTCGATCGTGGTGGTCTTCTTCAAGACTCGGATCGAAGACAGGCAGAGGAGCGTTGTCGCGGTCGCGCGGCCCTCGAAGCCGAGCGAGTAGAGCTTTCCGTAGTCGGAGCGCGTCGTCGCCTCGTAGTGGACCCCGCAGCGGAGACAAAGCGTGAACGGCGCCTCGAGGAACCAGGTGTCGAGGCCGCCTTGGCCGATCCGGGCGCTCGGGAGAAGGCTCGTTTTCCGCGGGAGGTAGTCGCGCCGTGCGCTCGAGACGCGGAGCGAACCGGCGCGCTCTTCAAGCCAGTCCTCGGGCACGCGCTCGAGCTGCGCGGCCTCGTCGTCCGGCCAAGGCTCGCGGGTGTTGATGAAGAGGAAGCCCGGGATCGGCCCCTCGTCCCGCGGGATGTCGAGGAGGTCCCGCTCGACGAATCGGCTCGAATCGTCGCCGTCGATCCGGGAGACGAGGTAGTAGTCCTGACCGCACTCGCGGCAGAAGACGACGGGGAGAAGGACGCGGTCGCGCGAGCCGGGGACGAACTGCTGGCCGTCGAGCGTGACGTGCCGGATGTCCTCTCGCTCGGGCGAGGCGTAGACGCGGTCGCCGGGGCTCAGGAACTGGTGGAGCCGGAAGGCGAACGAGGGGAAACCGGTTGCAGGGTCCTCGCTGACGTAGCCCGCCATGAGGGCGTGGCGGATGGCGCTCTCGCACCTATCGCGAGGTTCTCCGGTGAGGCGCTCGAGCAGGGCGGCGGCGCCGTCATCGCCGCGAATGGAGCGCGGGGTCTGCCGAACGAGCCGGCCTGTCCCGTTCTCGGGAACGACGCCGAAGCAGCTCTCGATCCATGAGGCGAGCGGATCGGTTCGGATCGAGGTCCCGTCGAGCGTGAACGCGGACTGGGCGGCCGCGATTCTTCCACGCAGCACCTTGAGGAACGAGGGGTCGTCCGGGCGGTCGGGCTCCGTGACCCGGCGGAGCGTCTCGCCGATGACGTGCTCGGGTTTCACCTCGGCACCGAAGAGCTTCGTCGCGACGCGGGCCACCTCGCGGCGGCGGTCCTCGGTCGAGCCCTCGGACGCCATCGTGGCGGAGGTCCCAACGCACTGGAGCTTCTCGCCGCCGATCCGCTCGCGGACGCGGCGGACGAGCATCGCCACGTCGGCGCCCTGCCGGCCGCGGTAGGTGTGGAGTTCGTCGAGGACGAGGTAGCGGAGGCCGCGGGCCGCATCGATCAGCTTCTTGTCGATCGGCCGCGTCATCACGTACTCGAGCATCACGAAGTTCGTGAGGAGGATGTCGGGCGGATTCGACTGGATGCGCTGACGCTCGGCGTCCTCCTCCTGGCCCGTGTAGAGCGCGAACGAGACGGGGGGCTTGCCCTCGAAGCCGAGGTGGAGGAACTTCTCGAGTTCCTGCTTCTGGCTGTTGGCGAGCGCGTTCATCGGGTAGATGACGATCGCCTGGATGCCGCGCCCGGTGCCATTTCGGAGGACGTGATCGACGATAGGAATGATGTACGTCAGGCTCTTTCCGGATCCCGTCCCGGTCGTGAGGACGTAGTTTCCGCCCGAGCTGGCGGCCTCGATGGCCTCGGTCTGGTGGCGGTGGAGCCGGATGGGGATCCCGGGAGGCTCTTCCTTCTTGATGCGGAAGATCTTCTCGCAGAGGGGGTGGAGGAGGCCGCGGCCGGTCAGTTCCCCGATCGTTCCGCCCGGCTCGAAGGCCGGGTTGAGCTGGATGAGGGGTTCGGGCCAGAGCCGGCCCTCGCTGATCGCCCGGTTGACGACCCCACGGATCCGGTCGTCGGCGATCTCGACGAAACTCTTGGTGTACGCCGCGTAGTCGGCGATGAGGCGGTCGCGAAACTCGAAGACGTCCATACCCCGCTCCCTTGGCTGCTCGGGGGCGGGATCGTACCAGGAATCTGCGGCGCGGATCGAGCCGGTTTGGCTGAGGAAGCGCTTCGCGCGACGAAACCGAAACGGTTGAGATACTGTTGGGAAACGACCCGACGGAGGCTCTTATCGATGACTTCCGAAGCGAAAGTCGCCGCGAATCGACAGAACGCGCAGTTCTCGACCGGCCCTCGATCCGCGGAGGGGAGGCGCGCATCGTCCCGAAACTCACAGCGCCACGGGCTCCTTGCCAAGGAGGCCTTGCTTGGCGACGAGGACGCGGCAGAGTTTCGCGCCCTGCAGGATCGCATGTACGAGGACTTGAGCCCGGTCGGCGCGGTCGAGGAACTCCTCGTCGATCGAATCACTAGCCTCGCCTGGCGGCTCCGGCGAGTGATGCGCGTCGAATCGGGGCTCCTCGAGTACCGGCGACTCGAACAGGACGCCGCCATTGCCGAGGCCCGCGTGAAGTCCTACACGAAGACGCGGTGGGACACCATCAGCGAGAAACTGGCGAAGGACGACGTCGAGATCGTGGACGCCGAGAAGCACCGGAGCGCCAGGTCAGTGTCGCTCGACGCGCAGTCTCGGCTGCTGGAGCCGATCCCGTCCCTCGGGAGGTGGTTCGTCGCCGATCAGGCGTCTCTCGCGCTCCTCTCGCGCTACGAGGCGGGGTTCGAGCGGAGCTTCTTCAAGGCGCTGCACGAGCTGCAGCGCATCCAGGCGAGGCGTCAGGGAGAGGCCGTGCCGTACCCTGCCGCCGTGGACGTCGAGTTGGGCTTCGCCCCACAACTCGCGGGGCCGTCCGAAGCGGGGACGGAATAGTCGTCAACTCACGGGAGCCGTGGGTTCGTTCCGCAATTCTGTAAGGAGGATACCCTCGGAAAGAGAGTCGAAAAACCCGCCGATCTACGATTTACTTGGTGCGAGCCGTTGTCGAAGAATCCCGAACGGGTGGAGCGCGCCACGGTGTAGTCGATGGCGAAGCAGCAAAGACGGACAAAGTCCGCCGGGCCCGATTCGCGCCGGTCGGGATCAAAATCGAAAAGTCGTCGGAAGCCGCAACCCAAGCAGGCGACTCGCCTGATCCGGCAGATCCGCAATTCGCCCATTGAGGTTCGAGTTGAACGTGACGCACCGCGTCGATGGGCTACGGCACTAGAGAAGCTGGTCCGCCGCATGACTGCGGATCCGGCCCAACGAGCTGCAAATCAAGCTCTCCTTCAGCGCTGGGCGGAGACCGAAGTACCTCTCCCGTCTGACCCAGAACTTCGAGCGCTTTTCCCCGCCGAGCCGCGGCACGAGTGGGCGAGAAAGGCCTTGGAGGCCGGCGGCTTCCTCCGACCTCTTGATGCCCAGAGACTGCGATTTGAAAGGGCGAAGGGAAACCGGGGAAAGGAACTCGCCGTCCTGCGCAGGGCGCTGGCGCACCCGTGGATATTCAATCCGTTTCGGGCGGATTGGTTTTCGAATGCGATCAACCGAATTCGCCTCGAACGTCCGACGCAACTGGGCACCATCATGCCGCGTGGCTATCGACAAGAGGGTCTGCTTGGTCTCGTCAGGAAATGCGTCTTGGAGTGGGCCCGTTTCGTCGCACCCGACACCGCCCAAGGAATCCCCGTCGAGTTTCCTTCTGAGGGTCGGGTGCTCTTGGGCATCGTCTCGACCCCCCTCCAAGAGTCGCGGTTTGCCTTGCGCCGCCGAAAGGGGCGCCCGTACATCGAGGCCGTGAGACGCGCCTCGGCCAGTCGTGGAGCGGAAGCCGCTTTTGAACGCCTTCGAGCCGCGCGTCCTGAGGGGATTGCGGTCGAATTAGAGATTCCGCGACTGGCAAACGAGGGCTCTGAGGTGCTCGCATACTTTCGGGCGGCCCAGAGTGCGCTGGCTGACACGTCCGACCGCAGCCGGAACGAACGGGCACTCGCCGCCGTTCTCGCTATCTGGCTTGAATTCATGCGGTAGGCGTCCGCGCTCGGGAGCGTGGAATTCGCTCGCGAAATCGTTGCACGCTGAACTCTTCCGAGTCGGCCTCGCACGAGCGAATGTGGTCTCGTCGATCCGATCGACGACGATCGCGATCGCGCGAGGCCAGAGATGACCAAACTCATTTCACTTCGGCAGGCCGCCCGGATCCTCGGGGTCTCCGCAGTCACCCTGGGCCGCAGGGTTCGCAAGGGCGAGGTCCCAGGTGCCGTACGCGTCTTCGGCACCCGCTGGCGATTCCGTCGGGATCGACTTGAGGAGTGGATCGCCGCCGAAGAGGAGCGCGGAAGGCCCTCGCCGAAAAGCGCGACGCCATCGACCTCCCCCTGAACCGAAGAAGGCAGTCCCCGCCGGCCGACGGGCTTCACTCGAGCGACCGGGCGGGGACGTGAAAGGACTACGTGACGCAGAATACCTGCCATCGCGGCTGCCGGCAACTGCGCGTCGCCGGCCGGGCTCCTCCTTGAGACAGCCCTCGCACTCCCGGGCCGTCCACTTCATCACGTCAATCCTTCAAGGAGGATTCCATGCCCGATCTGAACGCCATTCTGAACGCCACCGACGACAACGCCTCCCTTCCGCTTCGCGAGGTTCGCCTCGGAAAGGAACCGGCGCTCGTCCTCCTCTTCACGTCCGACGTCGACGAGGTCAAGCTTCACTTCGAGGAAGACGAGACGGTGAGGTCCTACGTCCCCTGCCCGGGCGACCGTTGCCCGAGGTGCTTCCTCGGCTCGGCCCCCGGCGAGTTCTACCTGCTCCCCGTCGTGAACATCGATTCGGGCGATGTCGAAGTGCTGCGGATCTCCGCCGGGCGCGGCCCCGGGGCTCTTCTCTCTCTTCTCCGGCCTCACCTCCAGGCCCCGGAGCCCAGCCAGAACGTCCTCTCCATCTCGCGCAACGGCTCGCGATACCGGATCGAGTCGAGCAAGATCTCCGAGCACGCCGATCGCGGGACGCGAGCGATCGAGTCGTTCCTCGCTGAGCGCGCGGAGGGGCTCCAGCTCGTCTCGGTGTTCCCGGCGCTCACTGCCGCCGAGATGTCGGAGCTTCCCCGGACCGCCCGGAAGCTCGAAGCCGTCGGCGGGTATCGCTCGACCGGGGTGGCGCGCGATGGGCGGTGAGGCGGCCGTTCCGATGATCGTCACCGAGCGCGAGATCGACGAGTTCCGGCGCGTCCACCTCGCGCCCGAGGCGATCCTCGCCGCCGTCGAGAGGGACGTGCGCGTTCTCTACCGCCTGCCGGTCGGGGTCGGGAAGAGCAACGCCGTTGACCGCCTCCTCCAGTTTCCTCAGCTCTATCAGCGGTTCGACCTCGTTATCTACGGGGCGCCCTCCTGGGACGTGATCCGCGAACGCGCGATCGTGGCCGGGAAGGAGGTGTGCCTCGTCCCTTGGACGATTCTAGAGCCGCGTCCGGCCGAACGCTGCGGCAAGTACGCGGGAGACTGGAGCGACCTCGAACGGCGCGGATGCGCGGCGTTTGCGAAGACTTCTCTGTGCACCGAGTGCCGGGCCCGCGACCCCGCGCCGGTGAAGTGCTCCTGGCCGGAGCGGATGAAGCGTCTCTCTGGCAAACAGCTCGTCTTCACGACCGAGCAGCAGATGGTGCTCAATCGATCCCTCGTCTCGATCCTGAAGGGGCGGACCGGGCACGGGCGGAGTCTCGTCATCCTCGACGAGGCGCGCCAGCTCGACGCGAACTTCGAGATGACGCTCGACCGCGAGGATCTAGAGCGCTTCCGCGATCTCCTCCGCGATCTCGGCAGGGGTGAGGGGTTGCCCGGGCGGACGGCGCGGGCCGCGAGCGAACAGATCGACGCGCTAATGGAGGCTTCGTCAGAGGACCTCGCCAAGTGCGAGTTCCGGTTCCCGTCGCGGCTCAACCGACTCGCGGGCCGGATCCAGGCCGACGGTGTTCGCCGATTCGGGAGCACCTTCCGGTACGTGGGCTACGACCTCTCGGCCTTCGCGAGTTCGAGAACGGGCGAGCGGTGGAAGGACCGGGCGGACGGAGTCCGCTTCGCGGCGCGGCCGCATCTCGACGGCCACGTCCTATTGCTCTCGGCGCACCTGACGGCGGAGTACGCCGGCCACCGGCTCGGTGCCGGCGGGCCGGTCACCTCTCCGTTCGAGAACGTCCGGTTCCACCACTCGGGGACGGGCATCTTCAACCTGCGGAATCGCTCGGGCGCCGACCGGCACTTTGGGCGGAGGCGCCCCGAGATCCTCGACACGATCGCGCTCCTCATTCTCCGAAACGTATGTGAGGGTCGGTCGACGCTCCTCGTCAGCCGCAAGAAGCACAGGACTCTCTGCGCCGAGTACCTTGCCGCACGGCTCGCGAAATGGCAGGAGCCGATCCGGTTCGTCACCGAGGGAATTGGTGACCTGCCCGTGCCGCCGGACGTCCGGGTCATCCCGATCATCCATTACGGCATCCTCGGAGTGAACTCGTTCTCCGAGTACGAGTCGGCGTACTGCTTGAACAGCTACTACGTCGGCTCCTACGAGTTGAATCGGCTCGTCCAGGACGCCGAGCCCGCGCACTTCCGAGTCCAGCTGGCGGTCGAGGCGGGTGCCGACAGGACGCGCCGCGTCCGGATCGCCGACCGCGGCGTCCCCGACCTCGACCGGACGATGCTCGGGGATCTTTACCTCCGGAAGCTAGAGGTCGACCCGATCATCCAGGCGGTTGGGCGCGTCCGGTTTCAGACTCGGCCGCGGGAGGTGCTCTTCTTTGCCATGCACGATCTCCAGGGCGACGTCGGGGAGTGCATCGACGTGCCGACTCTCTCCGCGCTCCGGGAGGCGCTGGGTCTCCCGGCGCCGAAGGAGGTCGATCGAGAGTTGACCGGGCGCCAGGCCCGCGAGCTGATGCGGGAGGGTGAGACGGCCGAGGAGGCGGCGCGGCGGCTCGGAATCTCGCGGCGAACGCTCTTCCGGCGGCTCCAGGGTGGGGCGGAGAGTGCCAAAAAGGGCTTACATATTCTTTATAAGCCCATTTTGGCACTCTCCCCGCTTGCGACCCGCGCTCAGACGGGTGACCGATGAACTTGGGGACGCCGGCGCGGCTCCTCCCCGGATGGGAGGAGGAGATTCAACGCTCCGCGGCGCTCCGGGCCGAGGCGAAGACCCTCGCCCCCCTCCGCGTCGATGCTCCGCGCGGCGCGAGCCGGGTTTACGTCGCCTCGAACGCCAAGCAGGCGGCCGCGGCCGCCGAGATGCTGAAGGCGATGCCGCTCTCGGCCGTCGCGATCGACAGCGAGTTTGGCTTCGACCGGCCGGGGGTCGCCCTGCGGTCGGGAAAAACTTGGAACGACGTCCGCTCGCAGCAGCCGATTTGCATCTCGGTCGCCGCGTGGACGCAGGGGGTAGACGGGCACATCGTCCGCGTGGTTCTCGACGTCCGCCGGCCGGACGTGGTCCCTCTCGTCGCCGAGATCCTCCGGCTCCGCGTCCCGTTCGTCTGCCACCACGTGAAGCCCGAGCTGTTCACGCTCTGGGCGCTCGGGTTCGACATCGATCTTCCAAACCTCTACGACACGTACCTCGCCGCGGCGTGCCTCCATCTTGGGCGGCACCACAAGCGCTCGCTCGCGAACGACTTCACGGCCTCCGAGGCCGAATGCCTCCGCGCCGAGGATGGCATGGCGGAGCGGCGCGCCCATCTCCTCTCCCTCGTCGGCCAGTGCGAGCACTACGGTCTCGGCTACCCGCACTCGGAGTCGAAGGACGCCCTCCGGGAGCGATTCATAAGGCTCGGTCCGGGCGACCCGCTCGACGAGCGGCTCGTCGAGTACTCGGCCGCAGACGCCGAGTGGACGCTTCGCCTCTACGCAGCTCAGCAGCCGGACGTCCTGCGCGAGGGCCTCGCCTCGCACCTCTACGGCGTCGAGTTCCCGTTCGCCGTCGCGAATGCGCGCATGGAGTGGCGCGGCGTCCATGTTGACGGGAGTAACCGCGAGGCGCTTCAGGCCGGCGCGAGGAGGGCGGCGGACTTCCACGCATCGCGTCTCCGCGATTACGGCATTGACCCGCCCGGAAGCCGCGACCGATTCCTCGCCGTGATGGCCGCCGCGGGGCTCGGCGGCCACTTCTGTCGGTGCGGCGCGCCGTCGACGAAGGACTCGCTCCTGGAGATCTTGGAACCGCTTCACCCCGCTATCCGGCACTTCCGGCTCCACAGACGCTACCGGCAGCGCGCGGGTGAGGACTGGATCGCTGGCTCTGATAGCCGCATCCACCCGTTCCACCATCAGCTTGGCGCCGCGACGGGCCGGAACACGTGCACCACGCCGAACATCGTCGGGATCGGCCGCGCGATGCGCCCTGTCGTCACGGCGCCGGTGGGCCGCGTCATCATCGAACTCGACTACGGCCAGATTGAGGTCGGCGTCGCGGCAGCCGAACACGGGGACCCCGACCTCCTCGCCGCGTACAACTCGGGCGACGTCTACGCCTCGATGGCGATGCGCTTCTACGAGTCGATTCTGACCGCGGAGGAGAGGGGTCTCGCGGTCGCGGAGTTCAAGGCGCGCCGTCCCGACCTCCGCGACGCGATGAAGACGCTCGTCCTAGCGATCCTGTACAACATCCAGGCACCGGCGCTCGCAGCGCGGTTCAGCCTCTCTCTTGACGCAGCGGAGAGCGAACGGACGCGGTTCCTCGATCTCTACCCCGCTCTGAAACGCCGCCTCCAGGAGTCCGTCGACTGCGGCCTTGTCCGCGGCTACGCGACCGTCGTCTCCGGCCTCCGCCGGAAGATCGAGCGCCGCGGCCGGGCTGACTCTTGGACCCGGAACTTCCTCCGTAACACGCCGATCCAGGGAAGCGCCGCCGTGATCTTCAAGCGCGCCGTGGCGCTCCTCGACCAGGCGTTCCGCGGCTCCGACACCTGGATCATCCTGCCCGTCCACGACGCCGTCGTAATCGAGTGCCCGACCGAAGCCGTAGAGGAAGTGGCGGAGCGGGCCGCGGGGATCATGCGCCTGGCGCTTCAGACCTTTTATCCCAGTCTCAAGCCAAAGGTCGAAATCAACAATGTCGCTCCGTCCTGCTGGAACAAGGACGGTCACGGCGACAGTCTCGTGCGCTTCCTTCAGGACCCTGGATTCTTGATCGACCAACTAGTCCCGCCCGGCGCGCGGCCGGCGATTCCAGTCGATACTTCGGAGACGAAATGAGCATTGACATCACGACCGAGACCGTCATCACGCTTGCGGAGGCGGCGAGGCTCATACCGGCGCGGCGCCGCGGGAGGAAGACGCACGTTTCGTGCATCTACCGCTGGACCACGGCCGGGTGCCGCGGCGTCGTCTTGGAATCGGTCCAGGTGGGCGGGACGCGGTGTACGTCGCGGGAGGCGCTCGCTCGGTTCTTCGAGCGGCTCACGTCGCGGGCGGCGCCGGCCACGCGAAGCGGATTGGCCCTCGATCGGTCGGTCGCGGAGCGCCGCCGCGCGATCGAGCGGGCCGGCCGCGAGCTGGACCAACTCGGGATTTGAAGCGTGATCGCCAGATCGACTACCGGATTCCTACCGGATTTGGCTCGAAATCCGGTATGTTTCGCAACGAACCGCGTTCGAACGCGCGGACTTGCAAGACCCCGAGAGAACGCGTATAACGCCGCCATTGCCCGATTCAAGCGGGCTCCGAGTCGAGCGGTCGGATGCGCCCGGCGAGATTGGGGTGCAAGAGGTCGGAGGTTCAAATCCTCTCGCCCCGACCATCCCTCCGTTCGCCCTCTCGGGACGACGGTTTCTCGGCCGGGTCAGCGCGAATCGATCGTGAGGCCGTTCGTCACTCCGTAGACGCCCGACGGCGATTCGGGGTCCTCGATCACGCCCTGGAGCGTCACCTCGATCCGTTTCTTGAGCCCGCGATCGCGGCGGAGAACGAGGCTCGGGGCCGGTGTCGACGGAAAGTTCGGCGCGCCGAAGGCCGCGATGTCCCCCGTGTCGTTCCAGCGCTTGCGGACGCGCGAGAGAGGGAAGGCGAGCGGCCCGTAGCCGCCCGCAAGCGGCGTGATGCTCGATTCGTTCGCCTGGCCCACCACGGCGAAAAGCGCGAACGCGGCGGGGCCGTCTCCGAGCGATGGCGGCGCCTTCATGCGGATCTGGAAGAGCGCGTCTCGGTCCACGACGAGCCGGCGCTTCGGACCGTCGCCTTTCCGTCCGTTGACGAAGAGCACGTTCGTGATGGGGCCTCCGTTGGCGTCGACGTTGCCGCGGAGGACGTCGGGCAATGCAAGAGGAGTGACGTTTCGTAGGAGCCTCACGCTCGACGGAGGCGTCGAGGAGCCGATCGCGACGTCCTTGTAGCCGTCGCCGTAGAAGTCGCCGGCGGCGAGCGTCTGGGATCCGGTTTCGACCAGGAAGTCCCGGCGGGGTTCGAGTCTTCCGAGGCCGTCGCCGCGCAGCACGGCGAGCGACGAATTCGACGCGACGGACACGACAAGATCGAGCGCGCCGTCCCGGTCGAGGTCCGCGGCCGCGATCGAGCTCGTGCCGTCTCCCGGGAAGTAGCCCGTGCGGGGACCGAAGCCGAACGCGCCGTCGCCGAGGACGACGGAGACCGAGTGGCCGCTCGCGTTGGCGAGATCCGCGTGCCCGTCACCGTCGAAGTCCGCGGCGACGAGGTCCACGACGACCGACAGGTTCGCCGTCGTGACGACCTCGAAGAGCCCGGCGCCGTCGCCTCGATAGAGAAAGGCCGTGTTCTGTCCGCCCTTTTTCCCGATCGCGATGTCGAGGATGCCGTCCTCGTCGAAGTCCGAGACGGCGAGCGCAAACGGGAGGTTGCCCCCGTTCAGGGAGTCGGAGAACGTGAATCCCCCGGATCCGTCTCCGAGCCAGATCGTCACGCTTCCGAAGTCGTCCGGAAACCTCCCCGAGTTCAGGACGGCCACGTCGGCGGCGCCGTCGGAGTCGAAGTCCGCCGACGCGATCCGGACGACGCCCGGCGGCACCGGAGCAACGAAGCTCGAGATCGAGAGTCCGCCGGCGCCGTCGCTCACGAGGAGGAGGAACCCGCTCGTGCCGGCCATGTCGCCCGCCAGCGCGATGTCGAGATCGCCGTCCCGGTCGAAGTCGGCCGCGACGCTGTCGCGCGGCGCGAATCCGCCGAGGTCGAACGCGGCGGGAGGCTCTCCGAAACCGCCGGCTCCGTCGCCGAGTGCGACGGCGACGTCGACGGACGGGTTGGCGAACACGAGGTCCAGATGGCCGTCGCCGTCGAGATCGGCAGCCGCGAGCCTCTCGGGATCGTTGAGGAGGCAGTCCGTCTCCTCGGGCGCGCCGAAGCCGCCGAAGCCGTCGCCGCGCACGACGAAGAGGCGCCCTTCCGGCGCGAGCGGCGCCGAGTCCGCGCCGATCGCGATGTCGATCGTCCCGTCCTCGTCGAAGTCGGCGGCGGCCAGACAGCGCGGCTCTAGCCGCAGAGCGACGAGCGTCGCCGGGAGGGCGAACCCTCCCGATCCGTCGCCGGGGAGGATCGACACGCGCTCGACCAGCTCGCAAGCGGCCGCGACGTCGGCGTGCCCGTCGCCGTCGAAGTCCGCGACCGCGAGGTCGATCGCGCTTGACTCGACCGGAAACGCGACGAAGGGCTCGAACAAACCGTCCCCCAGTCCGCGATGGAAGAAGACGGCGCCCGGTTCGTACCCCGTGGCGACCGCGTCGAGGACGCCGTCCTCGTCGAAGTCGGCGACCGCGACGGCGAGAGGATCGCGCCCGTCTCCGCCGGAGGGGAAGTGCCCGAGGACGGCGAGTCCGCCGGCTCCGTCGCCGAGGACCACGGAGAGGCTGTGCGTCCTGACGTTCCCCGTCAGGAGATCGGCGTGACCGTCGCCGTCGAGGTCCGCGGCGCGAGCGCGGACCGGAATCCCCTCGAGCGTCACGGGGGCGCTGAGCGCGAACCCGCCCGATCCGTCGGAGGTGAGCTTCCGGATCTTCGACGTGCCGGCGTTCGTGACGACGACGTCGAGGTCGCCGTCCTCGTCGAAATCGAGGACGGCGAGGCCGCGGATCGACCCGCCGGTCACGAACTGGGCTCGGTCGCCGAACCCGCCGCGCCCGTCGCCCGGCAAGATCGCGAGCCCGCTCTCCTCGTTCGCGGCGGCGAGGTCGAGCGCGCCGTCGCCGTCGAAGTCGGCGAGCTCGAAATCTCGGAGCGCCCCGCCCGAGCTTGCGCTGCGGAACGAGTCGAGTGCGAATTCCGACGCTTCGGTCCGCGAGGAAGATAGGAATGCGCCCGCGAGAACGAGAGAGATCGCGATCGAGGATGGGAGGGAGAATGCCGGCACGCAGGCCGCGCGGTCGCTCATGGCGGGACCCCTCCGTTCGAGGCGGGTTTGACTGTCGTCGGCACCAGCTCACAAAGCGTAATACAGTGTGGAGCCGAGCGGAATCGATCATCACGGAGTTCCCCTTCTTTTCGCCCGGTCGGACTTTCCCGAATTCCGCGCATTCCCCGCTTCCGATCCTCAAGACCCGGGTGGCGGCTGCCGATCCACTTGCCGAACTGCCACCATGTCAACGACATCGAGCCCGGCCCGGCTTTCGCTCGCCATCCTCCTCGGCGTGGGCTCGACGGCGCTCGTCGCCGGCATCGTGACCGTGCAGAGCGTGCTCGGCCGGCTCTCGGTCGAGGAGTCGCTCCGCAACCAGATCGCGTCGTCGGTGAAGACGCAGTCGCGGGCGCTGAGCCGCGAGATCGGACTCTATTTCCGCCACCACGTCCGGCAGCTCGAGGTCCTCGCGCTCGAGGACGGCATCCGCGAGGCGGTTCTCGAGCGGAACGCGACTTACACCGGCACGCCCGAGGAGTCCGTCGCCCGGATCCAGGAGCTCGATCGCAGGTGGGTGTCGGCCCCGAGCGGCGACGAGCTCATCGTCGCGACGATCGACCCGCAACGGAACCTCGTCGCTCGCCAGCTCATCGAGTTCCTCCGGAGCTTTGGCCACCACTCCGAGGTCTTCGTGTCCGACGCGCACGGCGCGACCCTGGGCGCCACCAACCGGCTCTCCGACTACGAGCAGGCCGACGAGGGCTGGTGGCAGGCGGCGTGGAACGAGGGCCGGGGCGCCACCTTCATCTCCGAGCCCGAGTTCGACGTGAGCGCGGGCGTCGACGCGCTCAAGCTCGCGATCCCGATCCGGGGGAACGCCGGAGAAGTCATCGGCGTTCTGCGGTCCACGCTCGACGTGAGGGACGTGCGGACGCTGCTTGCCGAGACGCGCTTCGGGGACACGGGCAGGACGCTCCTCGTTCGCCGTGACGGAACGCCGGTCCTGTCGGGAGGGCACGAGGAGACGGACTCGGTCGAGAAGGCCCTCGAGACCTCGTTCGCCCGGCGGTCGTCCGGCTACCGGGTGACGGACGCCTCGGGCCCCGTGTACGGCTACGCCGCCGTGCCGGCCGACGGCATCGACTTCGACCGCACGCTCCAGGCGCTCGCCCGGCGCGAATGGCACGTCGTGACGATCCAGGACGGGAAGGAGGCGTTCGCCGGGCTCGCCGACCTGGGGAACAAGGCGAAGACGTCGTTCGCGATCTGCGTCATCGCAGGCGCGCTCCTCGCCTTCGCCCTGGCCCGCGGGCTCAGCCGGCCGCTCGTCCGGCTCGGAGAGGCCGTGGAGTCGCTCGGGAGAGGCGAGTTCGACAAGCCGCTGCCGATCGTGCGGACCCGCGAGCTGGCGCGCCTGCGCGAGACTTTCGAGTCGATGCGCGAGAAGATCCGGGGGATGGTCGAGGAGGAGAGGCGCCGCTCCTCCGACCTGGCCGAGGCGAACCAGGCGCTCCGCGAGGAGGTGTTGCTGCGGCGCGAGTCGGACATCGCCAAGACCGCGGCCGAGCACGCGACGAGGGCCAAGTCGCTCTTCCTCGCGAACATGAGCCACGAGATCCGGACGCCGATGAGCGCCGTCATCGGGATGGCGTCGCTCCTCCACGACATGGCGCTCACCGAAGAGCAGCGCGACATCGTCGACACGATCAAGAAGAGCGGCGACGCGCTCCTCGAGATCATCAACGACATCCTCGACTTCTCGAAGATCGAGGCGGATCGCGTCGATCTCGAGCGCGAGCCGTTCGACCTGCGCGAGTGCGTCGAGGGCGCCGTCGAGATGGTCGGGCCCGGCGCGGGAGAGAAGGGCATCGATCTCCTGTGCGAGTTCGAGGACGAGGTGCCTCGCTCGGTGATCGGAGACGTGACCCGGTTCCGCCAGATCCTCCTGAACCTCTTGTCGAACGCCATCAAGTTCACGAGCTCGGGCGAGGTACACGTCCTCGTCGCGTGCGAGTCCGAAGGGGAGCGGCTGCGATTGCGGATCTCCGTCCGGGACACCGGAGTCGGGATCCCGAAGGACCGCATTCCCCATCTGTTCCAGGCGTTCACGCAGGCCGAAGCGTCGACGTCGCGGCGGTTCGGCGGAACGGGTCTCGGGCTCGCCATCAGCCGGCGGCTCGCCGAGCTGATGGGCGGCACGATCCGCGTCAAGAGCCGCGTCGGAGAAGGCAGCACGTTCATCGCGGAGGTCCTCGTGCTCCCGCTGGAGGACGCGGACGACTCCGAGCTCGAGGAGGCGCTCGCCGGGCGGCGCGTCCTCGTCGTCGACGACAACGCCACGAACCGGAGGCTGCTCGAGAGCCAGCTCGGCCGCGCGGGCGCCGACTGCGAGTCCGTGGCCACGGCAAAGGACGCTCTCGTCCGGCTCGCGGCCGTTCCTTTCGACGCTGCGATCCTCGACGACCACATGCCGGGGACGGACGGCCGTGAGCTTGCGGCGAGGATCCGGACCGCGCCGTCGCCGCGCCCCGTGGCGCTCGTTCTCCTCAAGTCCGGCTCGCGGCCGGGCACGGGGGGCGAAGGCACGGCCAACCGCGCCGGCGACGAGGCGTTCGCCGCGATCCTGAACAAGCCGTACCGCTCGCGACACCTCGTGCGCACGCTCGCGCAAGTGATCGGCCGGGATGGAGGCGACGCCGCGGCGCCGGGCGACGCGTGCGCCGACCGCCTCGATCGCGACTTCGCCCGCCGGCATCCGCTCCGGATCCTCTTCGCCGAGGACAACCTCGTGAACCAGAAGGTCGGAGTCGCGATTCTCGAGCGCCTCGGGTACCGCGTCGACTGCGTGGGAAACGGGCTCGAGGCGCTCTCGGCGGCGCTCGAGGGCGACTACGACGTGATCCTGATGGACGTCCAGATGCCGGAGATGGACGGCCACGAAGCCTGCCAGCGGATTCGGGAGAGGCTTCCGCGCGACCGCCGGCCGTGGATCATCGCGGTGACGGCCAACGCGCTCGAGGGAGACCGCGAGGCGTGCCTCGACGCCGGAATGGACGGCTACGTGGTGAAGCCGTTCCTCCCGGAGAAGCTCGCGCAGGTCTTGAGCGAGCTGAAGCCGAGAGGTCTCGGGCCCCGCGACGGCGAGACGGACGAGGGCGTCGCGGGCGGGCCGCCCGCCTCCCCGTCCGGCGTCTGACGACGAAGCCGCGCCTCGTTCCCAGTCTTCGTCGCCGCGTCTCGCGAGCCCGCGCGAGGGAGCGCCGTCGGCAATCCCGAAGCTGAGAGACCGCCCGAGCGGCGGGAAGCTCCCGCCGGCGGGCAGCTTGGGCGCGCTCGTCAGGCCCTGGCCCCTCGGCGCGCTTCACCTTCGAAGTGGAGGCTCAAGTACCGCTCGCCCCGGTCAGGGAGGACGGTCACGACCGTGCGGCCGGTGCCGAGGCGGCGCGCGACCTCGATCGCCGCGACGACGTTCGCGCCCGAGGAGATGCCGACGAGAAGGCCTTCCTCGGCGCCGAGGCGGCGCGCCATGGCGCGCGCGTCCGCGGTCTTCACGCGGACGACCTCGTCCACCTCCTCGAGCCGCACGATCTCCGGGATGAAACCGTCGGCCAGGCCCTGGATGCCGTGGGGGCCGGGGCGGCCGCCGGACATGACCGCGGACTCGTCCGGCTCGACCGCGACGATCCGCGCGCGGACGCTCGCGCGCCGGAGCGCCCGGCCGACTCCCATGAGCGTCCCTCCCGTCCCGACGCCCATCACGAACGCGTCGAGCGCGCCCTCCGTCTGCCGGAGGATCTCGGGCCCGGTCGTCGTCTCGTGGCAGCGCGGGTTGTCGGGGTTCGAGGACTGGCTCGGCAGGAAGAGCGACGGGTTCTCCTTCGCGAGCTCGACGGTTCGCTTCACGGCGGCCTGCATGCGCAAGAGCTCCTCGAGGAGGTGCAGTTCGGCGCCGAACGACTGGATCATCCGGCGTCGCTCCTCGCTCACGGTCTTCGGCATCATGACGACGACGCGATACCGCTTGATCGCGCCCACCATCGCGAAGCCGATCCCGGTGTTGCCGCTCGTGACCTCGAGGATCGTCGAGCCGGGACGGAGCTCTCCGCGCTTCTCGGCCTCCTCGACGATGAACTTCGCGATGCGGTCCTTCACGCTCCCGCCCGGGTTCAGGTGCTCGGCCTTTGCGAGGACGCGGCAACCGGTCTCCTCGCTCGCGCCGTGGAGGAGCATGAGCGGCGTGTTTCCGATCGAGTCGAGGATCCCGGACGTCGTGAGGCAGGTCGCCACCGGACGCGGGCAGGAGACGACGATGCCGTTCGCGCAATCCCGCGGGTCAAAGCGCTCGGGCGTCATGACGAGCGCGCGAGCGCAACTCGGAGGCCGACGGATGGTCGCGGCCGCGCGGAAGGCGCGCTGCGGCTCGGAGACGCTCGCGGCGGGTCGGACGCCCGCGCCGGGGCCTCGGCCATCGCCCGACTGGGAGATTATCAGCGACGAAAAGGCCGACGCGACTAGCCGGGTGGGAGTTTTCTCGGTTCCGCGCCGAGCGCCCGCGGAGTACGACCCCGCGGACCTCCTTAGGCTCAAGTACGGCTGGCAGACGTTCTAGGGAAAGAAAAGAAAGGGAGGACGGGCCCCCGGCCCCTCCCGGTTGCCGCTTGCCCGGCGCGGGACGGCGCGGCATCTTGGGAGGCCGTCAGAGAATCATGTCCGACGGTGACCCGGGAGATTATTGCCAATGAAGACGAACGAGAGAATGACGATGCTCGTCGTGTCGGCCTTGTTCCCCGTGCTCGCGGGGCTTCTGTCGGTTCCCGCCTCGGCGCAGTCGTCGGGCCTGGGCGTGATGACGCGCGGATCGGTAATGATCTTCCCGTACATCGACTTCGCGAATCCGGCGAGGACGATCGTCACCGTCACCAACACGAACACCGATCGGACCGTCTGCGGAGGCGCGTTCCGGATGGGCGACGTCACCGTCTACCTGGCCTACTTCGACGACAACAACTGCCTCGTGACCGACAGGTTTCATGATCTGACCCCCGCCGATACGCTCACGATTCGCGCGGATGAGCTCATTGCCGGCGCGGACGGGCACGGATGGCTCTACGCGGAGGCGCGCGACCCGAACACGGGCCGGCCGATCGACTTCGACTTTCTCATCGGCAGCGTCAACCTGGGAGACCAGCATCCGAACATGAAGTGGTGGTACGGGGCCTATTCGTTCGAGTCGTTAGCCGCCGAGATCGGATCGCTGTTCGGGATCAACACGTGCGGGCACAGCTTCGTCGGTCCGAACGCCGACGGCGTCGCCGACTTCAACGGCCGCGAGTACGCGCCGTTTCCGCAGAGCCTCTACGTCGACCTCTTCATCGGCGAGGGCACTCCTCCGGAGCTGAGCATGGGCGCGACTATCGACAGCCGCCTCATCCTCTGTTCTCCGTCCTCCACCCCGACGACGATGACGATGCGCCTCTATAACAACAACGAGGTCGTCATCAACCGTGTCAACCAGTTCACGTGCCTCTTCAGGGCGAGTCTCGCTTCTATCGCGCCGAACGCTCGCCACGAAAACCTTCGCACGAGCTACGACCCCAGGGAGCTCGGAGGGCTTCCGTACGGCTGGTTATCGCTGACGGCCGACCGCGGCATCCTCGGCTGCTTCGTCCAGCGCGTGATCCGTTCGGACGGGAAGCCGATCCAGGGCTTCGGCCGCACGTTGCATTTCAGCGGCCAGCGGTTCGACGTGACGATCCGGCGATTCGGCGTGTGATCGGCGGCGGCTCGGGATCCTTCCGGTTTGCGGCGCGTATACTCGCGGAGTTGCCGCTTTTTCTCTCGGCCGCCATCCTCGAGGAGGCCCCCCATGCCGCTCCGCTCCGCCGCCGCCGCCGTCATCCTCGTCTCGTCCTCGATTCTCGCCGGGGAGTCTTCCGCGGGCGACATCCGGAGAGGCACGTTCGTCTGCAAGATGATGGGCCAGGAGATCTCGCGAGAATCGTTCGAGATCCGGGAGGACGGCTGGTGGGCGAAGGGGAAGCTCGACCTCTTCGGCCAGACGAAGAACGAGTACGAGATCACCGAGAAGCGCTCGGACGGGAAGACGGTCCTCACCGGGAGCTCGAACGCGAACGACGTCCAAAGCGAGTTCGTCGCGACGTTCGAGCAGGAAAAGGCCACGATCGAGGTGACGCGGGGCGGCAAGACGCAGTCGATCCCGATCGACCTCAAAGGGAAGAGCCCGCACGTCCCGTTCATCAACCTCTCGTGGATCTTCTTCGAGGACGTGGGGCGCCTCGTCGCCGCGCGCGCGGCGGCGGGATCCCTGCCGGCGGACTTCCTGATCCACGCCGTCGACCTCGGGTCGGCGCAGACCCTCTCGATCAACGTCAAGAGCTTCGGCGTGTCGCAGAAGCCTCTCGGCGCCGAGATGGTCCCGATCTTCGCGTTCGAGGTCGGGATCGCCGGGCAGGTGGAGGCGTCGCTCCACACGACAGCGTCGGGAGTGCCCGTCTTCTTCGGTGTCCCGGCGCAGAAGCTCGACGTCGTCGTCGAGGGCTACGAGGCGCTGAAGCCGGCCGAGAAGGCGCCGAGCACGATCGTCGACTCCGGCGAGTGGCGGGCGCGCCTTTCGAAGGCCGAGCACAAGATCGCGTCCGAGAAGAAGGTCATGATCCCGATGCGCGACGGCGTGAAGCTCGCGGCGGACGTCTACAGGCCGGAGATCGAGAATCGAAAGGTCCCGACGATCCTCGTGCGCACGCCGTACGGCCGTGCGGGCGAGGGCATCGTGAAGGGGAACGCCTTCGCTCCGCGGGGCTACGCGGTCGTGGCGCAGGACGTGCGCGGCCGCGGCGACTCGGAAGGAACGTTCGTCCCGGTCTTCAACGAGGCTCAGGACGGCTCGGAGACGCTCGACTGGATCGCGAAGCAGCCCTGGAGCGACGGGAACGTCGGCATGATCGGCGGGAGCTACGTCGCGTGGGTGCAGTGGCTCGCCGCCTCGACCGGGAATAAGCATCTCAAGGCGATCGTCCCGCAGGTGTCGCCGCCCGATCCGCACGAGAACATCCCGTACGACGGCGGCTCGTTCGTTCTTTCGACCGCCTGGTGGGCCGTGGCGGTGCAGTCGATCGCCGAGGGGAAGAGCCCGTTCCGCGGGGACGTCGACTACCTGAAGGCGTTCGCGACGCTGCCCTTGACCGACATCGACAAGGCGCTCTCTCTCCCCGAGAAGACGTTCCTCGACGAGTGGATCGCGCATCCGCAGGAGGACCCGTACTGGGAGCCGCTCCGCTATCAGCAGCGGTTCGCCTCGATCGACGTTCCCGCGCTCAATATCTCGGGCTGGTGGGACGGCGACCAGCCGGGCGCGCCGCTGAATTTCGCCGGCATGCGGAAGCACGGGAAGAGCGAGCGGGCGCGGAAGGGCCAGATGCTCGTCATGGGTCCTTGGACGCACATCTTCAACACGTTCTCGAAGGTCGGCGATCATTACGACTTCGGCCCCGACGCGCTCGTCGACCTCGACTCCGTGTCGCTCCGATTCTTCGACCGCTATCTCAAGGGAATTGAGAACGGCATCGAGAACGAGGATCCCGTGCTCGTCTTCACCATGTTCGAGAACAAGTGGCATCGCGAGAAGGACTGGCCGCTGCCACAGACGAAGTGGACGAAGCTCTTCCTCGGCGGCAGCGGGACGGCGAACAAGAAGGACGGCGGCGGGACGCTCTCGCTCGAGAACGCCGACTCGCCCGCCGACACGTACGTCTACGATCCGATGAGGCTCCCCGACGTCCCCGACATCGATTTCAGCGACGTGACGGGGAAGCAGATCTCGATGGACCTCTCGGGCCTGCCGGACCGGGACGACGTGCTCGACTTCCTCTCGCCGCCGCTCGCCGGGCCGGTCGAGATCACGGGTCCGGTCTCCGCCGTCCTCTCGGTCACGACCGACGCGAAGGACACGGACTTCGCGGTCGGGATCTACCGGATCGAGCCGAGCGGCTACACGACGGCCGTCCGCGGCGGCATCCAGCGCTTGAAGTACCGGAACGGCTGGGACAAGCCGTCGTTCGCGAAGCCGGGCGAGGTCTCGACGTTGACGATCGACTGCTGGGCGACGGGGCTCAGGCTCTCGAAGGGCGACCGCCTTCTCGTCGAAGTCCAGTCCAACGGCTTCCCCGGCCACGCCCGGAACCTCAACACGGGAGAGCCCGACGCGGCCGCGACGAAGGCGGTCGTCGCGCGGCAGACGCTCTTCCACGACGCGGCGCGGCCGTCGTACGTGCTCCTCCCCGTGATCCCGCGCGAGGACGCGCCGGGGCTCCGGTTCGAGACGAAGGCCGAGGACTAGCGCACGACGAGCTGGACCGCGTTCGATGCGGCGGCCGGGCTCCCGTTCGGGCCGGCGTCGTCGCGGATGATCGCCTGCATGAAGAACGCGGCCGCGCGCGGGAATCCCGCGGAGCGCTCCCCGATCACGGCCGGCGCCGCGTGCGACGGCTTGCGCGGGGGGCCGAGCCGGGACTCGAGCGACCGGATGTTGTTGAGGAAGAGGACGGGCCGCGGCCCACCCGGGTGGAGCGGCGTGGGGAGAGCGAAGCGGCCGATCCCGAACCGGTCGTCGGTCGGCGGCGTGAGCGCTGAAGGCTCCGCCTTCCACAGGAACCACGCGAACTGCGAGGGTCCGAGCGGCTTCGAGGGCGGCGGGCCGATCGCGATCGAGAACGGTTCTCCGATCGAGAGGGCGACCGTGCGGTCGCGGCCCTCGCCGGCCGAGCCGTTCACGAGGAGCACGTCCGCGATCGGGCCCGCCCCCGCGTTGACCGTGCCGCGCCGCGTCTCGTGGACGCGGTCGAGGAGCGCGAGGTGCGACGCCGCGAGATCGGGATATCCGTCCGCGTCGAGGTCGGTGGTCGCGAATCCAGTGGCGTCGAGCGCCGCGTTGCCGGCGGAGGCGAACCAGCCGGCGCCGTCGGCGAGGTACGGCGTCGCCGTCGTGCTCGAACCCGCGATGACGTCGGCGCGGCCGTCCCCGTCGAGATCGGCGAGCGCGAGACGCGTGGCCTGGCGCGGGGGCACGATGCGGTCGTCGATCCGCGAGAGCCCGCCCGTTCCATTTCCGAGGTGGACGAGGATCTCCGCGGATCCGGTGACGGTGTCTCCCGCCACGGCGACGTCGACGTCTCCGTCGCCGTCGACGTCGCCCGCGCGCACGGAGGTGACGCCGCCGAATTGCTGGCCGGAGAGGATTTGCGGGTCCAAGAAGCCTCCGGCGCCGTCGGCGAGGACGATCCGGGTCTGCGTCGAGGCTCCGAAGACGAAATCGAGGTCTCCGTTGCCGTCGAGGTCTGCGACGTCGAGACGCGAGGCGGGCGTGTCCGGCGCGACGACGACGAACCTCTCGAATCCTCCCGCGCCGTCGCCGTGCCAGATGGCGATGCCCCGGGTTCCGGCGAAGTGCCCGGCGCAGGCGGCGACGACGTCCATCCGGCCGTCGCCGTCCACGTC
>Ga0187892_10002452_pt1 | contig 37134 bp, 36 predicted proteins | sample MA1701073metaG_FD_139345 | JGI IMG/M metagenome (GOLD analysis project Ga0187892, IMG submission 139345) | Bio-ooze microbial communities from a basaltic lava cave in the Kipuka Kanohina Cave System on the Island of Hawaii, USA - MA170107-3 metaG ... | reverse complement strand
GTCGCCGGGGTTGGAGGCCGCGGCCGCCAGGTTGATGGCGTTGGCCAGGGCGTAACCCATGTCGGTGTTGGCGTTCACCAGGTTGAGCGCCGCCCCGCTCACGATGCCGGTGACGCCGAAGCTGTTCTCGTCGCCGACGATCTCGCCAAGGACGGCCGTGCCGTGATCGTTGTCGCTGAACGGGTCCGCAGGCGTGCCGTTGGCGATCAGGGCCCCGGGGGCCTTGGTGAGGTCCTCGTGGTCGACGTTCCAGCTGTACTCGATGTCGGTGATCTCGACGTTCTGGCCCTTGCCGCCGGGCAGGCCGGCGACCTGGTTGGCACCGATGCCGTCGGGAGCGGCGTTGCGATACCCCTGCTGGCCGGTGAAATCGGGTGTCACCGGCGCCGCCACCGGCCGCGGCTCGCTCGACGCCGCCTCGACGATGCTCAGCTGGTTGAAGGCGGCGATCAGGGCGGCGACGTCGGCCCCCTCGGCCGCGACCAGCCGGTAGTACAGGTTGAGGTCGGCCTGCTGGCGGCGGGACCGGGCCTCGGCCGCCGCCTTCTCCCGGGCCAGGTCGTCTTCGGGCCGGTCGAACAGCCGGGCCGCGGTTGTCCCGGCGAACTGGCGGAGGACGGCGTTGGCGCCCGGCACGTCGCCACCGGTGGCGGACACGAACACGCCGCCTCGCAGCCGGACGCCCGAGCCCTCCTGGAACTTGAGCGTGACGTTGCGGTTGGCGGCGTCGACCGACCTGGCCGCCGCCGCCTTGCTGGCGCCGACACGAACCTGCAGGCGCTCAGGCGGCGGGGTCTGGGCCCCGGCGGTGGCCGACGACAGGACCGGGGGGAAGGCGGCTACCAGCACCGCTGCGGCGTACGCCCGGGCGCGACGGCCCCGGCTCGACTTCGTTCCCAACCAGCACGCTCCCTCTGCGGTGTCCGGCCCTCTCAGCCCGCCGGTCTAGGCGGGCGGCCGCAGAGTGTCAAGGAACCGGCGGTGGAGCGGCGGCGGGATCGGCGTAGGCCCGCTCGACCACGCCGAGGCCGGTCAAGCCGGCGATGGCGGCGTCCTGGTCGGCGCCGGCGGGCAGCGTCAGGCGGTAATACAGGTTCAGGTCGGGCTGGGGCCGTCCCGAGGACGCTTCGATGGCGGCCTTCTCGGCCGCCAGTTCCTCCTCGGAACGGGAGAACAGGCGCTCGATCACCGTTCCGGGGTACCGGGCGAGGTGGGTGGTCACGGCGGTGAGGTCGCGCCCGGTGAGGCTGACGAAGCCGCCGTCGCGCAGCCGCACACCCGACCCGTCCACGAACTTGACCTGGAGCCGGGCGCCGGGCCGGACGGGCACCGCGGTGGTGGGCGTGGCGGCAGCCCTGGCCGTCGTCGTGGCCTGCACGGGCGCGGCCGTGGTGGCCGTCGCCTGGGGGGCAACCACGGACGAGGTGGCGGGCTCCGGCTGCGCAGCACCGGCCGCCTCGGGGTCACCGGACACCTCGGCCTCACCCTCGTCGGTGCGCAGCGAGCCGTCGTCGCCCGGGCCGGCGAGGGTGGCTCCGACCCCCACCACGATGCCGGCGACCACGATGAGGCCGGCGGCACCCGGCAGCGCACGGCGCCAGCGCCTCGGGAGGGCGTCCTCCACGGGGCCCAGAGTACCCACAGGTGGCCCCGTTCAGGCCTCCTGAAGGTTGATCGTTCCCTCCCGGTCCTCGACGACGGCCTTGATCGACCGCGTCCTCGTCCCGTCCGAGACCGTGCAGTCGAGCGCCCCGCCCACCTCGACGAGGCGGACCTTGCCCGCTCCACAGTCGATCCCGGCGGTCCGCCACGGGGGCTCCAGGCGGCTGCGCAGGAAGTCCACGACCCGGGCCACGTCGACGATGGCGACGCGGGCCCGCAGGTCGTAGCGGACCTGTTGTCCGAGCACCTCGGCGACGGTCACCGTGAACGGAGCCTGCACGCCCTCGATCACGACGGTGCACTCGAACGCATCGCCCTGCCTGGCCGCAACGCCGTCGGGGCAGGACGCCGACTCGACCGCCAGGCGCGGGTTGCGCTCGGTCTGGCGCTGCTTCAGCAGGCCCTCCACCTGCTCGCGGTCGACCAGCCGGGTGGCCTCGTCGGCCCCGCTGCCGCACGCCGCCACCACGAGCGCGGCAGCGACGACCCCCACCGCAGCCCGGGCCGCCCTCACCGGCGGCGGCGTGCCCCGATGGTGTCGATCCACACCGGGTCGTAGCCGCGGGCCCGAAGCGTCGCCGCCACCTCGGCGGGCGGGCGGGTGTCGCTCACCTCGAACTGGGCGCCGGCACCGCTGGCCGCGGCGTAGCCGCCGGGCTCGGTGTGCGACCCGGCCGACAGCTGGGTGACGCCGAGAGGGACCAGGGCGTCGCGCAAGCCCGCCGGCTCCCTCGTCGACAAGGTGATGCCGACGTCGGGGAGGCAGAGGCGAAGGGCGCACAGCAGCTGGACCAGTTCGGCGTCGGCCAGCGGCCGGGCCGGCTCGTACTCCCCGGCGGCGGGCCGGAGCCGGGGCAGGGCCATGGCGAGGTCGCACCGCCACCACCGCCGCAGCAGGGCCCGGGCGTGGGCCGCCAACAGGAGGGCCTCGCTTCGCCAGTCGTCGTGGAGCCCGAGCAGGGCCCCGATGCCGAGCCTGCGCATGCCCGCCTCGGCCCCCCGGTCGGGCGCCGCCAGCCGCCAGTCGTAGTTGCGCTTCTTCCCTTTGAGGTGGACATCGGCGTAGGTGCCGGGGTCGTAGGCCTCCTGGTACACGACCAGGCCCTCGCAGCCCGCTTCGACCAGCCGCCGGTACGTCCCGGTGTCCCACACCTGGACCTCGACCGAGATCGACGGGACCTCCGGGGCGAGGGCCCGCACGCAGTCCACCAGGTAGTCCTTGGACACGATGCGAGCGTGCTCCCCTGCCACCAGCAGCACGTGGCGGAACCCCCGGTCGAGCAGGGCCCGGGCCTCGGCCCGCACCTCGTCGACCGAGAGCGTGCGGCGCACCACGTCGTTGCCGGCCGAGAACCCGCAGTACGTGCACGTCGAGACGCACTCGTTGGACAGGTACAGCGGGGCGAACATGCGTACCACCCGGCCGAACCTGCGCACGCTCGTCTCGTGGGCTGCGGTCGCGAGGTCCTCGATCCGGCCCAGGGCGGCCGGGGACAGCAGGGCGGCGAAGTCGGCGGGGGTGCGGTGGCGGGTGGCCAGCGCCCGGCCCACGTCAGCCTCCGCGGCCTGCCCCGCCCGGTGGCGGAGAGCCGCCAGTCGGCCGCCGTCCCTGAACGCAATGACGTCGGCGGCGGCCGTGCCCGGCGGGACACCGTCGGGGCGGGATTCGAGGACGACGGCCGTCATGGGGAGAGGAAGCCGGTCAGGGGGGAGGATGCGGCCGCCGTGGGCCCGGCCACCGCCAGCCCGGCCACGAACGCGCGCCGTCCCGCCTCGACGGCCAGCTTGAAGGCGGCGGCCATGGCCGGGGGGTCGCCGGCTGTCCCGACGGCGGTGTTGACGAGGACGGCGTCGGCCCCCAGTTCCATGGCCTCGGCGGCGTGGGAGGGGGCGCCGATCCCGGCGTCGACGACCACGGGCACCAGCGACTGTTCGACGATGATCTCCAGGGCAGCGCGCGTGCGGAGGCCCTGGTTCGACCCGATCCACGAGCCCAGCGGCATGACGGTGGCGCAGCCGACCTCCTCCAGGCGCTTGCAGAGGACGGGGTCGGCGTTGACGTAGGGCAGCACCGTGAACCCGTCGGCGACGAGCACCTCCGCCGCCTTGAGGGTCTCGACGGGGTCGGGCAGGAGGTAGCGGGGCTCGGGGGTGATCTCGAGCTTGATCCACGTGGGCAGGCCGGCAGCGCGGGCCAGGCGGGCCAGGCGCACCGCCTCCTCGGCGTCGTCGGCGCCGCTCGTGTTGGTGAGCAGCAGGGCCCGGTCGGGGTCGATGGCGTCGAGGATGTCGCCGTCGCCGCCTGAGGTGGGCTGCGACGGGTCGACCCGGCGGAGGGCGACGGTGACCATCTCGGTGCCGGACGCCTCGATGGCGGCCCGTAGGGAGGCGTTGGAGGGGAACTTGCCCGTGCCCAGGAAGAGCCGCGACGAGAACTCCCGTCCGGCGATGACCAGGGGGTCACCCATCTGCTCCCACGCTCCTCCGCCCGCATTACCGGGCTGGTTGGAGGGTCGCGGGCCGTGCGTGCCCGCCTCTCAGCCCGGCGCTCCGAGCTCCCCTGCGTTCCTTCGGGTCACCGCTACGGTACAACTCATGCGCTTCTGGACCGTCGAGGAGGCACGGGCCTACCTCCCGCGGGTCAAGGAGCTGGTCGAGGTGATCCGCCGGGCGGCGCTGGTGCGGGCGGGCAAGCACCCGTCGGCCAACGGCCAGCGGTCCTATCTGATGGACGCCGAGGAGGCCTACCAGGAGCTGCTGGCCGGCGACATCATCCTGCGCGACGTCTCGACCGGCCTGCTCGACTTCCACGCCCAGGGCGCCGACGGCGTCGCCTACTACCTGTGCTGGAAGCGCGGTGAGGACGAGCTGGCGTGGTGGCACCTGCCCTCGGACGGCTTTCCGGGCCGCAAGCCCCTGCCCCGTGGGGAGCCGGGCACGTGAGCACCCGCAAGCTGATCATCGCCGCCCTGCTGTGCGGCCTCGCCATCCTCGTCGCCTTCGCCATCCAGGTCAGCCTGGCGACGCGGTAGGTCAGGCCCGCCTGACGGCTACCAGGGGCCGGGGTTGCCCTGGGAGCCGGTGCCCTCGTCGCGGCGGCGGCGTCGCAGTTCCTCCTCACGGCGGGCGAGGTCGGCCTCCCAGTCCTTGAGGCGCTCCTCGTCGCCCGCGCTCCGGCCGAAGTCGGCCCGGTCCTCGGGTGGGACGTACCGCCTCGGCGAGGACGGCCGAGCCGTGCCGCCGGTGTCGCCCGGACGCCACCCGGCGTAGGCGGGCCGGCCCAGCGCCAGCCACGCCAGCGAGCCGATGTCGGGCAGGAAGAACACGATCATCAGCCACGCGAACTTGGGAAGGTTGCGGATCAACACCTCCTCGGACGCGATCACGTCGAAGATGCAATAGATCCACAGGGCGATCAGCAGAAAGCCGATCACACCCACGCCAGCCAGCCGGAACAAGGCCGTCTTCCTTTCCTCCGCCGGCGGGATCATCGGGCCGCCGGACCCGAAGAAGGAGAGTACCGAGGATTCCGCTCGGTGGAAAGGGTTGGCCAAGGTGGCGCGCCCGGTGGTGCCAGCACCACCAACGGTTTGGGGGGACACCCCATTGCCGCCGCCCCTCCACCCCGTCCATACTCCCGCGGACCAACCAGACGAGACAACAGCCGAGGGCTGGGGAGGAAACGATGGGCAACGATCGCAGCAGGGCCTGGGAGCGGGCGAAGATGGGGGTGGCCGCGCTGGTGGCCGCGGGGGCACTGATCGGCGGGCCGCAAGCGGCACTGGCGTCGCACCGCACGTACAACTACGCCGTGCTGGCCACCGATTTCCGGTTCCACGGCGTCCCGTCGGTGCTGCCCACGGCCGACTACGACACGACCTTCATCAACCTCGGCCAGGTGCCCCACGTCCTCGTGGCTGTGCACCTCGGGCCCGAGTGCCAGGACCTCAGTACCGACGAGGCCATCGCCATCCTCGACCTCAGCGAGGAAGAGGTCTTCGCGGCGTGCCCGGGCACGTCGGTGAACGGTGACACATTCGCATTCGGCGGCGGGCGGAGCCAGGGGAGCCTCACGGTCTTGTCCGGCCAGAACTGGTTCGTCTGCTTCGTCGACAACCACTACCAGCTGGGCATGCTCAAGTCGGTCCGCGGCATCTCGGTGGGCTGATCCTCTCGACCAACGCCGCCGGGAGGGCTCTCAGCCCCCCGGCGGCGTTGGCCTGCAGCCTCGGTAGGCTGCAAACCGATGGCCGAACAGTTTGATGTCGTCGTGATCGGCGGCGGTCCGGGCGGCTATGCGGCCGCCCTCTACGGCGCCGCCGCCGGCCTCCGCATGGCCGTGGTCGAGCGCGACAAGGTCGGCGGCACCTGCCTCCACCGGGGCTGCATCCCGGCCAAGCAGTTCCTCGAGACGGCCACCGTGTTCCGCACCGTGGCCGGCGCCAAGGACTTCGGGGTGGTCGCCGACCAGCCGTCGGTCGAGTTCGCCACGTCCCAGGCCCGCAAGCAGAAGGTCGTCGACCAGCTGTGGAAGGGCTTGTCGGGGCTCATGAAGTCCCGCAAGATCACGACCGTCCACGGCACCGGCACGCTGGCCGACCACCGCACCGTGAAGGTCGACGACGGCACCGAGCTGAAGGCCACCAAGGCCGTGATCCTGGCCAGCGGGTCGGCACCCCGCACCCTCCCGGGCTTCGCCGTCGACGGGCGCTTCGTGCTCACCTCCGACGAGGTGCTGTCGCTGGAACGCCTGCCGGTGTCGGCCGCCGTCATCGGCGGGGGCGCCATTGGCTGCGAGTTCGCCTCCATGCTCAGCGACCTCGGCACCCAGGTCACGATCCTCGAAGGGCTCCCGAAGATCCTGCCCGGCTGCGACTCCGACGTGGCCGATGTGGTCGTGCGGTCGTTCAAGCGGCGGGGCATCGACGTGCGCACCGGCGTCAAGGTCGAGGGCCACGAGCCGTCGGGCGACCAGACCACCGTCCGCCTCGGCGACGGCGGCACGCTCACCGTCGACGCCGTCGTGATGTCGATCGGCCGGCGCCCCCTGGCCGACACCCTCGGGCTCGACGAGACCACCAAGGTCGAGGTCGACGAGCGGGGCTTCGTCGAGGTCGACGAGCACTGCCGCACGGCGGAGGACGGCGTCTACGCCGTGGGCGACCTCATCAACACGCCCCAGCTGGCCCATGTGGGGTTCGCCGAGGCGATCGTCGTGATCAAGGACATCCTGGGCGAGCCCGCCCTCGCCGTCGACTACCCGAAGGTGCCGTGGTGCATCTACTGCTTCCCGGAGGTCGCCTTCGCCGGCCTGTCGGAGCAGGCAGCGCGGGAGGCGGGTATGGATGTCGTCGTGTCGAAGCACCGGTTCGTGGCCAACAGCCGCGCCCTCATCGTCGGCGAGCCCGACGGGCTGGTGAAGGTCATCGCCGAGAAGGGGCCGGACGGCACGGCCGGTCGCCTGCTTGGCGTCCACATGGTCGGCCCTTGGGTCACCGAGCAGCTGGCCGAGGGCTACCTGTCGGTGAACTGGGAGGCCACGCCCGACGACATCAGTCAGTACATCCACCCGCACCCGACCCTCTCCGAGACGTTCGGGGAGACGGTCATGGCGCTCACCGGAAGGGGGCTCCACGGCTGATGGCCGACATCACCATGCCGCAGCTCGGCGAGACGGTCACCGAAGGCACGATCACGAAGTGGTTCAAGAAGGTCGGCGACCCGGTCGCCGAGGACGAGCCGCTGTTCGAGGTCTCCACCGACAAGGTCGACTCCGAGGTCCCGTCGTCGGCGACGGGCACACTGGCCGAGATCCTCGTCCAGGAGGGCGAGACCGTCGACGTGGGCGTGAAACTGGCCGTGATCACGGCGGGGGGCGACGGCGCGGCCCAGGCCCCGTCGCAGGCGGAGGCGCCCACCGAGAGGCCGGAGGACGAGCCTGCGCCCGAAGGCACCGAGTCACGCCCGGCGGCGGCCGATGCCGAGGCCGAGTCGGCCCAGGAGGACGAGTCGCCGTCGGAGCCCGAGCCCGCACCCCAGCCGTCGCCGGGGAACGGCCAGGCCGCGCCGGCGCCCGCCAAGCCCGCCGAACCGGCCGAACCGGCGGCGAACCGGCTCCTCTCCCCGGTGGTCCGCCGTCTGGTCAACGAGCACGGCCTCGACCCCGACCAGATCCCCGGCACCGGGCAGGAGGGCCGCATCACCCGGGCCGACGTCCTCGCCTTCATCGACAAGAACGGCGGCCGGGCCAAGGCGGGCCAGACCGCAGCCCAGGCCGAGCCCACGACAAAGACCGAGCCGCAACGGCAGGCTCTCAGGGCGGCTCCCGCCCCGGCGGCTCGGGTCGGGGCCGACGACGAGGTCATCCCCTTCTCCAACATCCGCCGGCGCACCGCCGAGCACATGATCCGGTCGCAGGCCACCTCGGCCCACGTCCTGGTCGCGGCCGAGGTCGACTACGCGGGCGTGGACAAGGTGCGCAAGGCGGAGAAGGACGCGTTCAAGGCACGGGAGGGGTTCTCCCTCACCTACCTGCCGTTCATCGCCCGGGCCGTGATCGACGCCCTCGCCGATTTCCCCCACGTCAACGCATCGGTGGGCGAGAACGAGCTGATCCTGCACCGTCGCATCAATCTGGCCATCGCCGTCGACCTCAGCTTCGAGGGGCTCATCGTCCCCGTGGTGCGCGACGCCGACCAGTTGCGCCTCGGTGCCATCGCCCGCAAGATGGCCGACCTGGCGGGCCGGGCCCGGTCCCGCGACCTGACGGCCGACGACATCTCGGGGGGGACGTTCACGATCACCAACCCCGGCCCGTTCGGCACGTTCCTCACGTTCCCCGTGATCAACCAGCCCCAGGTCGCCATCCTGGCCACCGACGGGATCCGCAAGCGGCCGGTGGCGGTGGAGCTGCCCGACGGCACCGACGCCATCGTCGTGCGTCCCGTCGGCATGCTCGGGCTGGCCTTCGACCACCGGGCCTTCGACGGGGCCTACGCCTCGACGTTCCTGGCCAAGGTCAAGGAGATCCTCGAGACCCGCGACTGGTCGGCGGAGCTCTAGAGAGTGCGCGTCCGCTGGCTCGGCCGCGTCCGCTTCCGGGACTCCCTCGCCCTCCAGCGCGCCCTGTTCCTCCACGCCGGGGACCCCTACCTGCTCCTGCAGGAGCATCCCCACGTGTTCACCCTCGGCCTGCGGGGCGATCCCGCCCACGTCCTGGTCGAGGCGGCCGAAGTCGTCCGCACCAACCGGGGCGGCGATGTCACCTATCACGGGCCTGGGCAGCTCGTCGGCTACCCGATCCTCTCGTGGCCGGACGGGCCCGAGGCCACGCCCGCCTACGTGCGGTCGGTCGAGCAGGTCGTGATCGACGCCTGTGCCGACCTCGGCCTCGGCGGGCTCGGGCGCCTCCCCGGCTACCCGGGCGTGTGGGTCGATCCCGCCGGCCCCGACCCCCGCAAAGTCGCCGCCGTCGGCGTGCGCCGCACGCGGGGCCGCACCATGCACGGCTTCGCCCTCAACGTCGACACCGACCTCGCCTGGTTCGACCGCATTGTGCCGTGCGGCATCCCCGACAAGGCGGTGACCTCGCTGGCAGCCGAGGGAGTGGCCGTCACCATGGCTCAGGCAGTCGAGGCCGTCGCCCGGCGGGCGGCTGCCGCCTGGGACCGCGGGCGCATCGAACGCGCCGACGTGGCCTGGCATGACCCCGAGCGGGGCCGCCGCGCCGAGATCGGCGGCGGGCTCCAGATCACGGAGCGCAAGCCCGCCTGGCTGCGGGTGCACGCCGACATGGGCCCCCGCTACCGCGAGCTGAAGCAGACCATGCGGTCCCTCGACCTCGTCACCGTGTGCGAGGAGGCGGGTTGCCCCAACATCTTCGAGTGCTGGAACGACGGCACGGCCACGTTCATGATCAACGGCGAACGGTGCACGCGGTCGTGCGGGTTCTGCCTGGTGGACACCCGTAGGCCGTCGGGCCCGCCCAGCTCCTCCGAGCCCGAGCACGTGGCCGAGGCGGTCGAGCGCCTAGGCCTCGCCCACGCCGTGGTGACGGCGGTGGCGAGGGACGACCTTCCCGACGGCGGGGCCGCCCAGTTCGCCGCCACCGTCGAGGCGATCCGCCGCCGCAACCCCGCCACCGCCGTCGAAGTCCTCGTTCCCGACTGCAAGGGCGACGATCAGGCGTGGTCGACGCTGTTCGCAGCGAGGCCCGACGTCCTCAACCACAACCTCGAAACCGTCGCCCGCCTGCAGCGGGCGGTGCGGCCCCAGGCCAGCTACGCCCGCAGCCTCGGCCTGCTGGGCGCCGCCAGGGCCGCCCGGCTGACGACGAAGTCGGGCCTGATCGTGGGCATGGGCGAGACGTTCGACGAGGTGCTGGCGGCCATGGCCGACCTGCGCAACGTGGGGGTCGAGATCCTGACCGTGGGCCAGTACCTGCGCCCCACCGAGTCCCACCTGCCGGTGGCCCGATGGTGGGCGCCCGACGAGTTCGACGCCGTGGCGGCCGCCGGCCTGGCCATGGGGTTCGCCCACGTGGAGGCCTCGCCGTTGACCCGGTCGAGCTACCACGCCCGCCAGGCCCGCGAGTCGGCCACCGCGTAGCCTGATCGCGCCATGCGCAGGGCCACCATCGCGGTGTTGCTCCTCGGCGCGTTGGTCGCCACCGCCTGCGGGGGCACCACCAACCCGCTGGAGCGCACGATCCCCACCACCGGCGGCGGCAACCCGGCCGCCCTGCCGTTCCTGTCGGTCAAGCAGGACGACGTGCCGCCCGAGTTCATCGTCACGCTCTGGCCCAACGGCGACCGGGTGGAGGGCGAAGTCACCCTCAACATGTGCTCGGCCGAGTACCCGAGCGAGGCGCTGCGCATCGCCCGCCGCCAGGTGGCCGTGTTCGACCAGCAGCAACGGCTGGTCCTGAGCACCGAGGCGGTCGCCTACCAGACCCCGGCCGCCACCGCCCAGGCCTTCGAGGAGCTCCGCCTCGCCCAGACGAACTGCCCGAGGGACTTCCTGCAACCGTCCAACGGCGGCGACCCGACCCGCATCCTGTTCGGCCCCGCGCCCGACCGGGAATGGCCCGCCGTTCCCAACGTCGAGCGCCTCGTGTTCGACTACATCGAGATGAATGAGGCGGGCGCCATCGGCCGGGCCGCCCTCGTCTTTCTCCGGCGGGGACGGATCCTCCTCGGCGTCTACGTGTACTTCCAGCCCGATGCCGCACCGCCGACGGTCAACGGCGCCGGGACGGTGGACGCCATCACCAACGTGTTCGCCACTCGCCTCGGCGATCTGCCCCAGAGCGTCACCAAGTAGGGTCGGAACCGTCCCTCGCGGCGGCCGTACCCCCAAGGAGGCGCCTTCATGCCCGTGCCCGTCACTCTCGACAAGGGGCTCGACAAGGCCTACGAGAACTCGTCCCTCGCCGACCTCCTCAACGCACCGGTCGACGCCCTTGCGGGTGTGACCCCGGCCGACGGCGAGCACCTCAAGGCGGCGTTCAACATCAAGACGGTCGGCGACCTGGGCCGCAACAAGTACGTCTGCCTGGCCGTCGCCCTCGCCGATCTCGGAGGCTTCGAGGGCTGACCCTGGCCTTAGGCCGGGAAGCCGGCGGCAAGCGCCCGCAGGGCGTCGAGGCCGGGCATGAACAGGTACTCGCCGCCGCGCGTCTGCACGAACGGCAGCAGGCCGTGCACGAAGTAGGGCGGGTCGCCCTGGATCGTCATCTTCCCCTCGCCCTCGGGGCCGCCGAGCAGGAAGTCGCGGTCGGACCCGATGCCGAAGATGTTGCCGTCGTTGCACCAGATGCGTTGGATCGTCTCGAACTGGCGGGCGAGGTCGGCCTGGTAGCAGATGAAGACCAGACCGCGGTCGGCCCCGTCGTCGTCGTACACGCCGTCGGGGAGCGGGTCGCCGTAGGGCATGCCGCGGCGGATGATGCGGTGGCGCTTGGTGCGCATGCCGCCCCAGCCGAGGGCGTCGCGGGGGTTGGTGCGCCGGATGTGGGCGCCGATCGGGCAGCGGAAGCCGTCGAGGTCGTCGCGGTAGCGGAAGGCGTCGATATTGGACTTGTCGACCGAGATCGACGGGTCGGGCCCGTCCGGGGACAGGACCAGGGGCGTGCCGTCGCGCCACCGCCCCACGATCTTGGCCGCCAGCAGCTCCTCACCGCCGGGGAAGCGGGCGCCCTCCTCCCGCAGGAACCGCCGGAACCGGGCAACGTCCTGGTAGAGCTTCCGGTAGACCATGTACGTGCCGTTGTCGCCGAGGGGCGGCGCCGGGGACTCGGGCAGGAGCAGGTCCTCGTCCTCGTAGCCGAGGACGAACTCGCCGGGCTTGACCGGCATCCAGCCCCACCACCGGCCGGGCGTGCCGCGCCCGTCGCGGGCCGGCATCCCGGCGTGCTCGATGAGGGGCTGGGCGAACCCGTCGGTGAACCCGAACTGGTCCCGGGCGTGGTGGAAGATGGCGGCCCGCTGGTCGTGCACGACGGTGAGCCCGCCTGCCTGCTCGACCGAGCGCCGCAGGTCGTCCATGTGCTCTCCGAGGGCCTCGCGGCGCAGCGAGTCGACGGTGACCAGCACGTGGGCCGAGCCGTCACCCAGCCCCGCGTCCCATCGCGCTGGGTCGCTGGGCCCGACGTCGCCCAGCACGCCGGCCCGGGCCCGCATGCCCTCCTGGAAGGCGGCGGGGAACGTGCGCATCATCCAGTCGGGCACGCCCAGGGCCTCGAGGCCGGCGGCGGTGACGGCGACGTTCAGGGTGTGCTCGGGCTTGCCCGCCACCCACTCGGCGGCGGTGGTGACGGGGTCGACCAGCGACCCGATCCACCGGCGGCCGGCGGCGGCGGCGTCGACCCGCACGAACAGGTAGCCGGCGGCGGGGAACCCGTACCCCCGCAGGATGTTCCCCTGGATGTCGTCGAGGTCGAGGGGGTTGAACCTGCGGCCGAAGGTCACGCGCCGAATCTCTCCCGGAACCGCCGCTGCAACTCGGCGTCGTCCAGGCCCTGCGCCTCGACCGTGAACTCCACGAGGTCGTCCCGGCGGGCCAGGCTCTCCCGGACCCGTTGCACCGTCGCCTCCGGGTAGGCCGAGAAGTACACGCTGGTGTCGATCTGGTTGTGGGTCAGGTAGCGGGCGAAACCGGCGCGGTTCGTGGTGCCCGCGGAGGGGTAGCCGGCGCAGTGGCCCCAGACGGCGTCCGCCTCCTCGGGGATCAGCGTGCACAGGTCGTCGAGGTAGGACGCCAGGTCGCCGTCGAAGCAGGCGCTGAACAGCAGGTACTGCGACTTCCACGGGTCAGGGTGCATGGGCGCGCCCTCGAAGGCGGGCTGGGGGACGATGACCCAACGCCCGAAATGGGTGCGGGGCACCATGGCCAGTGGGCTGCCTTGGCCCCCGTCGAGCCCTCGCAGGTGGGTGCGCAGGGCGATCTCGTGGCCGGCGATGATCGGCGTCATGGCCAGGAAGGCGTAGGACTGGCCGAGGACGTTGTGGCTCATGCTCAGCTCAGAGCTCCGTCTGCGCCGAGTGGACGAATCCCCGCCAGGCGGCGGCGAACTCGGCCGGGGCCAGGTTGGCCGACGACGCCCGGAACGCCTCGAACTTGTCGTTCAGCGAGAGGGCGTTGAGCACCATCGTCGCCGTGTGCTCGGGATAGGCGCCGTAGAAGTGGTCGGCCTCGAACTCGTTGTGGGTGATGTACTCCTTGAACCGCTGCACGGGCTTGGCGCCCGGGAAGCCGTAGGACGTTCCCCAGATCAGCCGCATGCGCACCGGCATGATGTAGGAGAAGGCGTCGATGTAGTCGTCCCATGTGCCGTTGAAGTTGCTCTCGAAGTACAGGTAGGCGTAGCGGGGGCGCTCGGGGCGTTGCGGCATGCCGTTCTGCGGGATCGCTTCGATGAACGACCAGCGGGCGAAGTGGATGAACGACAACTTGCGCAGGGCCTCGGTCATCCACGGCACCTTGCGGGGCAGGATGAAGCCGAGTTTGGTGAAAGTCAGGCGCCCGGGCCGGATGGGGGTCAGCACCGTCATGGCCGTCGCCCGCCCGCAGACGTTGCTCATGGGACTCGCAGGCTACCGAACTCTACGGTCATCTTGTCGGTGATCGTGAGTGTGCAGAAACTGGGCCATAGGCCCAGATTCTGCACACTGTCATATCTTTTCGGTACGTTTCGACCGTGGATCGGGAGTTCGCACGGATCTTCGCCCGCCAGCACGGGCTGATCACCCGTCCGCAGATGGGTGGCAACGACGACATCGTCCGGCATCGCATCGCCACGGGGCGTTGGGTGCGGGTGACCGCCGGGCTCTACCGGCTGGCGGGGGTGCCGGTGACGTGGCACCAGCGGGCGATGGCGGCGTGCCTGGCGGCGGGGCCCGGTGCGGTCGTGTCGCACCGGGCCGCGGCGGTGGTGTTCGGTGTGTCGGGGTTCCGGCCGGGGCCGATCGACATCACAGTGCCACCGGGGCGGGGGGCGCGGAGCCCGCTGGCCACGGTCCACCGGTCGCTTCTCCTGCCCGGTGACCGGGCGACGAAGGATCACCTCCACGTCACCGGCCCGGCCCGGCTGCTGCGCGACCTGGCGCCCTGCATCAGCCCGGTCCTGCTGGAAGAGGCGGCCGACGACCTGCTCTGCCGCCGGCTGGTCACGCTCGAACGCCTCCTGGCCCAACCGAGCCCGCGCCCGCTCCGCGCCGTCCTCGAGGCGTGGACGCCGGGCGCCCTTCCCGGCAGCCCGGCGGAGATCGACGTCGTACGCGCCTTGCGTGAAGCGGGTTTCGGCGACCCCGTTCGTCAGTTCCACGTTCCCGAGGCCCACGCCTGGGTCGACCTCGCCTATCCCGAGCGCCGGGTCGCCATCGAGCTCGACTCCTTCCGGTGGCACGCGGGCAAGTCGCCGTTCGCCAGCGATCGGGCCCGGGGCAACCGCATCGTCGCCGCCGGGTGGCACCTCCTACGGGCCGTTCCCGGCGACCTCGGCCCCCTGCTCGCCGCCGCCCGAGCCCTCCTCCCCGCCGCCGCCTGACGACAGGCAGAGTTCGTTGCCTTCTGGGTCGGCCGAGGCCACCCACGTCTGCCAGCCTTGGGCAACGTCGACCCGGCGGGCGCCCAGGCCTGCAGCCGTTCCAGTTCGGCCGCCTGGTCGAGGCCTCCGCTCGGCGTCAACTCACGAGCAGGCGCCGCCGACCGAGATCACCGCGCCGGGACCGATGCCGAGGGCCCCGAGGCCGCCCTCGGCCACTTCGAGGGCGTAGCGGTAGGGGCCGGCGGCCGGGTAGGTGGGGCACGTGGCCGTCACGCACGGCGTCATGTCGGCGGTGGACACCAGGGAGCCGTCGGCCGCGAACCACGCGATCGACAACGGGATCAAAGTGTCCTTCATCCAGAAGGAACCGTCGGTGTTGGCCGTCCACACGAACAGCATCCCGTCATAGCCCGCCAGGTCGGTGCGGTTCATCAGCCCGCGGGCGCGCTGGGCGTCGGTCTGGGCGAGGAGGGCGCAGCGCTGGGCCGGCGTCCCCTGGATGCGGTAGGCGATCTCGCCGAACCCGGCCACCGGCGTGCGGGCCGTCACGGTCGTCGACGGGCGGGTATCCGGCGCCGGGAACGACGGCGGGAGGGAAACGCCCGGCGGCAGCGTGACGGGAACCGGGTCGCCCGTGCTCGGCGGGAAGGCCGTCACGATCGGAGGGGCTCCTGCGCCCCGGTCGTCCTCGGCCCCGCAGCCGACCGCGACGGCCAGCACGAGCAGGGCGGACGCCCATAGGGACAGGGGGCGGCGCGCAGCAGGCATCGCCGACCAGTATGTCGCCGCCGGTACGCTCCCCGGCATGCGGGGGCGAGCCGAACGGGTGCGGGCCCGCATGGATGAGCTCGGCGTCGACGCCCTCCTGCTGTCGCTCGGCGCCGACCTGCCGTGGTTGACCGGGTACACGGCCATGCCCTTGGAACGGCTGACGATGCTCGTCCTGCCGGCGGACGGCGACGCCACGCTGGTCGTCCCCCGCCTGGAGGCGCCCCGGGTCGAGGCGAGGCCGGACAGCTTCGCCGTGCTCCCGTGGGACGAGGCCGACGACCCGGTCGCCCTCGTCGGCTCGCTGGTGGGCGGGAGGCGGAGCCTGGCCATCTCGGACCGGGCGTGGGCCACGTTCCTGCTGGCCCTGCAGGCCGAGCTTCCCGGCGCCACCTGGTCCTTGGCCTCGGCCGTCACGGCACCCCTGCGGGCGGTCAAGGACGCCGATGAGGTCGAGGCCCTCCGCCGGGCCGCCCAGGCCGCGGACCGGGTGGCGGCCCAGCTCCTCGCCGGCGAGATCCCCCTGGTCGGGCGCACCGAAGCCGAGGTGTCGGCCGACCTCGGCCGGCGCCTGGTGGCGGAGGGCCACCAGCGCGTGAACTTCGCCATCGTCGGTTCGGGCCCGAACTCGGCCAGCCCCCACCACGAGCCCGGCGCACGGGTCATCGGCGCCGGCGAAGCCGTCGTGTGCGACTTCGGGGGCACCTACGACGGCTACTGCTCCGACATCACCCGCACCGTGTTCACGGGCCCGGGCGAGCCGCCCCGCGAGTTCGTCGAGGTCTATGCGACCGTGCAGTCCGCCCAGTCCGACGGCGTGGCCGCCGCCGCCGGCGGCACCGCCTGCCAGGACGTCGACCGCGCCGCCCGGGACCGCATCGCCGGCGCCGGCTACGGCGACTACTTCATCCACCGCACCGGCCACGGCATCGGCATGGAGGAGCACGAGGACCCCTACCTGGTCAACGGGAACACCACGCCCCTGCAGCCCGGCCACTCGTTCTCGGTGGAGCCGGGGGTGTACCTGCCGGGGCGGTTCGGCGTGCGGATCGAGGACATCGTGGTGGTGGGGCCCGACGGCGGGCCCGACCCCCTCAACCGGGCCGACCACGGCCTGGCCGTCGTCGACGCCTGACCCTGCGGAGGAGGACACCCATGGATCTCGGGATCGCAGGTCGGGTCGCCCTGGTCACGGCCGGCTCGAAGGGGCTGGGCCGGGCGTCGGCCATGGCCCTGGCCCAGGAGGGCGCCAGGCTGGTGATCTGCGCCCGGGGCGAGGCGGCGCTGCGGGGAACCGAGGCCGAGCTGGCGGCCGTCACCGAAGTGCTGGCCGTGGTCGCCGACGTGACCGAACCGGCGACGCCGGCCCGGCTGGTCGCCGAGGCGGCGGAACGGTTCGGCGGCCTGCACATCGTCGTGGCCAACGCCGGCGGGCCGCCTCCCGGCCGGTCCCTCGACATCGACGACGGGCAGCTGGCGGCCGCCCTCAACGCCAACCTCCTGGCGTCGGTGCGGCTGGTGCGGGCGGCCGTCCCCCACCTCCGGACGGCGGGCTGGGGACGGATCTGCCTGATCACGTCCGACTCGATCAAGAAGCCGATCCCCACCCTGTCCCTGTCCAACGCGGCCCGCACCGGGCTGTGGGCGTGGGCCAAGACGGCCGCCGCCGACCTCTTCGAGCACGGGATCACGCTCAACACGGTCTGCCCCGGCCTCCACGCCACCGGCCGGATCAAGGAGCTGGGCCTGGCCACGCCCGGCGACGTCCTGGGCGAGCCCGCCGACTTCGGGCGGGTCGTCACATTCCTGTGCTCGGAGCCCGCCCGGTACGTCAACGGGGCGGCCCTACTCGTGGACGGCGGGCGCTTCCCCGGGCTCTTCTGACAGGGACAGTGAACAGCTCGTCGTGGTCAGCGGTGGTGGCGGGCTCGGCACGCACGCCGCCGTTACGCGGGGACGTCGCCCTCCGGCTCGGGGTGGCGACGGCGTCTCTGGCGCGGCGGGGTGTGGAGGTCGTCGAACGGCCTGCACTCGCGGATGGCCTGGGTCCAGGCGATCGCCATCAGGTCGAGGTGGGCGAGATCCTTCCGGAACCGGCGGACCTTCCGCCGCCGGCTGAAGCGCGGCCGCAGCCACAGAAGGACGGCCACTACGACGAGTAGTCCGGGAATTCCAGATGCAACTGCGTTCGAATCCAACGGAACGCCTCTCCTGACCGTCCTGGCTGGTTCAGCTATCGACGGAGTTGATCCCCGACTTGAGCGTCGCGGCTGACAGAGGCGTTCCTGCCCAACCATCGTCGGCCCGTAACCTCTCGCCGTGATCCGCCTCGACGCCGCCACCGTGCTGCTGCAGTGGGCGGTCGGCGGGCTGTTCTTCCTGTGGGTCACGAGCCGGGGCCGGCAGGTCGGCATCGGCTACGGCTGGCTGCTGCGAGGCGTCTACGGGGCCATGGCGGTGCTGTCGGTGATCGCCGGTCGAGCCCTCCAGCCCTCGGCCGGGCGGGACGGGTGCGCGGTGGCGGTCGCCGTCGCGGCGCTGGCCGCTCTGGCGGTGTCGGTGGTACGCCGCAAAGCGGGGGTGGCGGGCGAACGGGCCCGCAAGGAGCGGCGCGCCGCCCGGGTGCGGTCGATGGTCGGCGACCGGGCGGGGAAAGCCGCCGCAGACTCCCCGTCCGCCGACATCAAGGAGTTCCCCCCGTGGCTGGACCTCCTGGCCCCGGCCATCGGCGCGGCCGGGCTCGTCTTCGCCGGCATCGACGCGGGCGGGCCCGACGGCCTGGCCGTGGCGCGCACGGTCGTGGGCGCGGCGTTCCTCGGCGCCGTGTCCGATGCCATGCTCCTCGGCCACTGGTACCTCGTTCAGCCGGGGCTCGGGCGCGAGCCGCTGCTCGACCTGGTCAAGTGGCTGGCGGTCGTGTGGCCCGTCGAAGTGGCGGCCCTCCTGTGGCCCACCGGGATGGTGTCGGTCTTCTCCGGCTCGGTTGACGACGGGTGGAACGGCACCCTCGGCTGGTTCTGGCTCGCCTGCGCGGCCACGACGCTGATCCTCTGCGCCGTCACCCGCGCCGCCCTCAAGGAACGGGCCTACTCGGCGGTCATGGCCGCCACCGGCCTGCTCTACCTCGCCATCCTCACCGCCTTCGGCACCGACCTGGTGGCTCGCGCCGTCCTGGCGGGCTGACGCCTCGGTGTCGCCGGGCGAGGCCCTCGCCGTCTTCGCCGCCGGCCTGGCGGGCGGGACCGTCAACGTGATCGTGGGTTCGGGCTCCCTGATCACCTTCCCCACCCTGCTGGCGGCCGGTTTCGAGCCGGTACGGGCCAACGTCACCAACACCATCGGCCTGGTGGCGGGGACGATCACCGGAACGATCGGCTACCGGCGCGAGCTGGAGGGCCAGGGGGGCCGCGTCCGGTCGTTGGGCGTGTTCTCGCTGGCGGGGGGGATCACGGGGGCGATGCTGCTGCTCGTCCTGCCCGGCTCGGTGTTCGAGACCGTCGTACCGCTCCTGATCCTGATGGCGTGCGGTCTGGTGGCCCTGCAGCCCCGCCTGTCGAGGCCGGCGCCCCACCCGGACTCGGACCGGGAGCACAGCCGCTGGCTGCCGGTCACCGTGTTCCTGACCGGTGTCTATGGCGGCTACTTCGGCGCCGCCCAGGGCGTCATCCTCATCGCCCTGCTCGGGATCTTCCTGGAGGACCACCTGCAGCGGCTCAACGCCCTCAAGAACCTCCTGGCCGCGCTGGTCAACGGCGTCGCCGCCCTCATCTTCGTCTTCGCCGCCGACGTGGCGTGGGGGGCGGCGGCCACGCTGGCCGCAGGCGCCATCGTCGGCGGCCATGTCGGGGCCAAGGTGGCCCGCCGCATCCCCACGCCCGTCCTCCGGACGGTGATCGTCGTGGTCGGCACCGCCGTGGCCGTTCGCCTGCTCGTCGGCTGAGGCTCAGCCGCCAGCCTCCTCGGCGGTGATCTCTCCGGTCGTGACGGTGACGGCGTGGCCGGCGAGGATGACGCGGCTGCCAGCCAGCCGGACGCCCACGTAGCCCCCCCGGGACGACGCCTGGTAGCCGGTGAGGTCGGTCTTGCCCAGCCGCTCGCCCCAGTACGGGCCGAGGGCGCAGTGGGCCGAGCCGGTGACGGGATCCTCGTCGACGCCGGTGGCGGGGCCGAAGAACCGGGACACGAAGTCGGCACCGTCGACGTCGGAGAGGGCGGTGACGATCACGCCCCGGGCCGGCACGTCGCGCACAATGGCGGCCAGGTCGGGGTCCAGCGTGCGGACGGTGTCGGCGTCGGCCACCTCGCACAGCACGTCCATCCGGTTGGCGCCGACCCAGACCGGGACGGTGCCGAGGGCGTCGGTCAGGCCCGCGGGTGCAGCTGCCTGCTCCGCCGGTTCGGCCGGGAAGTCGAGGAGGATGCGCCCGTCACCGCCACGGTCGGCGGTGAGCGGCCCGCTGCGGGTGTGGAACACGAGGTGCGCCACTTCCTCCCCGTCCTGCCAGAGGGCGTGGGCGGCGGCGAGGGTGGCGTGGCCGCACAGGTCGACCTCGACGGTGGGCGTGAACCACCGCAGCCCGAAGCCGTCGCCGCCCGTACGACGCTCGACGAACGCCGTTTCCGAGAGGTTCATCTCGGCCGCCACCGCCTGCATCCAGGCCTCGCTCACCGGCCCGTCGAGCAGGCACACCGCCGCCGGGTTCCCCGCGAACGGCACCGACGTGAACGAGTCGACATGGAAGATCCGCATCCCCAATTCTCCCGGACATGGCACGTGGTGCGTATTCAGAGACGCGCCGGTCGCCTTCAGCACCAGGTTGGCGCCGCCGCCGAACACGACGACCTGGCCCGTCTCCTGGTCGAGCGGACGGAGCCCGACGCTGTCGACCTCTCATGTCATCGAGCGCAACAAGTGCCGACACCGGCCTGAAGGCGGTCGGTTACGGGCCGCCGAGCTCCTCGGCGAGGGCGAGCCACCGTTCCTCGACGTCGGTGAGGCGAACCTCGGCGGCGGCCGGGCCTCGGGCGAGGCGGGCGGCCGTGAGGTGGTCCTCTCCGGCGGCCAGTTGCGTGGCCAGAGCATCGCGTGCCGCCGTCGCGTCGGCCACCTCACGCTCGGCCTGGGCCAGCAGGCGGCGCAGCGTCGAGGGCGAGCGCAGCTTGGGTTGGGACGGGGGCGGTGCGGGGGCAGCCCCGGCGGCCTTCTTCGGGCCGGGCGAGGCCATCGGCAGCTTGGGCGCACGCCGGGCGGCGTCGTAGCCCGCGAACCCGCCCGGCGGGGTGGTGGCGTGGCCGTGGCCGTCGAGAAGGAGGACGTCCTCGGCCGTGCGTTCGAGGTGGGCCCGGTCGTGGCTGACGATCACGGCCGAGCCGGGCCAGTCGTCCAGGAAGTCCTCGAGGGCGCGCAGGGTGTCGAGGTCGAGGTCGTTGGTGGGCTCGTCGAGGAGCAGCACGTTGGGCAGCTGGGCCAGGACGAGCAGCAACTGGAGCCGCCGTTGCTCGCCCCCCGAAAGAGTGGCGATGGTCGCCCACTGGGCGTCGTCGTCGAACCAGAACCGTTCCATGAGCTTGAGCTGGTCCCACGACGGTGCGTTGCCCCGGCCCGCCACCGCGTCACGCACGCGGAGGGTGGGGTCGAGCTCCCGGCCGAGCTGGTCGTAGTAGGCGATGCGGACGGTCGCGCCGGTGTCGACCGCGCCTGCCGCGGGCGTGAGGCGACCGGCCAGGATGTCGAGCAGGGTCGACTTGCCGGCGCCGTTGGGCCCGACCACGGCCAGGCGGCCGCCGGGTTCGAGGTCGAGGTCGAGGCCCTCGAACAGCCACGGCGCGCCGACGCCGTCGCCATCGCCGAACCCGTGGCCGACGCCGTGGACGAGGATGACCTTGTCGCCGAGCCGGGGGGTGGCGGGCCGGCGGCGGGTGGCGGTGAGGTCCAGGGGCGCGGCGCGGTCGGGCGCGGGCGCCCGTCCCTCGACGATGGCGGTGGCCGACGCGATACGGGCCTTGGGCTTGCGGGTGCGGGCCGGCGCGCCCCGCCGCAGCCACGCCAACTCGGCCCGGGCCAGGTTGCGCCGAACCGTCTCGGCCACCGCCTCCCGCTCCGCCCGTTCGCTGCGGGCCGCCAGGTAGGCCTCGTAGCCGCCCTCGTAGGTGTGGGCGCGGCCCCGGTCGAGCTCCAGCACGCGGGTCGTGAGCCGGTCGAGCACATGGCGGTCGTGGGAGACCAGTACCAGCCCGCCCTTGTACGTCGCCAGCCGGTCCTCGAGCCAGGCGATGGCGTCGAGGTCGAGGTGGTTGGTGGGCTCGTCGAGGACCAGCAGGTCGACCTCGGCCACGAGGGCGCGGGCCAGGGCGACCCGCTTGGCCTGGCCGCCCGAGAGGGTCGCCACGCCGGCGTCGCGCAGGCTGCCCATCCCGAGCCGGTCGAGGATGGCGGCCGCCTCCCAGTGCTCGCCGACCGCCGCCTGGACGGTGCCTGCGGGCAGGACGGGACGCTGGCTCAGGAAGGCGGTGCGGACCCCTCTGCCCCGCCGCACCGTCCCCTCCTCGGGCTCGGCGTCGCCGGCGATGACCCGGAGGAGGGTGGACTTGCCGCTGCCGTTGCGTCCCATGACCCCGATGCGGTCACCGGACTGCACCGTCAGCGAGAGGTCTTCGAACAGCGGGCGGTCGGGCCGGCGCACCGCAACCCCGTCGAGGTCGACGAGGATCACCGCCGGCGCCGGTGGGGCTTGGCCTTGGCCTTGGCCTTGGGCTTGGGCTTTGTCGTCGCCACCGCCCGGCCCGGGTCGTCGGGCCACGGGTGCTTCGGGTAGCGGCCGGCCAGGTCCTTGCGCACCGCGGCGTAGCTGCCGGCCCAGAAACCGGGCAGGTCGGCGGTGACCTGCACGGGCCGGTTGGCGGGCGAGAGCAGTTCGAGGACGATCGGTGTGGGGCCGGCCGCGATGGTGGGGTGGGTGGTGGTGCCGAAGAAGTCCTGCACCCGCCCGGCGACCTTGGGCTGGTCGCCGGCGTAGTCGATGGGCAGTTGGCGGCCGCTGGCGACGGTGAGGGTTGCGGGGGCGAGCCGGTCGAGATCGTGGCTCGTGCGGCCGAGGGCGCCGCGGAGCACCCGCACCATGTCCACCTGCTTGAGCGAGCCGGCGGTGAGCCAGTCACCGGCCGACGCCACCAGCGCCTCGTCGGACAGGTCGGGCCACTCGCCGCCGACGGTGCGGCACAGGAACGCCACCCGGTGCTGGAGCGAACGGGCGGCGTCGGTCCACGGCAGGATGGCGGCCCCGCTCGCTCTGACCTGTTCGGGAAGGTCGCCGGCGGCGGGGGCGGCCGCCGTCCCGAGCACGAGGGCGTCGATGCGGGACGTGACGGTGCGGCGGAACTCGCCCCGTTCGCCATCCCAGGCCACCTCCTCGTCGGTCGCCGGGGCGCCGGCCGCCACCTCGAGGTCGGCGGCGTCGAGGGCGGCAGCGATGCGGATGCGGCTGTCGCGCTTGTCGGCGTCGAGTTCGGCGACGACGAGGTACGCCTCGCCCGCGAGCGGATCGTCCTTGGGCACCCACGCCCCCGCTCCGCTGCGCAGCCGGAACCGGGCGCCGCCCCGGGCCTGGGCGATGCGGTCGGGATAGGCGAGGGCCAGGATGGGACCGCAGGCCGCCAGGTCGACGCCGTCGTCGCGGACACCGGCACGACGGGCGATTTCCACGGCCCTCCGCCGGGCCGTCGAGGTCGCCGCGCCATCGAGCAGGGGATGATGAGCGCGCTGCTCCGCACTGATCAGCCGCACCCGTTCGGCCACGTCGACGGGTACCTCGTCGGGCGTGCCCCGCAGGATGTCGCGATCCTCGAGCAGGGCGGCCAGGGCGCAGGCGGTGGCGTTGCGGGCGCCGGTGACCATGCGGGCCAGGCGAGGATGGAACGGCAGCTCGGCCATGGCCCGGCCTTCGCCGGTCGGGTGGCCGTCGGCGTCGAGGGCACCGAGGGTGACGAGGAGCGCCCGGGCCTCTTCGAGGGCGCGGGGCGGCGGCGGGTCGAGCCAGGCAAGGCCGGCGGCGCCGGCGCCCCACACGGCCAGTTCAAGGGCGAGGCCGGTGAGGTCGACGAGTTCGATCTCGGGGGCGGCGAACGGCCGGCGTACCGCGTGCTCCATCTTCGACCACAGCCGGTAGGCGACACCCGGTTCGGTGCGTCCCGCCCGTCCCGCCCGCTGGTCGGCGGAGGCCCGGGAGGCGGTCACGGTCTGCAACCGGCTCAAGCCGGTGCGGGCGTCGTAGCGGGGAATGCGGGCCTGGCCGGCGTCCACGACCGCCTTGACGCCCTGCACGGTCAGGCTGGTCTCGGCGATGTCGGTGGACAGCACCACTCGGCGCCGTCCGGGCGGCGAGGGTGCCAGGGCGGCGTCCTGCTCGGCGATCGGAAGGGCGCCGAACAGGGGGCGGACGTCGGCATCGACTGCGCCGGCGTCGCGCAAGAGCCGTTCGACGCGGCGGATGTCGCCGGCCCCGGGCAGGAAGACGAGCACGTCTCCGTCCTGCTCCCGCAGCGCCCGCTGCACCGTCGCCGTCGCCGCCTCGGCCAGCCGTTGGCGTGGGCGGGGCGGCGCCCACCGGATGTCCACCGGGTACTGCCGTCCTTCGCTCGCGACCACCGGTGCGCCCCCCAGCAGCGCGGCGATGCGGTCCGTGTCGAGGGTGGCGGACATGGCGAGGAGGCGGAGGTCGTCCCGCCCGGCGGCCAGGGTCAGCGCCAGCGCGAGGTCGGTGTTGAGGTTGCGTTCGTGGATCTCGTCGAAGACGACGAGGGACACGCCGGGCAGCGTCCGGTCGAGTTGGAGGCGGCGGGTGAGGATGCCTTCGGTGACGACCTCGACGCGGGTCGCGGCGCTGGTGTGGCGTTCGTCCCGGGTGGTGTAGCCGACGGTGGCGCCGACCTGTTCGCCGAGAAGCGACGCCATGCGGGCGGCCGCGGCCCGGGTCGCCAGCCGGCGGGGTTCGAGGACGAGGATGCGGGCCGGTTGGTCCGCCAGCAGCCGGAGCGGGACGACCGTGGTCTTGCCCGCACCGGGCGGCGCCTGCAGGACGGCGCGGCCGTGGGCGTGCAGGGCGTCTTGTACGTCGCCGATCGAGCCCTCGACCGGCAGCCCCGTGGGTGGGATCAACGGATGCGGACCAGGCGCAGCACGTCGGAGGCGGGGTCGGGGTCGAGGGGTGAGCCGACGAGCACGGCGACCACATCGTTGGTGTGGACGATGCCCTTCTCGACGGCGGCCTTGATGGCGAACCAGACGATGTCGTCGGTGGTCTGCTGGCGGGCGACGAGCAGCGGGGTGATACCCCACGCCACCGACAGTTGGCGGGCCGTGCGCGCCGAGGGTGTCGCGGCCAGGATGGGCATCGTCGGGCGGAACCGGGAGATGGCCTTGGCCGTCGCGCCGGTGTTGGTGCAGGCGATGATGGCCGACGCCTGGGAGTCGGTCGCCGCCCGCCACGCCGCGGCCGAGAGGGCGGCGGTGATGCGGATGGGTGCCGGCGCCCCCTGGGTCTCGGCCACCTGCTGAGCGCCGAGGCTGGCGCCCCACCGGAGGTAGTCGAACTCGCGCTCGGCCCGGGTCGCGATCGACGCCATGGCCAGGACGGCGGCGACAGGGTCGTGGCCGATGGCCGTCTCGCCCGAGAGCATGAGGGCGCTCGTGCCGTCGAAGACGGCGTTGGCCACATCGCTGACCTCGGCCCGGGTGGGCGTGGGTGCCGAGACCATCGACTCCAGCATCTGGGTGGCGGTGATCACCGGCTTCCCGAAGGCCACGCCCGTGCGGATGATGCGCTTCTGGTAGTGAGGGACGTCCTCCAGCGAGCAGCGGATGCCGAGGTCGCCGCGCGCGACCATCACCCCGTCCGATGCGGGAATGACCTCGTCGAGGGCGTCCACCGCCTCCTGGGTCTCGATCTTGGCCACGAGCATGGGGGCATCCGGGCCGGCAGCGGAACGGACCCGCTCCACGTCGGCGGCGGCCCGGACGAAGGAGATGGCGACGGCGTCCACGTCCGCCTCGCAGACGATCTCGAGGAGGCGGAGGTCGTCCGTCGTGGGCGTCTTGACGGCGAACCGTCCGGCGGGCAGGGCGACGCCGGGGCGGCCCCGGACCCGTCCGCCGGTGAGGATGCGGGCCACGGCGCGGTGAACGTCCGCCGTCTCGATGAGGAGGCGGATGCCCCCGTCGCCGAGGGACACGGTGTCGCCGGGCCGGATGTGGTCGAGCAGGTCGGGCAGGTCGACGGCGATGCGGCGCCAGTCCGACGTGGCCGGTTTTCCAGCGGGGTCGGCGGGGTCGGCGGGCTCGGCGGGCTCGGCGGGTGCCAGTTCGACGGTCTCGCCCTCGGTGAGATAGACCCCGTTGTCGGGAAAAGCGGCGACCCGCACCTTGGGACCGGGGAGATCGGCAAGGATGCCGACCGTCTCGCCGGCCTCGTGGGCCGCGTCGCGCACCCGCTTGATGCGGTCGAGCGTCTCCTGGACGGGGCCGTGGGCCAGAGAGAGGCGGGCCATGTTCATGCCCGCCGCCACCATCCGGCCCAGCGTCGACGGGTCCTCCGACGCCGGACCGATGGTCGCGACGATCTTGGTGCGCCTCTCCACGGCCCCTATTCTGGGTCTACCGACGAACGGCTGACATCCAGTACCCGGTGGTGGGCGTGGGCGGCGTGGTGAATCGGGCGTTCACCAGGTAGAGGGTGTTGCCGAACCGGGCCACCGTCGTGGGGATGTCGAAGTCGTCCGACGTGATGGTGTCGACGACCTCCCCCGAGGTGAACGTCGGGTCGAGCCGTACCACGGCGATCTGGTTGAGGTTGTTGCGCACCACGTAGAGGGTGCGGCCGATGAGCAGGATGCCGTCCCCGGCCGTCATCGAGGCTCCGCCGAGGTCGATCAGCGTGGCGTCACCGGTCTCGGGGTCGACCCGGTACAGGTCGCCGGTGTTGGACTGGACGACGATCAGCCACCGGCCGTCGGGGGTGGCATCGATGCCGTTGACGTTGAAGCCGGGCGCCAGTTCGAAGTCGCCGGTGAAGGGGACGCCCTCGGGCTGGCCGATGGACCCGTCGGGCGCGATCGGGATGCGGTACAGCACGTCGTCGCGGGAATCGGTGAACCACGCCGCGTCACGGGTGATCACCACGTCGTTGATGAACGCCGCCTGGCCTTGCGGCGCCAGCTGGAAGTCGGTGGTGGGCTCGCCGGTTTCGGCGTCGTAGACGTAGGCCTGGCCGGTGGCGCCACCCGACACCCACAGCCGCCCGAAGCGGTCGAGCTCCAAGCCGGTGGCGGTGCGGCCCGCAGGCGCATCCACGACGAGGTCGTCGTCGCCGGTGAGGATGTCGACGGCCACCACGTCGCCGGTGGCCCGGGACCCCGAATACATGATCGTCCCCCGCCCGGCGGCGATGCCTTCGGGCTGCCAGCCGTCTGGCAGGTCGAGGTGGGACGGGAAGAAGCTGGTGGTTGTTTGGGCCCCGGCCGCGGTGGCGGTGGTGGTCGCGGCGGTGGTGAGGATGGTGGTGAGGATGGCGGCGGCGGCGAGAGCCGATCGGAGACGGGTGGTTGCCAAGGTGCGTACCTCCGGTACGTCGAGGAGCCGTCTGGGGCCTACCCGTGTGGGCTGAACTCTCACCCCCGCCTTGGCTTCATCCTATGCGATCTGCTTGCATTGCGAACATATGTTCGATACAATGAGGACCTATGGAGCGCACCGACGCCGAGCGCCAGGCAGCCCGCCTCGAGTCCGAGATCGCGGACGTCTGTGGCCTGATCAACGCGGCGACGGCGCGCCTCGTCGGCCTGATCGCCGAGGTGCTGGCGACCGGCTTGTGGGAGGGCTGGCGCATCCGGTCGCCGGAGCACTGGGTGACCTGGAAGTGCGGTGTGTCACCGGCGCGGGCCCGGGCCCTGGTCACCATGGCGCGGCGGTTGGCCGACCTCCCCGCGACGGAGAAGCGCTTCGAGGCGGGCGAGTTGTCCGAAGACCAGGTCGCGGTGGTGTGCCGGCATGCGCCGCCGGCGGTCGACGCCGAGGTCGCCGACTTCGCCCGCTTCGCCACCGTGCCCCAGTTGCGCCGCGTGCTCGGGGGGTACTCGTTCGAGGCCGAGCGAGCGGCTGAGCAGCCGGCGGTCGAGCGCCGTGAGGTCAGCTTCGGCTACACCGACGAGGGCTCGTGGCGGCTGTTCGCCCAGTTGCCGGCCGACGAGGGCGCCTTGTGGGAGCAGGCGCTGACGGCCGCCCGCCGAGCGCTCGTGGGTACGGCGCAGAAGGACGCGTCGTGGGCCGACGCCTTCATGGCCGTGGTCCGGGGCGAGCGGCGTGAGGAGGCGACGGTCCTGGTCCACCTCGACGACGAGGGGGGTCACCTTCACGTCGGCCCAGCCGTGCCCGAGAGGCTCCGCAGCTACTTGACGTGTGACAGCCGCCTGAAGGTCGTGTTGGAGAAGGGAGGCACGGCCGTGAGCGTCGGGCGCTCGTCCCGGACCGTGCCCGACCGCACTCGTCTGGTCGTCGAGGAGCGCGATCGAGGCTGCCGGGTGCCCGGCTGCTCACGCACGAAGTGGCTGCATGTCCACCACATCTTCCACTGGGAGCAAGGCGGGAAGACCGATACGCCCAACCTCCTGGCGCTGTGCTCGAAGCACCGCCGGCTTCACCACCTCGGCCATTTGGGAATCGCCGGCGACGCCGACGACCCCGATGGCGTGACCTTCACCGATCACCGTGGCCGCCCGTTGCCGACCTGCGCCCGCCCGCGCCCCCCGACGGCACCACTGCCCGAGGCGGCGGCGGGGCTCGCCATTCCTGTTGGGCACTGGGCCCATCCGCCCGGGGAGGACCTCGATGTGGCGTCGATCTCCTTCAACTAGCCCTCGTACCCCTACTAGCGCGCCACGAAGTACTTGGCCTTGGGGTGGTGGCAGATCAGGGCCGACGTGGTCTGCTCGGGGTGGTACTGGAAGTCCTCGCTCACCGCCACGCCGATGCGGTCGGCACCGAGCAGGTCGGCCACCTTGAGGTTGTCCTCCAGGTCAGGGCAGGCCGGGTAGCCCCACGAGTAGCGGCCGCCCCGGTAGCCCTGGTGGATGAGCACGTCGGTCTTGGAGCCGTCCTCGCCGGCGAAGCCCCACTCCTGGCGGATGCGGAGGTGCCAGTACTCGGCCAGGGCCTCGGCCATCTCCACGCCGAGGCCGTGGAGCAACAGGTAGTCCTGGTAGCGGTTCTCGGCGAACAGCCTGGCCGTGGCCTCCGAGACGGCGCCGCCCATGGTCACGACGTGGAAGGCGGCGTAGTCGGCCTCGCCCGTCTCGACGGGCCGGAAGAAGTCGGCGATGCACCGGAACGGCTCGCGCCGCTCGCGGGGGAAGGAGAAGCGCAGCCACTCGCCGGAACGGGTGTCGTCTTTCCAGATGACGAGGTCGCCGCCCTCGCTGTTGGCGTGGAAGTAGCCGTAGACGACCTGGGGCACGAGGATGCCGGCGGCCGTGGCCTTGGCGAGCTCGTCGCGCAGGGTGGGGCGCAGCCGGGCCTTGAAGTCGGCGTCGGGCTCGCCGCCCTCGGGACGGAACTGCCACTGGTTGCGGAAGAGGGCGGTCTCGTTGAGCCAGGCCGCGATCTCGTCGAGGGCGATGCCCTTGACGACCCGGTGTCCGACAAACGGGGGGACGAAGACGGGGTTCGACGTGTCGGGCGCGGGCCGGGGGACGTCGGCCACGGCCGTGCCCGACTCGGGCTTGGAACCGGTCGAGCGGGCGGCCATCAGCTCGCGGCCGAAGGCAGGGTCGTCGGCGCCCGACTTCTTCAGCTCCATCAGGCGGTCCATGGTGCGCAGCCCCTCGAAGGCGTCCTTGCCGTAGAAGACGCGGCCCTCGTAGACGGAGCGCAGGTCGTGCTCGACGTAGCGGCGGGTGAGGGCGGCGCCGCCGAGGATGATGGGCACATCCGACGAGAGGCCCCGCCGGTTCAGCTCCTCGAGGTTCTCGCGCATGATCAGTGTCGACTTGACCAGCAGGCCGCTCATGCCGATGGCGTCGGCGTCGACCTCCTCGCGCCGGGCCAGCATCTCGGCCAGCGAGACCTTGATGCCGAGGTTGTGCACTTCGTAGCCGTTGTTGGTGAGGATGATGTCGACCAGGTTCTTGCCGATGTCGTGCACGTCGCCCTTGACGGTGGCGAGCACGATGCGGCCCTTGCCGCCGCTGTTCGAGCCGGCATCGCCCGACTTCTCCATGTGCGGTTCGAGGTAGGCGACCGACGTCTTCATGCACTCGGCCGACTGCAGCACGAACGGCAGCTGCATCTCGCCCGAGGCGAACAGGTCGCCAACCACCTTCATGCCCGCGAGCAACGTGTCGTTGACGATGTCCAACGCCGCCGTGGTCGACAGCGCCTCCTCGAGATCGCCTTCGAGGCCGTCCCGGTCGCCGTCGATGATGCGCTGCTTCAGCCGTTCCTCGACGGGCCAGCCCGAGCGGTCCTCCTTGGTCGACGCCGCCGCGCTGACCCCCTCGAACAGGGTGATCAGCTCCTGCAACGGGTCGTAGCCCGGGCGCCGGCGGTCGTAGATGAGGTCGAGGCAGACCTCGCGCTGGCGTTCGGGGACCTTCGACAGCGGCATGATGCGCCCGGCGTGGACGATGGCGGCGTCCAGCCCCGCCTCCACGCACTCGTGGAGGAACACCGAGTTCAAGACATGGCGGGCGGCCGGGTTGACGCCGAACGACACGTTGGAGAGCCCGAGCACGGTGTGGACGCCGGGCAGCTCCGCCTTGATGCGGCGGATGCCCTCGATGGTCTCGATCCCGTCGCGGCGGCTCTCCTCCATGCCCGTGGTCAGGGGCAGGGCCAGCGGGTCGAACAGCAGATCGGCCGCCTCCAGGCCGTAGCGCTCCACGGCCAGGTCGTGGATGGCCGTCGCCGCCCGCACCTTCCAGTCGGCGGTGCGGGCCTGGCCCTCCTCGTCGATCGTCGTGCAGATCACGGCCGCGCCGTACTCCCGGGCCAGGGTCAGGAACTTGTCCAGCCGGGTGCCCGGGTCGGCGCCCTCCTCCAGGTTGACCGAGTTCAAGACGGGGCGGCCGCCGATCCACTGCAATGCGGCCTCGACGACGGGCGCCTCGGTCGAGTCGATGACCAGCGGCACGCTGACCTGGGTGCAGAAGCGGCGGGCGATCTCGTCCATGTCGGACACGCCGTCCTCGCCCGTGTAGTCGACGCACACGTCGACGAGGTGGGCGCCCTCCTTGACCTGGTCGCGGCCCATGGCCACGCACGTGTCCCAGTCGTCGACCAGCATCGCCTCGCGGAACTTCTTGGAACCGTTGGCGTTGGTGCGCTCCCCGATGACGAGGAACGACACGTCCTGCTGGAAGGGGACGGCCGTGTAGATCGACGCCGCGCCGGGCTCGTGGACCGGTTCCCGCGGGGCCGGCGACAGGTCGCGGCACCGCTCCACCACGGCCCGCAGGTGCTCCGGAGTCGTGCCGCAGCACCCGCCGATCACGCTCACGCCCAGCTCGGACACGAACCGGGCGTGGTGCTCCGCCAGCTGCGAAGGGGTCAGGTCGTAGTGCATCTTGCCGTCGACGACCGACGGGAGCCCGGCGTTGGGCAGGCACGAGATCGGCGTCCGGCAATGCCGGGCCAGGTGGCGCAGGTGCTCGTGCATCTCGTCGGGGCCGGTGGCGCAGTTCAGCCCGATCACGTCAGGGCGCAGCGCCTCCAGGGTGGTCAGGGCGGCGCCGATCTCGGTGCCGGGCAGCATCCGGCCAGTCAGCTCCATCGTCACCTGGATCTGGAGCGGCACGCCGGTGCGGCCCGTCGCCGCCATGGCCCGCCGGCAGCCGATCATGGCCGCCTTGCACTGCAGCAGGTCGAAGCACGTCTCGATGAGCAGCAGGTCGACGCCGCCTTCGAGCAGGCCGCGAGCCTGCACCTCGTAGACGTTGCGCAGCTCGGCGAAACGGATCTGGCCCAGCGAGGGGAACTTGGTGCCCGGCCCGATCGACCCTGCGACCCACCCGCCGAACCCGTCGGCCACCTCGCGGGCGATGCGGGCGCCCTTGAAGTTGAGCTCGTGGGAACGGTCGGCCATCCCGTACTCGGCCAGCGTGATCGAGGACGCCCCGAACGTGTCGGTCTCCACCACCTCGCACCCGACCTCGAAGAACGAGCGGTGCAGGTCGGCGATCACGTCGGGACGGGTGTCAACCAGGACCTCGTTGCAGCCCTCCAGCTGGGGCCCGCCGAAGTCGTCCGCGGTGAGGTCGCGGAGCTGGAGGTTGGTGCCCGTCGCGCCGTCGAAGATGACCACGCGCTCGCGTACGGCGGCGAGGTAGGGGTGCATCGTCCCAGGTTACCGGGGCCGCCCGCCGGCCTCTCCGGATTGCCGCCTGTGGGCTGCATGTGCAGCGCCGGTGGAAAACATGGTAGGAATCGGCAAGCGTCGACGGGGGGAAACGCGAAGCGTGTCGGTTTTCGTCGTGCTGGGGCTGATCTGGGCGGCGGTGCTCATCCCGCCTTTCCTGCGCGCCCGGTCGGAACGGCGGGCCGAGTTCATCGACAGCTTCCAGGAGCAGATGGGCGCCCTGCGCAAGGGTCGACGGGAGGCGGCGGCGATCAACGGGCAGCCCGTCCCCCGCCGCCGGGTGAGCGCCGCCAAGCGCCGGCGCGACGTCCTGGGCGGGCTGGTAGGGGCCATGCTGGGCGCACTCCTACTGGGCGCCATCCCGTCCCTGCGGATGGTGTGGGTGCTGTTCCTGTTCCTGCTGAACCTGTTCATCGGGTACGTCTCGCTGCTCGTCCACCAGCGCGACCTCGCCCGCCGCCGCCGGCTGCTGGGCGTCCGAGCCCCGGCGGCCCGGCCCGCACGCCGGCCCGAGGTCGATACCCGACCCCTGGCACCCGCCCTCGACCCGACCCGCTAGTCAGTCCCCCACTTCTAGGCTCCGGTCCGTGCGGATCTACACGCGCCGCGGCGACGACGGCACCACCGGGCTGCTGTTCGGCGGCCGGGTGCGCAAGGACGATCCCGCCGTCGAGGCGTGCGGCGCGGTGGACGAAGCCCAGGCCGCCATCGGCGTGGCCCGGGCGACCGCCGACCCGGGCTCGGAGTTGGACCGCCTGCTGATCGGCATCGAGCGCGACCTCTACGTGCTCATGGCCGAGCTGGCCACCGCGCCCGCGAACCGGGCCAAGCTCGTCGCCGGCACGACGTCGGTCACCGCCGACATGGTGACGAGCCTGGAGCCGGTGATCGACGCCGTCGGCGCCCGGTTCGACCCGCCGACGGAGTTCGTGCTGCCCGGGCAGTCGGCCACCTCGGCCGCCCTCGACGTGGCCCGCACGGCGGTGCGCCGGGCCGAGCGGCGGTCGTTGGCCGTGGCTGCGCCCGGCTCCCACGTCGTGCCCTACCTGAACCGTCTCTCCGACCTGCTGTGGACGCTGGCCCGCTGGCAGGAGGACCGCACCCTACCCGCCCGCCCTGACCGTCCTGAGGAGCTTCCGTGACCATCGACATCACCCTGTCCGACCGCCTGCCCGAGGACGTGTCGGTGGTCGGCGTGCCCGTGTACCAGGGCCGGACCGTGCCCGGCGGCGCGGGAGTGGACGTCGACGTCGCCTACCTGGCGCGACGGGGTTTCGAGGGACGGGTCGGCGAGACGATGGTCGTGCCCGCGGGGTCGGACCCCGACACGGCGGTGGTGGCGGTGGGCGTTGGGAACCCGAAGGACCTCACGGCCGAGGCCCTGCGGCGGGCGGCGGCCGCGTTCGTCAAGTCGGCGTGGAAGGACTCGTCGGGGGCGACGACGCTCCTGGCCGCGGCCGCGGCCGCCGAGTCCCCAGTGCCGGCGGCGGCCGCCGCCCAGGCGGTGGCCGAGGGCGCGGGCATGGCCGGCTACCGCTTCACCCGCTACAAGGCCGACCCCAAGGCCTGCCGCCTGGCGTCGCTGTCGGTGGTCGGGGCCGACCCGGTCGGGTTGGAGCGGGGTGCCCGGCTGGCGGCGGCCGTGCGCATGGCCCGTGACCTCATCAACGAGCCGGCCGGTGTCCTCACGCCGACCCGCCTGGCCGAGGTGGCGTCGGAAATGGTGGACCAGGAGGGCTCGCTCGTCCTCACCGTGCTCGACGAGGCAGCGATCACGGCCGAGCGGCTGGGAGGCCTTCTCGGTGTGGCCGCCGGCTCCGACCAGCCGCCGCGCCTGATCGAACTGGTCTACGAGCCACCCGACCCAATCGGCACCGTGGCCCTCGTCGGCAAGGGCATCACGTTCGACTCGGGGGGCCTGTCGATCAAACCGGCCGACGGCATGGAGACGATGAAGACCGACATGTCGGGCGCGGCCGCGGTGCTGGCGGCCATGTCGACGCTGCCGGCGTTCGGGCCGCCGGTGAAGGTCATCGGCATCATCCCCGCCACCGAGAACATGGTGAACGGCAGCGCCACCAAGCCCGGTGACGTGCTCCGCATCCGCAACGGCAAGACCGTCGAGGTGCTCAATACCGACGCCGAGGGACGGCTGGTCCTGGCCGACGCCCTGTCGCTGGCCGTGGAGGCCGAGGTCGACGCCATCTTGGACCTGGCCACGCTGACGGGTGCCTGCAAGATCGCGCTCGGCGCTCGGGTCGCGGGCCTCATGGGCAACCACGAGGCGTGGATGGACCAGGTGCGGGCCGCCGCCCGCCAGGCCGGCGAGCCGGTGTGGCCACTGCCCCTCCCCGACGATTACCGAAGGTCGCTGGACTCCGAGATCGCCGACCTCAAGAACATCGGCGGGCGGTGGGGTGGGGCCCTGACCGCCGGCCTGTTCCTCAAGGAGTTCGTCGGCGACGTGCCGTGGGCCCACCTCGACATCGCCGGCCCTGCCCGCAGCGAGGACGACGAGGGCTACCTCAGCAAGGGCGGCACCGGGTTCGGCGTGCGGACGATCGTGGAGACGCTCATGAGGTTCCAGCCCCTGGGCTCGTGAACACGACGAAGTCGCTCTGGTAGGTGACGGGGTCGTCTTGGCGGCCGCGGGTGGCTCTGGCCAGCCGGTCGAGGCCGTCGACGATCTCGTTCTCGCTGAGGTGCTCGAACGTCGAGATGGCCCGCTGCTGGAGCATGGTGACGTCGTCGGCGACGGTCTTGGGCTCGTGGACGACGTCTCGTGCCGTGTAGCGGAACCCGGCCCGGGTGAACTCGCGGACGACCTCGTCGAGGGGCTGGAACATGGCCCGCTCCACCTCGCGGACACGAGGGAAGTAGTCGTACCACCACAGTTCGTGGAGGTCGTCGGAGAAGGCGGTGCGGACGATGACGGCGCCGCCCGGTCGGAGGATCCGGCAGAGCTCGGCGGCGGCCGCGTCGTGGTCCTCGACGTGGTGCCAGACGAGGAAGAGGAGGGCGCCGTCGCAGGCGGCGTCGGGGAGGGGGATGCCCTCGGCCCGGCCGTCGAGGTAGGTGACGGCGGGGTGGGCGGCGGACGCCTCGGCCTGTTCCCGCATGCGGACCGACGGTTCGATGCCGTACACCGGTCCGCCGAAGGTGGCAGCCACGGCGGTGGTGAACCGTCCCGTGCCACAGCCCACGTCGGCGACGGCGAGGGGCCGGTGAGGGGGGAGGTGGCGGACGAAGGCGTCGAGGAGTCCGGCCATCCGTTCCTGCGACATGGCCCGGGCCTGGGCGAAGACGCCGTACTGCTGCTCGTCGTAGTTCACCCGCCGCACAGAGGCACCTCGTCCTCGGCGGCGGGCGGGGGCGGGGTGGCGCCTCGTCGGCACACGTCGGTGATGACGTCGAGGGAGAAGCCGCCGGCCCCGACGACGACGGCCTCGACGTTGTACCGGGCCAGCCGGCCCCGGAAGGTGTGCGTGACCACGACCCGTTTGTAGCCGTCGCCCCGCGGGACGGTGACGGTTTTCGACGAGCCGTCCCCGAACGAGATGCGCAGCTTGCGGGAACGGTCCGGATCCTGCGCCACATAGACGGTGTATTCGGCCCGTCCATCGTCCACCGCCTGGTACGGGGGGACCACGACCGGCGGTTGCCCGAGCATCGCCTCCGCCCCCTGGGGGGCGAGCGCCTCCAACTGCTCCCGCTGCTGCTCGAGGACCCGCTCGTAGATGTCAGCCGGCTCAGGTGAATCGACGAGCACCATCCAGGCGAGGACGGTCCGCCGCGCCGACGATCAGGGCGCCGTCACGCACGCGGCGGTGTGCGACCCACCTCGGCGACACGAAGGCCGCGCCGAGGAGAGTGCCGGCGACGAGACCACCGTCGGCGAGGGCGTCGATGTGGAGGATGACGGCGCCGGCACAGAGGTGGCCGACGGGGACCGCGCGCACGCAGTCAGGGCAGACGGGATTGCCGCACCGGGTGCAGCGCTGTTCGACCTCGCGGTCGCTGTGCCGGTAACAGACTTCGGTCGCACCCACGTTCGCGCGCCGCCCCTCCTGCCGTCCGCCGGGCAATGTAGGTCAGGAAGGCGCCCGCTCGTCCTTCACCAGTTGGTCCCGCACCAATGGCGTCACCTTGGTGGCGTACAGCTCGATGGCGCGCCGGCAGAGGTCGTGGGGAAGGGTGCCGGCGCTGTACTTCAGGTCGAACCTCGACAGGCCGAGGCCGCGGGCCACCGTGACGATCTTGGTGGCGACCGTGGCGGGCGAGCCGACGAACAGGGCGCCATCGGGGCCGGCGGTGACGTCGAACTGGGCTCGTGTGAGCGGCGGCCAGCCCCGCTCCCGCCCGATGCGGGCGTGCATGGTGGCGTAGTGGGGCCAGAACTCGTCCCGGGCCTGCTCGTCGGTGTCGGCCACGTAGCCGGGGCTGTGGGCGGCGATTGGCTGGGCGGCGTGGCCGAACCCGGCCAGGGCCCGGCGGAACAGGTCGGCGTAGGGCGCGAACCGCAGCGGCTCGCCACCGATGATGGCGAGGGTGAGGGCGAGGCCGTGGCGGGCGGCCCGGACCACCGACTGGGGGCTGCCGCCCACGCCCACCCACGTCATGATGCGGCCCGCCTCGGTGGGCGGGAAGACCCGCTGGCCGGTCAGGGCGGCGCGGGTCTGTCCCGACCACGTCACCGGCTCCTCGCTGAGGAGGTGGACGAACAGGTCGAGCTTCTCCTCGAACAGGATCTCGTAGTCGGCCAGGTCGTACCCGAACAGCGGGAACGACTCGATGAACGAGCCGCGGCCCAGGATGATCTCGGCCCGTCCCTGGGAGACGGCATCGAGGGTGGCGAACCGTTCGAACACCCGGACCGGGTCGTCGGACGACAACACGGTCACGGCCGTGCCGAGGTGGATCCGCGAAGTGCGGGCGGCGATGGCGGCCAGCACGACCTCGGGGGCGGACACCGCGAAGTCGGGCCGGTGGTGCTCCCCGACGCCGAAGAAGTCGACCCCCAAGCTGTCAGCCAGCACCCCCTCCTCCACCACGTCGCGTATCACCTGGGCCGGGTGCCGCCCGGCCGTGACATCGCCGAACGTGTCCAGCCCGAGCGCGAGTTCGCGTGCCACGGGCAATGTCTACCCCCGGCCCTAGGCAATCCGGCCGACGCGGCGGCGCCGGCCGCGGATGAGGGGCGGATGCTTCGGCGGTGGCTGCAGGTGGTCCGGCGAGCTCGTGCCGGGCGTCGTCTGGACC